>Ga0210059_1009631_pt1 | contig 15052 bp, 15 predicted proteins | sample Ectturendosymbi2_FD_188042 | JGI IMG/M metagenome (GOLD analysis project Ga0210059, IMG submission 188042) | Ecteinascidia turbinata endosymbiont from Florida, USA - Sample 2 (SPAdes) (version 2) | ecosystem: Host-associated > Tunicates > Ascidians > Unclassified | place: Key West, Florida...
TTGCATTCTAAGGTCAACAAATCAACAAGCAAATATAAGCGAAAACAATTAATCCCCTTTGCGCAGATGTTAAAGTTTTTGTAAAATATCAAGCTCAAGGGGAGGTGGGTAACCCCAACCCCCCCCCTTGCGTACGCCCTTGCCCCTAATATCCTCTTCCACCTACCTTCTCAGTATTTTTAGTCTTCTTCCTCGTCGTCCATTTACTTTGAAGTTCAACGCCCTTCTCAGCACACCGTCCTCATCCCTTCTCAAAACATGCCCGTATCAGCGTACCCCATTTGCTTTTGCCAACTTCTCTACCGTATCTTGTAAAATGTAAGCCCAACTCACCCATCAGTTCCTTTGTGTTCTTCCTGTCCATCAACTTGACTCCACACATCGCTCTTACCATACTTGTCTCAGTTCATCTCAAAATCGTCATTTCATTTTCACTCATGCTCCACGTTTCGCTTCCACACAACATTGCTGGTCTCACCCAACCTTACATTTTTTCCCCTTTCATCTGCAATGGAAACCTTCTCCCTCTCAGCGACTCACCGCATTCTCTAAATTTCATCCATCCAACTCTTTCTCTTGCCGGCACTGCTGCCTCACATCACCCACTGGCATTCGCCTTATCCCCCAAATAGCTGAACCCTTTTACAGTTTCAACTCTATCACATAACTCCTCGACTGGCTCCACCATCTCGTCCTTTCCTTTCTTGCAACTTCCACAAACGAAATGTTTTGCCATGCTGAGTTTCAACCTCTTCATCTTTACACATCTTCCATGAATCCACATTCGGCACCTTGTGCACAACAACGATTTTGCCAAAACTCTTTCCACACATGCCACAAGGGTCGATCTTACTCTTGAGTGTTTCTCCTTCTGACCCACTAACCATCACCTTCGTCTTCCAAGGTTAACCGTCATTCCCTTGCTCTCAAACGTAACCTTCCATTATTTAAAATTTTTCACTCAGGTCCTCTGTAGTCTCGGTCATCAAAACCAAGTCGTCTGCATATAGAATTTCGTTCACCAAGCATTCTCTTGCGCTCTTTGTAACCACATCCACCACAATTGCAAACAACAATGGTGATAACGCTGACCCCTGGTGTTTCACGGGAAAATCCTTTCACCGGAAATTCCTCCGATAACTTTGTTGCCACTCTGACTTTCGCTCCTTGATACAGGCTCATCACGTCCCTTACGATTTTTTCTGGTATACCTTTCTTTCTCATTGCCCATTCCATCACTCTTCTCGGGACACTATCGAAAGCTTTTTTCCAAATCGACGAAACACTCCAAATCGACGAAACTTTTTCTTTTTATCTAGGTATTCCTCCTGCATCCTCAAAACAATGCATCCAATGTCTCTCGTCCTGGCATGAAGCCAAACTGCATGTTATCCAAATTCACCAACACCCGCATTCTTCTCTCAAGCACCCTTTCCACAAGCTTCATTACCATGCTCCAAAATCGTCACTCCCGTGTATGACCCACAGTTCATCGCGTCTCCTTTTTTTCATTTGAAGATCGGCACCACAACACTCGGTTCCCACTCATCCGGCATGTCATTTCCATCTAGAATGTGTTGACAGAGTTCATGCAGCAATACCTATCTTTCCACTCGCAATCATCATCTCCGTATTTACTTCAGAGAGCCCAGATGCCTTTCCGAGTTTGATATACTTCATTGCTCTTACAGTTTCCTCTCTAGTGACCATCAGAATAATTTGGTCCCTCAGCATCAGTCATCTGGTCCCGAACATTCTCTTCGTTAATGATCACCTCCAAGTGCTCTCTCCATATTTTCCCTCGATCTTCCTCACTGAAACTAGTCTTCTATCTTTTCCTCTCAGGAATCTTCTCCCTTCAATATCTTTACCATCTTTTTGCATGAAATTCACAATTTGAAAATACTGTCTGGTTTTGTATTCGGTTTTTTTAATACCTGATCAACCTCGTCTCGCATGGCTCTCGCTATTAGCTTTTTCGTTCCATTTTGTACAAGTTGGTGTATTGCAACCTGTTTTCTGCCGATTTAGTAGCGCACAACTTTTTATATGCCATGTTCTTTAGTTGTTGCTTCCTTCACCTCTTCATTCCACCACCATGTGTTTCCTCAGTCTCTTCTGCCTTTCGTTTTCTCACATAATTCATTACAAGCCTTCACAACTCCATTCTTTAAAAAATCCCACAAATCCGGTGCTCCAAAATTTACTAGCTCTCAACCCAACCCTTTTTTCAAATCTTTTTCTCATGTCACCGTCCTTCAACTTCCAAACTCTTCTTTTATGACAGACTCCTTCTTCATAACTTTTTCCTGTTTCCTTTTGTCCACATCTACGACCAGTAATCGGTGCTGCAATTCCCATGGAATTACCTTCACATCACGTAAATACTTCCTGTTCTCTTTACTCACCAATGCAAAGTCAATCTCTGTTTCATTTGCACCAGCACTGAACGTTAGTTACCTCGCATTTTTTCGATGCCAAGTGTTCGCCAAGCACACTTCTTTTTCATCACAATACTCCAGCAACATTCTTCCCTCCAAATTTCTCTCCCCAATTCCATTTCCTTCATGCACACCTTCGAAACCTTCTCAACATGCCCGTTGAAGTCCCCTACACCTAAAACGAATTCCTTCTCATTTTGTAAATCTGGGGGAGCGCCGCTTGACCGACAAAAGTGAACTACACCAAAACACCACTTGACTGACAAACCCATCTATAGAATAAAGTAACAAGTCAAGCTATCACAATGTTTATTTCAAATTTGATGTTCCTTAACTAAACGGCTACCATCTATGTGAGTGATGTTCCTTAAACATTCTTTGGCCTTTTCAGTCATAAAAAGTAGTGCAATCTGGTCTCCATTGTAAACTGCTCCCCTAAAATTTGCTGAGTAACTGTCTGCTGCAGGAGTTTGAAGCATTTGCACCAGTTCTGCCAGTTTTCAGGGATGTTGGGGCCTATTCTTTGCCTGGGCTCTCCTCATTGATGACTCAATTTGAGGAAAAGTTACATATGTAGCCTCAGGATGATTTCTAGTCATGTCATCAAAAAGGGTTCTTTTGCTTGTGGAATTCAAGTCATCCTGTGCTACTCACTTGAGACTGTTTCTCAGTTCTTGACCTTTTGGATATGATTGTGTTCCTTAAGCACTTGAAGTTGACCTTCTGATTGCTTGATTAAAGTAGTGCTGGAACATGAATTTCATTTCTTCAAGGAGCAATTCAAGTAAATACAATTCTCTTCTTATTGACATGACAGCAGAACCCATTGCTTTTGTAAGTTTTCCCTCTGCAGTGTATGAAGCTAGAGAGAACTTCAAAGTTTTGGGCTGGTGTAGCAGACATAGGTATGATTTGATATAACTTATGACAGCCGAAAGTTAAAGGCGGGAATCTGACAGCTGTTGTCGGACAACTGACTGTTTTGGAAAATTTCCTTTGTTGTCGGTCAACTGCCGGTTGTAGAGAATTCCACATGTTTTGTCGGTCAAGTGGCGTTGACCCGTAAATCCCATTCGCAAGCCAACTTGTCGTAGAAGTGATGTTTCTCTGGTTGTGGTCTTCCACGTTTGGAAGTGTGGAAGAGCCTGATAAGCGGCCTGCCAAATGTTAAATTAAACTAAGCTGCGCTTAGATTTACCTCTAACTGACATAATCACGGCCGGTGTGCAAGTCTGCTGTAAACATCTCCACGCTTCTAGAACAGTGACCTCAATGCCCTTAATCAGGCCGAACAAAAAGTTCTGACAATACGCGAAACAGTTGAAACAGCTATGTCCAATTTGTACATGTTCAACTCATTTATAGTTTCAATGTGGGGAAATTATTTCTGTTTCGCGAAGTCATTTTTTGGGCCCTGACGATCGCGTTGTATTGGTGTTTCATTGTATAATACCTCTCTCATTCTGAAATGAAACTCAATACCCCCAAAATTATAATCTCAATACCCTCTGGGGGTATTGAGACAAACTGTAAGAATCCTTGTCGTAGAGAAAGTTAAGGTGCAGGCACGCATGTCCAGTTGTCACTCAATCAGGTGAAGTTGATTGAAGTATAGCTTACCCTAATTTCCAATTGGCCTCTTGTTCATGTTTTTCTGTACAGTGTTTTACAGCTAGATATTCCCTGGGGCATATTCTTTAGTGAGAAAGCTGAATTTTCAAAGTTTTTGAAGTATTTGCTTCATTCAAACTTCTTTAAGAGTGTTGGAAGCTTGCTCGATGCGTTTCGCATTTTCGAGTACTTGACCGGGGGTCATCAATAGCCTCACAATTAGTAAGGTTTAATTGTTGAAAGGACGTACCCACACCCACGTCATTTAATTGAACAGATGATTTTTTTTTATTTAACATCCTTTTGTTTTTCATTTTGTGCTTTCTTACTTGGTACTTGAATAGACGGCGTGGTGCGAAAGTGGCAAATGCCTGTGTTGTTGACTGCAAAAAAACAAAGTAGACGAGACGCAAATAAAAAAAGTGCGCCGAGTGCAAAATGAATCAGGAGCCTTTGTTTCAGGATGTCAAACAATGAGCATGATAGCCTCAGCATCAGTTGTTAATTTTGTGCCTTGTGTTCAAGACAGTCCCGGATCAATAAGATGCTGCAGTTTAACAGGAAACCGGTGAAGTTCACCCATTTCCCGCTTGCATGACTGCCTATTGGATTGAAGTTACGAGCGACTTGTAATTACCGATAATTTTTTTCCTGGGCAGTTGCAGTGCAAAGCTCCGGCTCCATCGCCGCGACGCCAGAAGTCGGCGAAAGCAAAAGAATCCGAGAACAGCGTTCGTCTGCAGGGTCAACAGGTCCCAGTTTCTCCTGACATTGAAAACCGGGCGATAAAACGAACGTCTCCTGTTGTTCCTCCGTCAAAATCAAGCCCGATTATGAAAAAGCAAAGCATCGAAGCCGTCTTGCCAACAACGCACTAATTTGTAATTTTTGCTCATCGATGCGAACAGCAGCGCAAGGACAGGTTTATGCTGATCGGCAATAAATTTAAAATAGGATATCGAACTTATTGTTTTCGGGCAGCTGCGTGGGGTGTCGTCCATGTTCCGTGCTTATTGCTTTACCTGCATGACGAGCGTAAATTCAAAACCCAATCGTATTTTACTGCGTATTTTTATGCCCTATGCACTGTGACCCGTAGATTAACTTCTGAACCTGTGGTAGGATTTATACAGCGCTCTGCAGAGATGTTACCTCGCAAATGCGGAATAGCTTTTTACCGGTCGTCTGTCACAGGTTACAGACAAAGAACCTCTGGCTACCTCTTAGTGCCTGTTTGCCTCGTCTTGACCTACGCCACAATGTTGCCTGGACTAAAAATATTGCTTGTAGCAACGCTCGCTTGCAAACCAGCATTTGTTTCACACCGTTTATGATTTATTGAAATGAAATAAGGGGCTTGAGTTTTCCCCATTGTTTCAGGGTATGTTTTATACATGGCTTCTATTGCAGCGCTGACACAGACATGTCGTGTGGAATGTTTACGTCGTTTATAATGAACAACGAGAATTTTTCCAGCTAGCCGCAGTTGGAGCGGAACAGTCGCTGTTTACCCTCATTCTTAAAATTTTGCGAAGAAACAAAAACTACATCTTATATAAATTTTGTTCTGTATAAACAAATGCTGAATTATTTTTTTCGGACTGCATGTTTCCGCACGGGAGCCAAGATTGCATGCCAACAGTGAATTTGTTCCTGTTGTGAAATTTCAGCTTGTTTTTAATCGCTCAATTTTTTTCGAAAATATAGAACAACTTGCCAGTTGACGGTTTTATAAATCTTTTGTTGACTTTATGCAGTCGAGAAACGGGCTGCGTACGGTTGGTGATGTTCAAGAAATCGAAGTTTTCTATTCAGGCGAGTTTGCGACAAAATTCAAGTTGACAACTGCACAAATTTTGAACGACTTGGTTCAGCACTTCATGTGGAGAAATGCGCTGCTTGTTTCTGGCTAGCTTTAAAAGTAGCAGCACTTCTTTTGTTCATATACACAAGGGATATCCAGGAGTTTCTAGGTATCCCTGATATGCACACACATCAAATACTGCAGTGGCTATGTTGTTGGAACCGCCTTCGACAGCCTGACTGGATTCAACACGTCACATGCGTCATACGTCGTTGGTCAAGCATCAAAATATAGTGATCGATAGTCTAGTACAGGAGTTCCCAACCTTTCTCTGATCGTGTACCCCTGAAATTTCTTATGACAAAACACGTTTGATACCCGTTTGATCGACTTTTTCCCAAATATTTTATCATAGCTAATATAAATATATGTAATAGCAATAAGCATATAATTATTTTTGAAAATAATATTCACTAATATATGTATAAATATTTTTCCCTTCTATTGCCAAACTTAAATGCACCTTTGCGTAAGGACAGTAGATGGAAATAAAGATGTCAACAGAGAGAGCCGAGTATAATAAGATAAAAGATTTATTTTGAGTCAGGGTCGTGGTTCATATCACAAGCATACTCTAATAACACAAAAATGTTTAGTCACATTGGCGTCGGAAGGATTTTTCCAGGTTGGGTCTAAAAGCGGTGAAATTTCATTTTACCCGCTCGAAACTAAGAAAACAACGCTTTTTGCTAAAAGTTTAACAAGAAAATGTCAAATTTTAAAATCCAGGGGACTTTCCCCCAAAATTTTTAGAGCATAGTAGTTTTGTGCTTTGAGAGGGGGTATCCAAATAAAATATGGTTATTTGTCCAAAATCAAACATTTTGGCCCCGCAAAATTTTTGGCTACGCTGCTGGTCAGGGCCTCCTGCCCCCTTTCCGACTCCCGCGGTTAGTCATAACTCATAGCGCAGTAAAGTGCAAGTGTGAGGTGATAACCACAACAACACAGGGTGATGTCAAATACTGAAACAACGCACCAGCTATTACTGCATTCACTCATCAAATATTAATCCAGCAGTAGGAAGAAAAATGCAGACAGTTTTACGTCAGGTTTTATAGGTAATTGGCTAAAATCGTCGGATGGTGATGCTGACAAAAGCATGTTTAAACAGTTTTGATCAAGGTTTCGAACGCTTTGCAAGCTGTTTTGCTTGAAGCTGACAACCGCTTGTTTTCAGTAAATAGAAAGCAAGATTTGACAGTTGGTATTTCAGTCAGGCCTGTAACCAGGGGGGCAAAGCCCCCCTAGAAAGATTTTCGCCCCCCCTGGAAAAATATGTTGGACATAATTTGAAAGTATTGGGCATAGTTTGAAAAATTTGGGCCACTCTCAGAAAGCTCTTCTCCCCCCCTGGTGTCCCAAGCTGGTTACGGGTCTGATTTCAGTAGTTTTATAAAGTCAATATAATTACGTTTTTGGCTTCCGCAAATCCTCGTCATGGTGGGGGTGATAGAGGAATTACAAGAAAAAACAAAAATTATGAGGCGCCACGAAGCACTCAGAAGGTTTAGATCAGGGGTTGGCAACCTTTTTTGCACTGCAGACCGGTTTAAAACTGAATTTTTTTTGCGGACCGGCTTTCAAATATCCACAAATGTTCAGCAATGAATATTTATTACAACTCATGTAAGTTATTACAACTTGATTCAATGAGAACCTTGAGCTTGTTTTGCCCCAACGAGACGCTCCCACCTAGGGATCATGGAACTCCATGACATCCGCAATTTGTCCCTCATGTCCAGTCTGTTTCGCGATTTCGTCTTTGTTGCTGCCATCGCAGAAAATCCAGACTCGCACAAGTAGGATGTCGGAAATGGCAGCAAAGTTTTTAATGCTTTTATGGCAAGGACAGGGTATTCTGGCAAGACCTTTATCCAAAACATTGGTAGAGTCGTTGTATGAAAAATACATTCAGGCTACCATCATTTGCAATGTCCAGTAGTTGGTCCTGTTGTCGTACAGGTAAGGTCGATTCACCTGGTTTGAAAATAAATGGATTACGGATCCATTTCTTTGCAGTTCAAAAGTCTTTAGCGCTTGAACTCTTGTAAAAGAAAACGCAACTGCGCACAAGGTCGGAGAACGCTTGCTCAGGCCCTCTGTCTTTCAAAGTTTCTTCTAATGTTTGAAATATGTCAAATACCCCTTTGTTTACGCGCTGCTCCCACAATTTAAGTTTGTATTTAAATGCAGCCACTTGATCTGCCAACTTGAATAGAGTTGTCATTTTGCCTTGAAGTGAAAGATTTAGTTCGTTGAGCAGATTGAAGATGTTACACAAATAGGCAAGTTTGAGAACCCAATTTTCATCACTAAGTTTGTTAGCAAGATCTGAAAATTTTTCTCCAATAGAAACCTTTGCAGTGGTTCGCGTAATTCAAACACTCTGTTCAATGACTTTTCTCGGAAGAGTCACCTTACTTCTGTGTGCAAGAGAAGGAATTTGTGCTCTGCATCCATGTCCTCATATAAATGCTCAAACAGCCGGGTGTTAATTGCATGAGCTTTAAATGAGGTTGATCATTTTAACTATATCATGGAATACATTTTGAAGCTCAGTGATATTTTTCGACTCCTCAGCATTTCCCTGTGAATGGCACAGTGAGTGGCCTCGCACTCTGATGCGAACAGTCAAACCAGACATCCGAACAGTCAAACTGACAATCATGGCTGCAGCTCCTTCCGTGCACACACCGATATAAAGACTGGTCCAGTTTTCCTGTGAAATATTCATTTAGAGACTTGAATAGTTCTGAGGCTGTGGTGTTTTTTTGGCAAGAACAAAGTACACAAAATGTCCTCATGAATGTCCTCTTCATGAAGATATCGAGCAAAAACTAGCAGCACAGCTTTGTTTTCAATATCTGTAGATTCATTTCACTGAATCGCAAACCATTGTGACTTTACAATCCGCTCTAACAATAGAGTTTCAATGTCTTCTGCTATATCCTCAATTCGTCTCGCAACAGTGCGAGCCGAAAGAGGAACCTGAGCTATCTTTTTAGCTGCCGATTCTCCTAAAACTTTACTGCAAATATCAATACACGCAGGCAGATCAACTCTTGTGACTGAGCAATTGCACAATAATTCTCTCTTTTTCATAAAACGTCCGAAAGTAATTGCGTCTATCGTTACAAAAATGTTTCAAAGCATTTAACCTGGAAAATGATACGGCCCGGTGACGAACTCCTCACGGACCGGCACCGGGCCGCGGCCCCGTGGTTGCCGACCACTGGTTTAGAAATTTCCTGTAGGCAATGCTAGAGAAAAACAGGCACCAAAACAAACCACCAGCAACTACCGCAATTGGTCGCCGTCATAGAAGAACGTTAAATAATGGAGGAAAAATGAAGATTTGTATAAGGCAAACTCTTTTGTGAAGTCCGATCAGTTGCTGTATGTGTGATATGCAAGGGTGTACCAAGGTTAGATGGCGGCCTGGTCATTGTTCCCCGTCGGTAAGCCCTTGCTGATATGCCATAAGCGTTGCGGTTTTCAAAGACTGCAATATCAATGGACAATGGTTTATTGTTTCATATGACTCAGCCAAAAAGCAGGAGCACTACAAGAAGCCATTGCACTAAGCAAAACAACCATTAGTGAACATTAGAGCAAATGAAATTGCAATAGCGCAATACTTGATCAGTGTAAACAAAGAGGGTGCTGTGTCATATAGGATTGGTGAAAGACCATGGCGGTCATTTGATCAACCAACCCTGTTTTTCAGTTTGAGAAGTGTTGAAAAACAATACTTGGAAATGAAATAAGCACAATTATGAAAACAAACAAGCACAGAACATGGTGAAAAAATGTACAGATGAAACCGCATGCCTATGTACACAGATAAGTGGATCAAATTTATTGAAGGAATTTGGTGTGGTTAACCCTGCTCAGGTAACCTCTAAACACAAACACTTTGCCCAAAATGGGCAGATTTTATTTATTCGCTTATGCTGGACTAACTGACAGGTTTAGACACGCGCGCGGTTTTATTTACAAGTTAGCAAGTCTTCTCAAGCTCATCCGATCAGAAAAAAACAACGTGTTGATTTTGGAAAACTTTTTATACTATATGTTGAAGAACAAAAGCAATTTTCCAAACAAAAATGTGGGAAGTGCTCTTAGCAAATGAATGAAAATGTAAAGAAAAATTAAAAAATTTCGTCCCTAGACGTCATTGGTGGTTGGTTTAAGGTTTGAACAGAATCTCATTTCAAGCTTGTGGTTCTATCTGCAATAAAAGTAAATTAGATTGTAACATGAAATTTTTCTATTTTCATTGCAATTTTCAGCCACATTAATCAACCTTGCCCAAAATGGGCAAATTTTTTACGAAAATCAGGCACATAAGGTAAACTTGCCCAAAATGGGCAAATACTTTACGACAATTGTTGGGCAATCAGATTGATCACGGCACTGCTATTGACTTTCATGTCTCACATACAGCCAGTCCCGTCGCCACAGGGGGGATTTGGTGGGCTAAGCCCCCCAAATTGAAATATGAAGACTATAAATGAGTGGAGTTTTGTCAATTTTTACAATGTCAAGGTATCAACAGGGAAACAAAAACTCACTCTAACCATAACGTAGGGTGATTTTCACCCGAACTCACACTAACCATAATTTGGGGTGATTTTTACCCCGAACTCACACTAACCATCATAGGTGTAGCCAGGGGGGCCAAACGGGCCATGGCCCCCCCAATTTTTCGGAAAATATAGTCATTTTGTGCTTTGAGAGGCGTTTTTGCAAACAAAACAGTGTTATTCGCCTAAAATCATAGACTTTGGACACCCCAAATATTTGGACCCTCCAAATTTTTGGGCTGGCTACGCCACTGCTAACCATAACGTCGGGTTATTTTCATCTAGGGACTACGTGGCCACCACTTCTGCCTGGGTAGAAGTCACCCGAGGTTAGTATTCCAGGGGTGTGAGTTATCATTGCAGAAAACTTGAAAGTGATCAATGCAGACAAGTGTTCCCCACCGTTGGCAGTTGGCACGTGAACCTTGTTTTGTTCTGTTTTGATGGTGGACAGGTTCCACAGCGTTGTCTGATCTCAAAGTTCATGTCCTCAATAAAATGCTTTGGCCTTTTACCGCAAGTGCACGCACAACAAGAGCCCTTTTTGGTTAAGCCAAAGTTCTAGAAACTTCAATTTGGAACAGAGAAGCACAAGGTTCATCATTCTCGATAAAATGCTTTGACCTTTCACCACAAGTGCACACACAATAAGGTGCATGCCCTTTCTGGCTCCAATTTCTTTCCTCTGACGGAGAAGGCGTCACACATTCTCCTGCCTGTTTCTCAATGAAGACAACGAGCTGAGCAGGAGCCATTCGCGCCAAATTGATCTGCGTCCTCAGTGCTTGCACTCGTGTGACCTACTCCCGTGCTGGCTTCGGTCAAAAGTTGCTGGCGTGGCTTACTAGTGAACCTACATGCACCAACTCCTTTTGCCCAAATTGGTCAAGGTTACCTTATAAGGGATTTTTGTGTAGGAATTTTGTTACACCTCAGGTAACCATGGGTCAATTTGGGCAAATTTTTGTTCCCCATCGAAAACTACAAAACTTGTGCAGATTTCGATAGGACTGCCCGAAAGAGCGTCTAAACCAGCTGTGTCCAACCCACGGCCCAGGCGAAGGTTTTGTGCAGCCCAGTTTAGGTTTTCGCTATAGTAACAGTATCCTACAAACTGACAACCTTTCCTTATTTTGTTAACCTTGAATTTGACACTTTTGATGCAGGTGGTCTCCTCAGTGCCACTTTATCACGCGTTAACATTGCAATTAGGATTCGAACGCTTTCAGTGTATTAGCTTCAGCTAAATTTGGTTTGTTCAGATCTAATTAAGTCATTCAATGTGCGGCCCTCATTAATATGTCATCAAATGTGCGGCCTTGGTTAAGCTAGCGACATGATTTTTGGCCCAGTAAGCCATTTGGGTTGGACATAGCTGGTCTAAACAAATACAGCTACTGAAAAAACCAGCTTTCTACGTGAACGTTAACTAATTTTTAATTTAAGTAGAACTGTTTGCCCAAATTGGGCAGAGGTTACCTGAGGAGGGTTAAGGATTTGTTTAACCAAAATATGAAAATGAAAAATTAACAAAAACTAATTGATTTTGTTCAACTTTTTATCCGCTCACTTTGTCTGATGCCTTCTGCAAATCACCGTTTCTCACCCACTATGTAACGCTTTTGTGTGAGAATTTCGAATGCAGTAGTTACTGGTGCGCTGTTTCAGTGTCTTGGTATTGTGTGTGAATTACTTAAGACCAGAGGTGAAAGTAAGCCGGAACGCCGTTCCGGCGAAAGAATTATTGCCGGTACGGCGTTCCGCTTAGAGTATCAAATACGCTAATATGTATTTGTTTTTCTGTGTTTGTTTAATTCAAATTTTTTACTATCCCATTAACAAAACATTCTACAGAAGAACGAATGTGCGGCCTCAGAAAATAAGTCAAATACGGTCAGGCCCGTAGCCACGGGGAGGGCATTCGGGGGCAATGCCCCCCAAATTTCTTGTTCCTAGAAAATTTGTTTTAAAAATATGATAAAAACAAAAATCGTGCCTCCCTAAAATGTATTTTGCCCCTCCAAACTTCAAAACCTGGCTACGGGCCTGAATACGCTGCAGCGCAAAGTGTTGAGATGAATCACAATGAGGATTCTTTTTTTATAGCATTGAGAACGAATTATTGTTACGTATAATTTGTCACACAGAACGTCTGAAGCCGTTTCAGATTGCTACAGGAGGACAGAAGTACTTTCGTTCAGACTGGGTGTCCTTGTTGCTTTTCATGGGTAAAATACGGGAAAAGACAAGATTAACTAGCCTGCACTGTAGCCAAGGCTACAGACATTCAGTGGAGCAAAATGTTGACAGTTTGTGAATCCGCGTGTGTTCAAGCTGCGTATGTTCTTTGACTTCAATTGTTTTGTAGTATAGTAGTCTTGAGCCATTCTGATTTACTTATCAGCTCGATGCATAGCAAAGAATTCAACTACTGCCGACCAGAAACAGACAGACATGTATCTTGATGTATGGGTAGCGCCAATTTGTAGCTTGAGCTTATTGGTGTAGTTAGCAAAGTGAGCTTCGCGGGTACTGCACGGCAAGTTGTCAGTTGTTTTCTGTTTTTCAAAGTAATCTGGACAAGTGGATGTCACCTAGGCTAGAATGTGTTGTTGCAGTTGACTGCATCGCCTTGAACTACTGAGGCAAGCACAAGCCAAAGCTGGCAATTCGGGGCATTAACTAACGGGAAAGCAACCAGCAGCAATAGAGCTCCCTCACTGAGTTCACTCTACTACTACTAGGTTGCACTATCATTACATACGGATAAGAGAATTGCGATGATTCGCTTATGGTGACTGTCACAGTGACTTGTTACTCATGGGCACCATCTAGCGGTGACCATTTATTTACATGTGGCGCCATCTGCTGGCAGCCACATAACTTCCCTTTCCATTAGCTTGAAGTTCTATCACTTATCATCCACATTTTAACTCTCAATTTACAAGTTCGACCCTTACCCTTTGGTTCAAGACGATCTTCAACGGAGGATGTTACTGAGAGGGGCTTATGGCCTTTCTCCCAGGTCCCTTATCGGGCGCCATTTGTTGCAGTTGACTGCATCGCCTTGAACTACTCAGGCAAGCACAAGCCAAAGATGGCAATTCGGGGCATTAACTAACGGGAAAGCAACCAGCAGCAATAGAGCTCCCTCACCAAGTTCTGTGGCAGTCCACTTCTAAAAGAAGCGAACCACTACACATTTAGGACAATTCCGCAAGAGCACTGGTCCATAGGAATGTCCATGGCACGCCCAAGTTAACATTTAAGAAACTTGGACTCGCCGGTCCAGCTCGACATCGCTCAGTTTATCTCAACAAGATTGTATTCACTCATGGTTTTATTAATATAATGTTCAGCACTGCGATATTTACTATAACAGGGGTTTACAATATACTTTAACATATTCAAACTTTATTACAGCAATCAAGAGTTAATGCGCAGTTCTATTATATCATAAGGAAGGGAGAGTGTAACCCTTATTGTTAAGCAGTTACACTACAATCTGCTTAAAGAAATTGGCTATACCTTCGGTGATTCCGTTAGTCTAGCCGTTCTGGAATAGTAGCCAGCTACAAGTGTATTCTGGTTCACGAATTTACCAGACCCCACAAGTTCGCCAACTATCTCTCCTCCAATTGTTTTTTTCCAATTTGGTAAGCTCACTACTGGTTCTAAGGGAAAAGCTTAGTATACCCCACTGCTCTGCTAGACTGAACAGATACACCCATATTTATCATTTTTTTGATGTATTTTCATTGGTCAATTTCGGTCACGTGATCGTGCAATGAGTTCGTACGTCTTGCGCAATCGGGTGTGCGTGACGTCACTTTTCTAGGAATTGGAGTCATTCGGAATCGTTAGTAATTTCGATTACAATTTTTATCATGGTTTGGACAATGTTTTTCAGTGCTATGTTCTAAGGGTTTTGGCTACTCCCTCTTAGCATCATTGTACAGTAAATACATAAGTACAATTCTACAATAAATAATGTCTTCATTGTCCAGCTTCGTTTGACTTGCCGTGAATCCGTCAGTAAGCTTCTGATTTGCGTTCTTCGGTTATTTTCCTTTTAGTGATAAACCCCTTGTTGTATGGTTATTTCAGAATCACAAAGCGTTTTATGTTGAGAAGTAAAACGAACACAACAGTTCACTCTACTACTACTAGGTTGCACTATCATTACATAGGGATAAGAAAATTACGATGATTCGCTTATGGTGACTATCACAGTGACTTGTTACTCATGGGCACCATCTAGCGGTGACCATTTATTTACATGTGGCACCATCTTATTTATTTATTTACATGTGGGGTATAGGTGAAGATTTGTTCAGTATAGCACCTTTGACCTGATATCAGCCGCATATCTGCACTCATGTCTGTTACGTGCACCTTGTACGTACGTGCTTAGCACGATCCTACATGCTCTGTTTGAGACAGCGACACATGTGCGCCGATATGGACGAAGGCATTGGTTACTGACTGCTTCACTAGCTCATGCATGCCTCCACGATGCCGGTAAGCGCGCGCCGGTGGCATACCCT
>Ga0210059_1009632_pt1 | contig 15050 bp, 5 predicted proteins | sample Ectturendosymbi2_FD_188042 | JGI IMG/M metagenome (GOLD analysis project Ga0210059, IMG submission 188042) | Ecteinascidia turbinata endosymbiont from Florida, USA - Sample 2 (SPAdes) (version 2) | ecosystem: Host-associated > Tunicates > Ascidians > Unclassified | place: Key West, Florida...
CAAATTTTGCCATCCACATTTTCTACAGTGGCAGAACCGCTTTATCGTCTCACCAGGAAGGCAGCCTTTGGGCATCGGGGTCAAAAGAAGCAGCATTTCACTCTTATCTGCAGCTGATGTGTTCGTTTTCTTTGGTTCGTCCCTTCCGCTAGGAGTCGCCAGAGATGCATCACCCGTCGGGATTGGCGCCACATTGTTTCACAGCCATCCGGACGGAAGCGAACGACCAATGGAGAACATTTCGAAATCGCTTGCGACCAGTCAGCGCAACTACAACTACATTCAAAACGAAGCTTCGGCTATCATCTATGAATTGAAGAAGTTTTGAGGCTGATTGTGCGTCAACAAAATAAACTTTCTTCCATGTAACTACCGAAAGAACTTCTTTAGAGCAAAGATGATAGCCGAAGCTTCCTTTTGAATCTGGTTGTAGTTGCGCTGACTGGTCGCAAGCGATTTCGAAATGTTCTCCATTGGTCGTTCACTTCCGTCCGGATGGCTGTGAAACAATGTGGCCCCAATCCCGACGGACGATGCATCGCCGTCGAAAACTAGCGAAAGGGACGAACCTAAGCAAACGAGCACATCAGCTGCAGATAAGAGTGAAATGCTGCTTCTTTTGACCCCGATGCCCAAAGGCTGCCTTCCTGGTGAGACGATAAAGCGGTTCTGCCACTGTAGAAAATGTGGGTGGCAAAAATTTGGTGTGGAATTGCACGGAGCCAAGAAACTAACGTAATGTGGACACGTCATGTGGCGCTGGCGTATCCTTGATGGCGTTCACCTTTGGATCCCGGCTCGGGAAACACATTTCGGGATAGTACGTGTCCCAAATAAGCCACTTTGACTGGGCAAATGTGCATTTCTCAACCGACATTGCAGGCCTTGGTCACGCAGATTCTGTACATGTGCTTCCGGTGCTGACCTGCTGAAAAAAATGTCGTCTAGGTAAACAGCTGCACCAGGAAGATCAATAATAATTATCGTCCTCAGTTTCCAAAGACAATTGGATTTACAACCATCGAGACTTGCTGATACTGCACAAGTTATATAAGGGAATATTCCTGAACATGCAACAACATAATGTAAATACTGTATAATAATACAACGTTACCTCCATGAGTGAAGCAGCATCAGCAGCATCTCGGTAATAGAAGTCAAGAGGATAATCTCTGTCAGGTGGCCGAGACTGGCCATGTCCTCTGGGATCCCACCCAACTATTGTATACTTGCTCCTGTTCAATCCTTGAAGTTGAGGAGCAAAATCTGTGACAGTGCTTCCTGAAAAACAGAAATTCATCATAATTTTTATAATATTTTGACAAAATTGCTTACCACCTGTAGTTAAGCAAATTCTCATTAATTTCAAAACTAATGCCAAGGGAGCAACATGAACAAAAAGACTGCATGAAATTTAGAAATGGGTTATTCTTCCTCATGCAAATACTCATAGCAGTCTCAGAAAAGTACAAATTATTATGAAAAGTTCTATAAAATAAAATTAGCTGCTTCCTTACTATAAGAGCCAATAATGTTTTGTAGCATGTATATATATGTTTTCTGTACTGAGAAAGCCTGCTTAGACCAGTGTCTCTTAACCAGGTGAATGGTTCGCCCCAGGGTGAATGAAATCTTTGTACTTATTTTTTGCATCCTCTGCTGGTAATGTGTATTTATGTTGTTTTTTCACCCAAGACATGTCAATATTTCAAAGTTTCATTCACAATCACAGAGCGTAAACCAGACACATGAACACTGGTGAGAGTGGCTGGCATTATCATTCAACATGCAGGCCTTATTGGTCGAAGTACAGGCGACAGGAGTAGCCTATTGGTGATGTATACTTGTTCTTTTACCACTTTGGTATTGATTCCAACATCTAACAAATCCAATGCCAATAATAAGCTCGCTTCAGCAAGATTTTTCCCCAAAGTTGTCTTTCAAAACATTTCCCTGATAATTTTTGGTGTGGTTTGCTTGAATCCCAAGAGCATAAGGAAACTGCATTAAAAGCCTTGCAACAACTGGTGATCATGACTGCCATGTGCATGTTACAATTCAAGAACTTCAATGTTTAGTCAAACTGAAAACTACAAAGCAAATGCATTGACTTGTTGAAACTCTCTCTCTCTCTCTCTCTCTGTGTTGATGAGGGTGGCATTGGAGGAATTATTTCATTCGCAGTTGTTTGAAAGTTCAGGAGCAGCACAGTCATTAGTAAACAACCTTCTGTTTTAAAGACAGCTTTATGTTGTAAAGAGTTGTAGCTTTCAATCATTTTTTGTTGTTTGTTATTTTGTCTGCAGTGGTAGAGGTCTGGAGTTTGATTCTCACGCAGCTGTATTTTTCAGGTTCTGCATCACTGCTTGCTGAAATAAATCAGAAAACTACATTTGTGATTTCATAGAAAACTACATTTGTGATTTCATTTGCATTTCTGGCAAAAAATGATAATAATCAATCCCCTACTTTAATCCCTAGGGGACTACCGTATATACTTACATATAAGTTGACCCTTAAAAAACTGCCCCAAAATGAGGAATTTTTGCAAAAACTCGCATATAAGCTGACCCCCAAAATACCATGGTGTGTTCTTTGGGCTAATAACAAGAGTATCAATATGCAATGCACTGATGAAGGTTCATTATCTGAAGCATTTGCTTAGGAAACAATCTTCCTCCTGGAAATTAACTTTATTTAGTGCAGTCTCAATTTCTATGGTTGTATGTATGACTGAATGGTAATATCGGTGATATTGCGTGATCTGAGAAGTGGTGTCATGTTAATTCGTTTGTGTGAGATCAGACTTATGCTCGTATAAGCCGATCCCTAATTTGATAATTTTTTTTTGAGTTTTAAAGTCGGCTTATATGCGAGTATAAACGGTAGTTTACTAATTTGTTTTTTGCCCATAACTTGCCAACCACTAACGTTAGAAGGCCGATCAGAGGCTCTAAAGATGCAGGTTTTCACTAGTTTTTTTAAAGAAAAAACAAAGAAATTGCCCTTGAATTTTCTCTCAGGCCCCAATGACATCATCATAAAATCTTACGATGCCTACCCACTCATGACATCACCCCCAAACAAGCTCAAACCCAAAAATGCTCCAGATTTTTGTTGTCAAAGTTGGAGAATTTCTGCTTTATCAGAGGGTTTGAACAGCTCTCTAGCTCTATCAGCTGACACATTATGGCTGGAAAAGTCCAAGCCAAGATATCAGCTTCTGTGATCGTTAAAGGGTTAAGTAGATCTTGTACGAAAGCAAACTCAGAAGTAACATCAATTTTATATAGTTAGGTCATTATTGTCACATCAGCCATGTATTCACCATGGGGCGAATAGAAATGCAGCAATCCATGGGCCATGACAGGGGTGAACAAAACAGAAAAAGGTTAAGAAGCACTGGTTTTGACAATTACAAGCACATTGAAAGGTTGAAAACTTGCGAAGCTATAAATTCACAATAAACAAGATATTTGTTGAGTCAACTTAACAAAATATCGAACTTGAGTTCATCAAATATTTAGCAATTCAACTGAAACTATCATAAACTAGGGACGTGGTGCAAAAATTTAAGTTCCAGACTCTGCCTCCATGTACCTAAAGTTTTTAGCTCCAGCTCTGGCTGCAACATCCAGAAGGCTTTTGCTCCAGCTTGAAAATGGTTTGTCTCATTAAAAACCATTGTATTGTACTTAAAGGTGTTTTGAAGACCAAATTTTAGTCAAACTTTTTCGCTGTGTGGTTGGTCCATGAAAAAAGCAGGTGGCATGGACCGTAGCTTCGCTGCGCAAATTGGTGTGGGACGTGTCCCCCTCACTTTTTCAGACGGGGGAAACATAGTATGCCATGTCCCCCCACTTTTTTCTCTTTAGGTTGTGTATTTGGAGAGGTTTCAAAAGTAAAAGTGATGTTTGTTACGTTTTGGGTAAAGAGCTTTTCATGTTAAATCTTAGATGGTAGGCCATACATAGCCAAGTAGATGTTGAAACAGAGTTTGGTGTGGTATCGCTGATTCTGTTAGTTTTTAAATTTTAGCTGTGATAAAATAATTTTTAGCATGTTTCAAATTTTTAGAGACCGTGAATTATGTTTAACCGCTTCTGTCTGACATTTTACTCTGTGTGGTATACTGTTACAAAGGTTATTTCCTTATAACAGTGAGAATATTACAGCTGCACATGTGAGAGACCACAGTACAGCTATGTGATTAGTTCCATGCAGAAATTTAACCGGCTTTGCTGTAACGTTGGTTGTAGCATGTTCAGAAACAGACAGGGTATAATTTAATGACAATGCTAATGTATACAGTGTTAAAAAGTGAGATTTTCAGGCAAATTTCTGTGAAGCTTTTGCCAAAGACAAGAAGATGCACTATTGTGGAGACTTAGTTTTGGGATGGGGAGTTCAGCAAGACTGTTTTCAACCATTAGTGGACAGCATTTCAATCAAAACGCTGGAGAAGTAGCCTACAGTATTTACCTAGCTGTATATTGACCTATAGCTCAAAACGTAGGGACTTGACTCGGAAATAAGGATAAAATGTACATTTATCCCAACTTCTTGTAATTTCGCGACAAAGGTGACCAACAAATCCAAAAGATATTTTTCCTTGACTCTTACACTTTGTGCTTGTGCTGAATGCATTGGTTCGATAGTCATCTGATTTACTTGAGTTTAACCAAACCCACAATGCAGCAATGTTTTCATCCAAGTGTGAAATATTTGCTTTACAGATACATCACACCTAGTTTTGTTGGACACTATTTTTGGTGTTGAAATTGCTGCTAATTGCCAATTCACTGTTGTGCACTTTGATTTAATCTAAAATATATTTTTGTGTCGTCATGCAAGTAGAACTCCCAGAATTAAACTTTTGACATGGTGCAGAGTTACTTCCAAGTCTGGCCGGGCTTTTCAGGTCGACCCAGCTCAGACTTAAGTTTGTCAAAATATTTCGCATCTGCATAAAAAAACTTTTTATAACGTTAAGAGTGACGAATTTTTTCTTTCGTGACGTAGATTTGTTGTGCTCACTGCTTTAACTTCTGTGAGTGAAGTGATTTTTCTTCAGCTAATTCTGTTTGCAAACACAGCAGGGTTCTTTTATTCTCTGCTGGGATTAGTTTCACACTGTTTTTGAAAAGGCAACAGCGGTTAGGAAATTAGCATGCGATGGCGTTGCGTGGAAAAGATAAAAAATTCACGCCAATTCGTGGCTTGTTTTAAGAAGCCTACAAGCTGACTTTTCATATCTATAGAGCTATACTAGAAAGTTTCTTTTATGCCTATAGCGCCATTGTAGATAGTTCCTGTTTTTCTTGAGAAACATTATATTCTGCAATATTATCGTTGACTAACATGCTACGTTTGTGCCAGATTATGCCAATGTTTTGGTCAAGGTGGTTGCTATTCTAGGTGTGATAAACCGTGTACCTGCAAATACACCTGCACACATTTTTTGTTACTCTGCAGCTGCGCATATCAAAGTCCCTCGGTAAATTTGGCTTTCGGGCCTAAATCGGGCTTCAAAAATACATGTTGGGCTTGCGATTTCGGGCTCGGGCCGGGTTCAGTCTTCAAAATGAGACCCTTTTACATTTCTGTATGAGTATGTAGGCAGGGGCCAACAAGGGGAGATTGAAAGGATATGTCCTCTACCCAGCAACAGTAAAAATAGATTGATATCATTTTGTGATGTAGGTTACACTAATTTTAGGCCAAATGTTTTTGCTGCTGGTAAGAGGATATCAATGGAGATTTTGATTATGGGTGGGGCTGCATGCATGATGCCCAGTAGCAGTAAAAAGATTTGTAGGTTTTTCAAAAAATGGAAATGTGCAAGAAAAATATTTATCGTCTTTGTAACGTTAAGTGACTTGAACAAGACATCAAATCGCGCTGTAACCCACACTTGTAAAATTCATGAAAACTAAAGTGCTCTACTGTAAGAGTGATATGAACGTGCAACCAATGCGATTCAGCGTTTTGTGCACTCCAAATGACAGCTCTGATAAAACCAATTGATGTGTTCTGCTATATTGATGTGATTGTTTACATCCAAATAGGATATTAATGGAAACAGGTTGAACTACAGTACCATGTCCAGCAACAAATTTAAGTATATTTATATGTAAATCATCTGCAAGGACAAAGCGTGATTAGTGTTGCTCTCAAAACACATCTCGAAACAAGATTGGGAATCTGTATATATAAAATTTCACTTCTGCATCGACCCGATGACAATATTGGTTTCACGACAAGCTGTCCCCCCTACACTTTACAACAAAATCGCACTCATGCCTACCAGGGTTACTGAATTGGAGTTGCAAGGAGTCAGCATTCATAAGAACACTAGGAGTCAGAGTTGTATTTTTTATCTTCTAAGTTAGGGGTCTGAACTCGTGCATGTTGAAATTCTAGTTAGGGGTCCGAACTCGTGCCTCTTCAATTTTATGGAAATGAATGTTGTGTATAGCATGACTTGGGGATTGTGTGCCTTTTCTTCCATTTGACAATGTTCATTGTATGTATTCTATGTAGCTGTTTTTGTTATCTTTCATAATGCCTTAATAAAGCTTTGATCTGACAAGTCTGGTGTGTAACGTACATGCAATATCTTATGAGAATTCTGCAATTTGAATCTGAAAACATGTGAAAAATTCATTGATATGAAATTTATATACTTTTTCCACAGTAATACTGCATGGTAACCATATATTTGGCTACTAGCAAAGTAGACCGTAGACAGGACAACAGCCTAAGGTTGAATGCAAGATGAAGTTATTAAACTTCATAATTCATTTCGATTTAGTACTCACCTAGTGCTCCAGGCATTAACAACAACCCATGTGGTCCACAACCCACCACTTCATGATGAATCTTTACCCCATTAATAAACACTTTTTTTCCAGAAAGCATCATGAAATATAAGCCTTGTTTAACTACTGTAACTAAGAACAATTTAATAATACAGCATCAATGCCTGTCCTGCTACAGTACAGTAGGTCAGTGTTGCCACTCTGTTGTAACCAAGGTTGCCAAATCACAGAAATGTTTTCAAGGACAGTTTGTTTTTCATAGAGCTACTTTGAGCTGAGTGAGCTACTTTCACGGACTTCCGCAGGGCAAGCCCGTAGCCACGGAGGGAGCATTCAGGGTCAATGCCCCGAATTTATAGCCCCAAAATCTTATTGCGTCCTTAAAAGTTTTATTATTGAAACATAATAGAAAAAACTTCCCCCCCTTAAATATATACTTTCATCCCCAAATATTAAGGCCTGGCTACGCACCTACCGCAGGGGGGTGAAACGGGTATTTGTCCCACCCCTGAAAATTAGAGCTAAGAACCAAAAATATTTTGAAAATCTGAACGGGAAACTTGCAAGCAAATTGTTCCACTGTTGCTCTTTGTTGCGTAACAATAAAATGGCAACGAATGTTCAAAGGTTCACTTCAAGTTGCGATAGTTAATGCGTTTTTCTGGATTTTGCAGTTGACCTCAGACATCTCTTGACAGGTGATGCAGCGAGACAGTGAATGTTGATAATGTTAAGACATGTTATTTTATACTTTGTGAAAAGAAGCAGGAGTGAATCTGCAGCAATGTTTCCACTTCCACAAGCTCGAAAATCGATTAAAATGTCAGATTGTGAGTGTGACCAATGGGCCTGAGTGAATATCTTAATCAAGCTACGCTTATGCAGACTTCTTTTCACACAGTATAAAACTACGCGGCTTTTAGAAATACCGCTATAAAATGACTGTGGAAATACGTCTTAATCGTTAAGGCTTCTTAGTTCTGACTTCTAAGCAAGTACAAAGTGCAAAGGCTGCGGCGAGTGTACATAATTCATCTGCTCAGTTTTAACACCTGCGTGCTGTTCTAAGTTTAGTAAGTTCGATAGTCGTGTTAAGATACAAGTCTATTTCTCATTGTTTGAAACAGTTTTGCTGGAGTGTCTAAGTTTTTTGCTTTCTCACTGCTAATGTTGATCTGGTCGTTGATTGTTTTTAAATTATGACTTATAAGTGCTCACAAAAATGGACATTAATCAGTTTATGAAAAAAAGCATTTCTGAGAGCCGAAGTGTAAAAAACAATTCGGACAAAAGATTTCAGAAGCGTGTTTTGTTCAACCAGCACAGACTTATGAGAGAACTGCAAACGTAGTTGTTAATAATTCAAATCCATTTCAGACTCACTTGTGTGGAGTTCACCATGATAACAGCATTTATGCGCCAATTCATCAAAATCTGTAACGAATGATAGAAAGTACACCTTTGTGGCAAACTCGTATACAGCTCCACTTGAAAAATATTTCAAAATAGATGCGAATGGAGCACGTACTTTCATGGGGCATTTTCTTTGTGGTGTAGAAACAGCAAAGCGTTTTGTGAACGTCCATTTGCATTGCAACCACAACTGTCGCCAGAAAGTCGTCAATAGGGAAGCATTGCGTTTGTGTGATGGGGCTTTACGTTCATGCAGGGGACGCTTGGCATTCAAATTTGATGAAAATTCCACTAATTAATAATTTACAATGTTTCGTATTCCAGTTTGGGGGGCTTGGAGCTTTGTTTGGGGGCTAAGCCCACCAAATCCCCCCGTGGCGACGGGACTGATTGCAACGAAGCAACCTAAAAAAGAAAAGCAAAATGTCCGTGTTGTCTCCCTCTTGGAAAAATTTCTGCGACGCCTATGACTGCTTTCACTCTTTCAACAAGCTTTGACGTATGGGCAAGTCAGGTTAAGCTAACCAGGTACGAAATTGAAAACTAACCAAAACATATGACAACACAACCATTCTTGAATCATTTACTTTTTATATCACAACTATTTAGACAGAACAAGTCTACATATTCTGTTCATTACAAATTACACTTTATTTTGGATTCTTGAATGTTCAATGCACAATCAATAGTTCAAAAATGAACAATTTAACTATTCAAGAATTTAAGGACGCCGGAAAATATTTAAGGACAACAAGATGTTTTTCAAGAATCAAGGACACAATGACTAAATGAGTTTTGACAGCAAATTCAAGGACAGTCCTTGGCGCTCTAGGACGTCTGGCAACCTTAGTTATAACGGAAAAGTATTACTACTAGATTTCATCATAAAAACCATTAGAGATTCACAAAAAAACACTAGATTACACATAAGTTAGCTGTAACAGCGTAAGGCCACCTGTGACCTTAGGCACAATGAAAATGGCCAGAATGAATATGCGCTGCAATGCAACCAAAGACATTGCGTAACTCATTGTAAAATAAAGACAAAGAAAGAAAACGGGAGATAACAGCATCGCTTATGTTTGTCACAGGTCACTGAAACTTTGATCAGATGACTACAGTGACTTCGTGCGGTTTAACTCATTTGATAGATGACCACAGTGACTTCCTAGCGGCAGATTATATACTCTTGCATAATTCAAGATGTAATACAGTTAGGATTTTAGGCAAATTACAATTAGTGAATTAGGCCACACAAAACAAAGTCACAATTACAGTTACAAAAAATTGTGTAATTGATTACATTCAGCTCGTTCATAAAAAAACACTGTAGATATCCATGAAAAACAGCCAGAGTAGAACACAAGATGAAATGCAAAAACACAAGATCTAGTGGACAAACGCCACGAATGGCACCACTGCAGGTGGTACAGTAAACTAAAGTGAGCTACTGTTGAACAAATCGAATATTTTTGCAATCCTATTCCTAATCCAGTTCAAAATTTTCGTTCAGAAATCCGGTCCAATCCTGATCCGGTAGACCCGTATAATATTTGATCCAATCCGGTTTATATCCGAAAAAAACTCTGATTAAGCATTTTTCTGCAGTGATCAACGCAGTTTGGATATCCATATCTGATCCGGTTGAGTTTTTATGAAATCCAGTCCGATCTGGATCCGGTTCTGAATGGCAGAATCCGGTTGGATCGCCATCCGAGAACCGGATTATGTTGTTCAACACTAAAGAGAGCCCGACTTTTTCAGCCGAACTTTTTCAAATGAAATGCGAGCTTCGGGCGTTAAAATATTAAACCTATAATTCTTCATCGTTGAAGCAGGGGTGGGGAACCTGCACCCCGCGTGAATATTTGAAATGGCCCGTATCAGAAGTTTCGCTACCCAAGTGAGAATAGACAACAACTAGTAGAAATGAAGCTCCATAATAAACAGGTCCTTACAATCACTATCTGCAGACAGCACATTGGTGTAGGAGGTGGGGTTGCAGGGGTGCAAGCGCACCCCCAAAATTTTGATTTGGCGAAAATCCGGGAAAAATCTGTGGAAACCTTCGCAAAATCCCTGAAAATCTGAGCAAAATCCCTGATAATACAAGCAAAAATGGCGCCCAACATGCTTTGATTTGAAAAAATGGCGAACAAATCACTTGAAGACGTTTTTTTTTTCTTTTTGGAGAGTCATCCGAAATACGCTCTTCATGCAATGCACAAAAAGTGGCCCAATAATTTTTCGGGCAAGTTTCCCGGAAATTCGGAGAAAAATTATTCGCACCCCAAAAATTTGCCTGCTCCTCCACCTATGAGACAGTAATTTTAATTTATTTGTTTATGAACAGACACGAAGTCCATAGTATGAGCACACAAACTCTGCAGAATGCAGGTCGATAAAAACAGACATAACAAAACGTAGTACAAGGCATTGAAGCCGGCGGAATCACAGGGTTACATACACTTTTTGCAACTGCATTGAAGACAGAACCATAGGGTTACAGACACATTCTTAACACTATTGTTAGCTAACACGTAAAACTTGTTACAACACTGCCGCGGAGTAGGGCGCCAATTTGATCGAGTCTAGGTAAAATGCGACAGCATTGTGACATGAAACGCCACGAATCAAACGGATACTGCAAATTTCGATCACTCATTCACAGTGAATCATGAGAAGTCTCTCTTCATCACAGTTAGATAAAGGTAGAATTACAGGAGGATAAAACTAAATGATTTCGCGTCCCACCAGCGATAATGCACAATTCATGCGGCCCGTGATAATAAATGGGTTCCCCACCCTGGCTTAACGTCACTCTTTCATTCCACTGCTCAGAGGTGTACAAGAGTCGGAGTGGATTCCGGACGGAGTCTTAACGATTTTCGAAAATAGGAGTGGAGCCGGAGTTGATTTTTTTAAGGAAGGGCCGGCGCCGGGGTGGAGCCAGAGTCAGTTTTTTAACAAGAGGTTACTTTGTTTATTATTGACTATTATTATTGCAGATTGCTGTTTACAAAGCATGTTATAACATAACCTTCAAATGTGCAATACTACTTCACAGAAAATCATAAAATTTTAATACAACTTGTTTGTAAGTAAGGTTAGGTTGGTGAGTTTCAATGATGTGCCCGAGTCATTTTTGTCGAGTCAGAGTCATCAGAAAGTTTGTCGAGTCGAGTCAAGATCGAGTCATGACTTGGTCGAGTCAGAGTCGAGTTAGAAAAATGGTCGAGTCACTTCGAGTCATTGGTTTACAAGCTCGAGTCAATGTCGAGTCATGCAAATTTCAAACTTTTCCTATATATTTTTGCCTATAGGTCCACCAGTAGACCTTCAGTGGCTATAGGTCCGCCAGTGGACCTTGAGTGGCTATAGGTCTACCAGTGGATCTTCAATGGCTATAGTAGAGATGGCACGGTCCAAGATTTTTAAGGCCCGGATCGCCCATAGCCTTCAACAACCGGCCCATTAACCACCCGTGGACCGAGGACATTTATTTTATTTCAAACCGGCCTGCTAAACAGTTGGCAGACTTGTCTATTTTGCCTTCCAAGGCAAAATATCTGCCGGAACTATTTTGCCTTCCGAGGCAAAATATCTGCTGAGATTATTTTGCCTTTTGTGTAACATGATTGGTTGAAGTGCTCATGTCATGTTGCAATCAGAATATAAAAAGTTACATGTTTAAATTAGTGTGTAGCCTTTTGTAAGCCTAAAATCCTAAACCTAAGACCCTGAACCTAAAACCCTTAACCTAAACCCCAAACCTAAGCTTTAAACCCTCAACCTAAAAATAAAACCCCAACCTAAAACCCTCAACCAGTCCCGTGACCACAGGGTAGCTTTGTTGGGCTTAGCCCCTCCAAAAATAGCTCCAAACTGTAGGCTAATATGAAACACCATGGTATAAATCAGTGGACTTTTTGTCAATTTTAGAATGTCGAGACCCCTCACAAACGTAAACCGCCCTAGGGGAGACTTTCTGGCGACGGTTTGCTGTCAACGTACAAGTCTAAACTGAAACCATGAACAAACCTAAATCCATGAACCCAAATCCCTAAACCTAAAGACATAAACCTCTGAACGTAAAGCCGTCAACCTTACTTGTAAAATGATTGTGATTTGGTAAATAGCCTATACAAAAAGCAGCTATAGCACGCAATGAAAACGTTGCATAATACGTTCCCTACAACAAGCAACTCAGCACCAAAATTGCTGATCGCCACGCTCATGCAAGAAGTTGTCGCCATATACTAAAAGTTTCTCGAAGTGTACCTGCCAGTTGCGCCTGACGGAGTGCTCACATATGGGAAAAGCAAATTTGCCTGAAAATGCAGCAGTGGCAAAGCAATGCCAAGTGGTTTCACTCACTTCTAGTGCCACTAAGTGGTCTTCTAACTCAAAAAAATTTTGAAAGTTTTTTCAACATTGGTGGGCGGCTTGCAGCGGCTCAGGGAAATCCAACCACTAAAAATATCGTTAGCGGCCCGCTCGTTCAACCTCAGCGGCCCCCAAAAAACCGGACCATTAGCGGCCCGTGCCATCTCTAGGCTTTAGGTCCACCAGTGGACCTTCAGTGGCTATAGGTCCGCCTGTGGACCTGCAGTCGCTATAGGTCCGCCAGTGGACCTTCAGTGGCTATAGGTCAACCAGTGGATCTTCAGTGGCTATAGGTCCGCCAGTGGATCTTCAGTGTCTATAGGTCCACCAGTGAATCTTCAGTGGCTATAGGTCCGCCAATGGATCTTCAGTGGCTATAGATCCGCCAGTAGATCTTCAGTGGTTATAGGTCCGCCAGTGGCCCTTCAATAGTTATAGGTCTGCCAGTAGACTTTCAATTTAACAAACATATTTGTCAATAATGTGATGCTAACCCCCAAACCTCAAACCCTAAACCTAACCCCTATCTTAAAGTTTGCCCTTAAGTTAAATCTTAAACCTAACCCCTAAACCTAAACATAACCCCTAAACTTAACCTTCAACATAAGCCTAACCCTAAACCTAAACTGTAAACTTAAAACCCAAGCTGTAAATCTGAACACAAAACTGTGGAAACATTCAAAGAAAAGAAAGAACAGCAGGTTGCATAAAGTGTGCAACAGGCTTATACCAAAATGAAATGCATCTGATCACGGTGAGAGTTGAACTGAAAACCATTTGTACAGTGGACATAAACGTACATGCAGAACTACCATGATGTTGCCATTAAAGTGGCAAGGCAAACTCAGCTTTTAATTCGAATCATGTCACCACATGCGGACCTATTGCAGCTTCGTTTTTTTGCTATAAATTGGCGACCAACCTGCTGATATGTTGCCCAATAAGTGACAAAATGGTGCTCAGTGTTTTTCAGCATGTTTGATTACAAATTATTTATATCCAAATTTTTTGTGAAAGCCATTTGCATTTTACTTGTCTCTTTTTCAGTCTCATTTATTTCCACAAGTCTAGGCCAACCTTACTGCATGGCATATACTTCCTTGTTTTTCGCATGCCCAATAAATGAAAATAACCAAAGACGAACATGCAACGTGCACTTGCATATACTTTTGAATTTAAATCTTGCAGCATTCTAGAATTTTTATATATTTGAACGTTTTGCTTAACCATATTTGGATTGGTATTTATGATTTTCTTTTGAACTTCTTCGCAATTTTTGATTCATACTGGGGAGTGTAGGTTAAGCTACTGCATTGATAAGAATTTCTCAAATTCGTTGCAATTGTTTATTGTATTTTTTGAATGTTGAGCCCTGACAATGACCAGCAAAAAAGTCAGCTCTGTTGTGCATCCTCATCATGTCATCAGAGTTACAGAATTGCTTGAACAGTCATTGATCCATTCCCTATTATTGACTCATCATTGTTATAGCCTACCATGTGTATACATTTTAATATTTACCACGGTTATCACGTCGCAACATGGGCTTAGGCTAATAACAGTGACAGGAATTTGGATATGCATTATATTGAGCTGTATATTTTTGCATTGGATTTGTATTCAAATAGCTTAAATCACTTCATCTGGAAAATACTCAAAGTAAGAGTATGGGGCCGACTGCCATTATCACGATATGCAAATACCTGATTGGATCATGATGATGTGTCAATAGGTCTATATTATGCCCTTCTGGCCCCTCAGTGAAAAGCAAATCTTAGGTCTACCTCTGTGCAAGTTAGGAATACTTGACCTTTAGGATAAAGTATAACACGACTTGAAAGACAAAACAGAAAATTTGCACCAATTTTGATCATTACTGGACCAAAAAATGATCATTTCTTTGTGTGGAAACAAACTGGGTTTGTCGATCAGACGCTCTGAGATTTTGCAAAAATGATTCTGACTCGAGTCTCGAATCATTAATTGTGACTCGAGTCGAGTCATTCTGTGAAAAACGTGACTCGAGTCGAGTCACCATCTTTCTCACCGTGACTCGAGTCGAGTCAGAGTCACAAAAAATCGTGACTCGAGTCGAGTCATTGACTCGAGTCACGATATCACTGGTGAGTTTCATGTGTGTATAGATTTGGACAATTTCTTGTTCATGGTGATACAAACACTTTGAGAGCCGGGTTAATTCAAGCGGTTCGCAAAAAGCAGCTGTTTCGAACGTGGCTTTGCGGATGAATATCTCCGCTCCTGTTCGCTCTAGCGACTCGGCGAAAATCTCAAAAAACGTGGCTAGTCTAGTAGATTAGACTCGAAAAAAAATTTTTTGCTTGGGGGGTGCAGGTTGTCTGTGAGTGACGTCATAAGTGGAGGACTTTTAGGCCACCTTGGCCCACTTTGCCTGGCCCTGGAGGCCAACCG
>Ga0210059_1009633_pt1 | contig 15050 bp, 17 predicted proteins | sample Ectturendosymbi2_FD_188042 | JGI IMG/M metagenome (GOLD analysis project Ga0210059, IMG submission 188042) | Ecteinascidia turbinata endosymbiont from Florida, USA - Sample 2 (SPAdes) (version 2) | ecosystem: Host-associated > Tunicates > Ascidians > Unclassified | place: Key West, Florida...
TTTGAGATATTGAGGATTGACATCCCAAGATAAACTGGCTTGTTGAAAACAAGTTCCGTTTTTTTCATATGCACTGCAACAAGATCTTCACTGAAGATTGTAGTTCGTTCATAATTCGGTTTCGAAACAAGCTTTTCAGCTGATTTATCATCAGTTCGAAGTCGGATATCCACCCTGTTTCGGATGTTCCCCATGGTTTTTCCAAACACTGAATTGTTCATGAGTTTGAAGACATCTTTCTCAAACTCGCTGGAAGCTTCTGTTCGAAGCTCCGTGTTCAATTCGATGTAAGGTTTCAACCATGCATCTTCAGCGAATGATATCCCACGATGGATTTTCGTGAGATCCATCCCCATCTCAAGATATTGTTTGAGATTCCGATTATGGAGAACATACTTGTCCTTCTTTCGTAAAGTTGGAATAAGTTTTTCAACTTTATTCACAACAATCCTTTCTGGTACAAGAGGATAATCGTTGTGAAGATCGTGAAGTTCTTTCGGATTCTCCAGATCAACCTCAAGGATACCTCCACGGCCTTCCTGGGAGGAAATTTCTTGCCAGTTTTCCAAATGACGTTCTGTCATCTACTTGAAATTACTGACAGGCAATGGCTGTGACATAGCCCAACTGTAAAGATTGTTAGCATCAAGATACTGAATAAATTTCGATTCTTCCAGATTGAAATCCTTCATATACTTGTTGTTAGCCTTCGCATACCGCTTTGGAATCATAGAGACTCCGCCTCGTTTTCCTTTTTCAAACATTAACAACATATTAACATCATTCAGCAATTCAAGCTTTGCATCAGTTTTCTTTAAACATGCACCCCAGGCCAATCGTGGAGCGGTGAAATACCAACAAGGACCAAGCCCATAATTTTTCAAGCAAACACTTCGAAAGTTTTCAAAGACATCTGTTAATAATAAAACATCTAATTTCATATACAGATCATGATACTAACGGAAAGTTTTGATTTTAAACTTATCCCACACCTTAAGGGCGTGCTCAAAATGATCGTCTGTAGTAGTGGAATTATTTAAATTTGAATATAACGCCTCTTTTGGCGGGAGTTGCGTTTCATCTAATTTCTCAAGAGAGTTAAACCAATCATTTGGAAAAACTCCTTTTCTTAACAACATATCAAAGTTTACATCAAAATGCTGTTTTGCGTTTTCAAATTGTTCAGGATTTAGATTATTTACAAGTTTATCCAGACTGTTCGCCATAAATTTGAAACTATCTAAAAACGAAGTTTATACTTTAATTTTCCTTCTTCATCTTGAATACTTTTTGAGAAACTGATGTATTTCTCTTCCGTATTAGGAATACAATCGATATTTCCTTCACCCATTGAGTAAAGATTTTTTAAAAACAAATGAGCATCGTAACCACTCAAATTATGAAAAAACACTGGAACAAATTTAGGCTTTCTTAAAAGTGCATTGCATTTTTGATGAGCAGCGCTTCTGTATTTTCCGGTGAAACGACAATGATCGCGAACTCTTACCTCACCTTCTTCAAAATCTTTTAGGCAGATCTAGCAATTCGTAGATGTTTCAAAGTTGGCTTTATCTTCTTCTTTAAATATCATATATTTTGCTTCCGATGTCCAAACTTTATCAATTTCGTTTTTTAAAGGTTTACAAAATATTTCGCCAATATTTTCATCCACGGATTTTTTAGTATACAAAACTGATTTTATTTTTTTCCCATCACAGACAATATTAAAGCAGAATCCAGAGGGTTCATGCTTTTGATACTGTTCTGTATATGAATGTTCCGAATTCGGTTTGCAACTTTCGATTGGTTTCGTCAGGCATTCAAAATCTGCATAAACCACAATCGGGGCATGCATTGAATGCTTAAAGTTTTTAAACTCAAGAATCGAACACTTTTCAGGCATTCTAAGTTTTACACAGTCATGTTTTTCACAACTTTCTTTGTGCTTGTCCAAATCTTCCTTCTTTGTGAAAGAAGTAAGACATCTCAGGCAGAAAAACCGTTTTTCTTTGTGATTTGACATTTGATGGCTCAAAAGCCTTGACAAATCACTGATAAGAACAAAATGTTTATCCTCGAGCAGTAAAAGATATACATAATGTTCTCTTTCAACCATCTCTGAAATACGTAAAGGAAATATCTTTTTAGCTTCATATCCCAAAACATTCACAGAAACTTGTGGATTCTGTTGTTCAAATTTCTTTATATCTTTCAGTTTCATTGGAAAACTTATTCCTTCAAAATTTAATGTTTCAGCCTGTTTTTCCAATTGCCTTGTAATCCTTTCAAGATGATCTTTAACAGGATTCAACGTCCTTGCGATGCATAATTTAAAGCATTGAACATCCTCATTCCTCCGCTTCTCACTTTTAAATTTCATATTGATCAATGCTTTCTTACTAGAAATTTCGAAGAGGAATGTAAGTGCCTCCCCTCAAGGGTTTATATTTCACCGTGTGAATATTAAAACTCACAATCGAATGAAACGTCCACCCAGATCCATTCATCTGAAAAACTGAAAAGTTTTCCAAAATTTGTTCAACTATTTCAGTCCAGAGTTCATCCAAGTTCGTGGATTCCAAGAAAATCGCTGTTTTGGATTAGAAATTTCGAACTTCAACGATTGAACTCTCTTCTGTTGGCGAAACTTTTTCCATCCTTGCTTTCAGAACAAGTCTTACCTTTGTCTGGCTCTGGAATTTTTCCAAAGCCTTTTGTTTTACAACCATCAAAAACGTCTTGGGGTCAAAGGTTTTAATTGTCGCTTTGATATTATGTTCTTCTGTGAAACCTTTCAAAGCTGATCGTTTGCTTTCTTCAAACTTTAATTGTTTCGGAAACAAGCTCATAACTTTTTTCTTGAAAGGGTTGAAAGCATTGTTGATTGGTCTTTTCACAGGCTCTGGAACATATTGTAACAACCAATCACCCCATCTTCCCAGTTTTTGTGTTACTCCTTTTTTTGGTGGGGGAATATATTGTGTTGGTGTAAGTGGTTGTTGACTCATTTCTGGAATGTCATCGTCAAGCAAACTTCTAGAGAACTCATCATCTCTTCCAGTAGTTTCTCTCTCAAAAACCTCCCGAGGAAGACGATTTATCAGAAGCGTTTGCAAAGCTTCTTTTCGAAGTTTTGAATAACCTCGAATATTATTCCGTTTTGTGATTGAACGCAAATTCTTAACAGTAAACTTCTCCATTTGTTATATGATAAAAAAATCTTTTAACTAAAATTTATCATTGTATTCACAAAAAATAACAAAATTTTTTTGTTATTCTTTCTGAAACTGGTTAATAGTCAATCACATTAATTTTTTTATTTTCCCACACTTTGCCGTTGTTGTATATGAAAAAAGTATAGCTTTTTCCATAATATTTCACCGCCTCCCATATCCTCGGAAAAACAATTTTTCGTCTGTTTCGAGGTCAATTACCTCCATTGACCTCATACATGGTCTTCTCTCTCGATTCTTTTCAATTTTGAAAGCTTTGTCACTCAACCCTTTTTCTTCAATGATTTTCCACAGTTGTTTTTTGTTCATGTGAGTTAATCCTTTGGTATTTTCTTTCAATACACAAATCATTGTTGGTCTTGAAATCTTTTATATTATGATAAATTCTTTTAAACTTAATTTAATCATTATCCCCAAAATTCTCAGACACAAATTCAGCATGATTTTTGTCTGCCAATCTTTTTTAGAGATTTTTAAATGATTCTTCAGAAATATTTAAATCTTCACTGAAGTGCTTTGGTTTCAAAGTAAAAATTATTTTAACCCTTTTTGTCTTTGAGTCTTTTTCAATTTTTCTGATCATAACTTTTGCTTTGTTATAGTTGAAAATTGCCGTAACAATTACATATTTTGCCGCGCCATACATTTCTTGGACTGTTTTAATGTCAGATTCAGAAAGTATCTTGTTCTTGTTTTTGACACTGAATCCAGGCTTATAAATTGGTTGCATTATGTTGTCTTTGTCTTCAGTATTGTGAACGAGTGCGATGCAATGACCAATTTCGTGAACAGCGACTGAAAACAAATTGTATTTCCCATCCCCCAAAATTGTTTTCTGGTCTAACCATCTCTCATTGTCAAAATGAAGGTCGCCAGACAATGCTGAATTACCAGGGTAAAATCCATGTGCCAAAGTGCCAGATTTTTTATTATTTAGTTTATAAGGGCAATTAATTTCCGCACTTTGCTTTTCATCATCTGTCAAAAACGCAATATTCATAACTTGACTCCCATCAAAAACTCTTTCAAATTTCAAATTACGAACATTTTGCCAAACACTAAAAGCATTTTCGATTTTTATAAATAAATGCCATTAAACTCTGTCAACATATTTTTATCACAAACTTCGTTGCGAGTTTTTGTGTCTTTGTCTTTAACATGACAAATGTCATGATGATGAGCTGCTTGATCAACTCTGTTGATTGGTCTTGACCATGCTTTTGGGGTTAGATCAGCATTCAAACGTTTGTTCAGCTTTGTGCCAGGTCCAGTGAAATTTTGTCCAGACATGTGCATTTCAAATGGGAGACTGTTGAGTGCATCGTTCAAAGAGCCTTTTCCACTTGAAATAAACTTTGACTTTTTCGTTCCACAAACAACACATATGCCTTGAAGCAAGTGGCGATTGTTAAAAGTTTGAACTTTTTATACGTTTTTCGTTTCAGTAAACTTTCGACATTTTACACAATATATTTCAATCATTTATTTAATGCTTTCATTAAATAAATGGAAGTCAAAAACCTTTCTTGGAATGAACACACAGCAAATAAAAACAATCATAGTTTTTCACCAAAGAGTCTGCGAGGTTTAATTGTAGGCAAAACAGACTGTGGAAAGACTACTTTGTAGCTGAATCTTCTTCATCAGCCAGGTTGGTTGTGTTGCGGCAGCTAGCCTTTTAATTGCGAGCCCTGGGGGAGCTAGTCCGCAGAACTTTGAGAAACGCGCTTTGACAATCTTTCGCTTAGAACCTGGCCCTTACGAATCCACGCATCGACTGAACTGTAGTCCTTTGTTCCCTACAGCAATGGTGACAGAGTTAAGGGCACTCAGAAAATTGTTTGTTAGCAAATCCAACAAACAACAAACTTCAGCGGCGATTGGTCGTCAATACGGTTTCTGAAACACAACAGGAACAAACTAAAAGCATTCTACCAGCGCAGCTAAAACTACCAAGACAAACTTCATCAGATTAGCTGATCGTGCGACAAGCAATAAACAAACAGACAAACGCGCAGCTCACATGACTGCGGCTATTTACATAGATCAACTCGCATTAGCACATGACAGTGGTTCAAGTAACTGCGCTGAACAGCAAAGAGAACGACTCTCGTAATTGAGCAGACATGCTAGAATGACAATTAAAGAAGTAGTGAGCGTGCAACGTATTAATTCAACAGTTAACAAGAAAGGAACTTTGCTACAACTATTTCAATGAATAGACACGACTCGAAGACACAACGGCTAACTTGCACTAAGCTTAACTGTGCTAACGCTTAAACATGAACAAAACAAGTTTACGTACCAAAGTGGTGTGATCACCACGGCTCAGATATTTCCACTTTGCAATCAGAAAACTGGCTGTTACGGTTAGCAGAAATTTGGTCTAGTTCACGTAAAGCCGAAATCGTCGCTAAGAGTCTAGATTAAAACGATCTACATTTTATCGTGCTAAGCGTGGCAAAAACAGAAAAACAACTTTCTTTGTTACGACTGTTCGAGACTGCAAAGCTGACGAAGGTCTGTCCCAACATCCTGTTCGCAGACGCAAAACGGCGGCAGGAGGAACAAACAGTTGCTCAACTCGACGAGCGTCCTCTAACGACCCGCGCCAGGGAATTGCAAAAAGGTTGCTACTGTGGAAGTGTCAGTGCAATCCATCAAGGCAGTCCATTAATATTAGATTTTAAGGCGGCGTTCAAAGAGTGAATTATACTGTTTGAAAGTAGAGAGTTGCACGTATTAAAATATTGACCACCAGATGCGCAGCTTGAAGCGGCTAAACAAAGGTTATGGCGTGTGGTTGCTGGGCGCCGTTACAGGTTGGACTATTCAAAATTGTCAGTTTTTGGTAAGAGTTTGTTTCAACCAGAGTATAAAATTTTGAGAAAAGGTTTTGAAGAACAACTTCCTAAAAAAGTACTTATGAATGTCTTTGAAAACCGAGATGAATTATTGCGACAACAAATTTCACTAATCCAGCTGCTTGAAGAGTTGGCAAAAAATCGGCAAAATAAAAGTGAATCGATTGAGTGTAATTTCTACGAATCTGCTGATGACGTTCCAGACCCAAAAGAAATCTCCCCTGAGCATAAAAACCTTATGATATTTGACGATCTCTTGCTTCAGAAGCAGAACAAGTGCGAGACATATTACGTTCGTAGAAGACATTCAAATTGCGATTGTGTGCATTTATCAGAAAATTATTTCAAACTTCCGTGCCAAACATTTCGTGAAAATGCAAACTTTTTTTGTCTGTTTCCCCAGGACCTGAAAAACATTGAACATATATTTAATGACCATGTGTCCCAAGATATGACGAAAGTGCAGTTAAAAAAGTTATGCAAATGCACGCTGTCAAAACCTCACAATTTTGTTGTGATTGATTTGACCTCACCAAAACCCAACGGCAAATACCGAAGCGGATTTGCCGAATTTTATATTATTGAATGAATGAGTGACACAGAACTTCTTGCAAAAATTGTTCAAAACACTGAGCCGAAAACTTAAACTCAGATAGTTGTTTCTGACAATTCAACAAAAATAAAGACAAGTTTTTACAGACCACTCGAGTTAGACAAAACACGAAAATATGAGATGGATTTGGTGAATTTAGAGATGTATTATAGTTTTCCAAACATCGATTCAAGTAACAACGTTTTCAGATATTCTCCTGGGTTTGAACAACAAAGACAGTTTGTTGATATTCGTATTCCGGAGGGCACTTACAATCTGATTGACATTTGACAGAGACAATCAAAATATCAATGAAAAGAAGTGGTCATGACGATGAAGCTGTGAAGATAACAGCAAACACAAACACTTTGAAAAGCGTCATGGAAATTTCAAACGACTTTATCGTTGATTTCAGAGTGCGAAATTCAATTGCAAGTGTTCTCGGTTTTGCAGGGGAAATTTACAATGAAGGCACAATTTACAGTTTCTTTCCAAACGTGTCACCTGGTTTCAAAATTGTTGAAAATCCGAGAAACCTTGTGTATCTTCCAGTGATTTTAGATAAAATCAGTAAAATGGAAACGGTTGTCACAGACCAAAATGGAAAGCAATTAAATATTCGCGGAGAAAACTTGACTATCAGATACCACTTGAGAGAAATTTAATTACATAATATCAATGAGTTATACAAACGTTCGAGTAAACATTTCTGATTTTCAAAAGAATAATATCAAGAGGGCTTTGGAACATGGGGAGCCTGTGTCAATTCACCTCAGTTATAATGATCTTTGTGATGATGATATTCTCGCTTTGACCAATTCACAAGTGAACAGAATGACAAAAGCTTATAAGAATGGACGAGGCATCACGATAAAAATGAGTAAACGTCAGGTTGAACACAACAAAACAATTGAGGGTGGGTTCCTTTCGTTGTTAGCTGGTTTAGCCGCAAAGGGTTTACCATTTTTGGCAAAGACTGTCTTACCAACATTGGCAACTGGGGCACTTTCAGGGGTCGGGTCGGCTTTGGTGCAAAAAGCAACAAACAAAGCTATGGGAAACGGACGGTATTTGAAAAAAGGTTCAAACATTGCAAGAGTCGAAACAGACGGTCAAGGACGGTATTTGAAACCATACAACGGTTCAGGCCTAGGCAAAGTTGGAGATTGTTTGCATTTGAAACAAGCGGTTCAAGTTATTGAAGATTCTGGTCTTCTTCTTGGTCCGAACAGTCCGTTGAAAAATATCCCACTTCTTGTTTGGCTGTTCTAAATTTTCTGGCATTAAACAAATGTGTAAACCAAAGGTAAACTAATTGAGCAAAAAGTCATGCAAGACATTAACCAGCACAAAAATCAACACATCAACCAAGCTGTTCGTGAGCAAAATAAGGGCAAAGAAGTAATAATTAATCAGGAAATTTACCAGCAAATAAATCAACATTTGAATCAACGCATCAACCAAAATGTAAAGTAAAGTTCCCAGAAAAAAATGTTCAGAATAAATGATTCAAGTTGAGAATGTGATTTTACCAAACAAGCCTCTGAGCAACTTTGAAATTGAAGACGCTGTTAAAAAATTGATTTGAAAAACTTTAGAGGTGTTTTCTTGCGAGACACGTTGCCAAAGAAACCAAAAAGGCATGAATGCGGGATCATGAACATTGATGATTCTTCTGGAAATGGAACGCACTGGGTTGCGTGGTTCAAGCGTGCTGATAAAAAGTGGTATTTTGACTCATTTGGCTTGCCCCCAACAACTGAGTTGAACAAGTACCTTGATGGTGACATTTTCTATCCAACTGAGAAAATTCAGCCTAGGCAACAAATATTTTGTGGTCATCTTTGTCTTCACGTTTTGAAGCAGATGAAAAACGGCAGAGGTCTCCAAGACATAATTATCAGTTTTTGGAAAAAAATTCACTGTTATGATAAAGATGTCAGTTGATAAATTCGGACGAAGTCCTACGACAAGTCAAACGAATGTTACAAATGTGAGTGGAGTCTCACTCGGTACATAAATAATAATTTTTTATGAAAAGGTCAAATGATCGACATAAATGGAAAAACTATAGCTAATCTTGGCTCGGGACAAACCCCAACTGATGCTGTAAGAAAGAAATATGTCAGTGAAAGATTTTTCAAAAGAGGTGATCCAGTTGATATGCAGAATTATCCGATAAAAAATCTTCTGCTCCAAGTTGACGAAGGCGACGCAGCGACGAAAGGCTACGTAGATTCAAAAAGTGTCGTTGAAAGTGATTTGGATATGGGGGGTCATTTAGTGAAAAACGTTAGATGACCAGAAAAGATCATGACTTGGTGAATCGAGCGTATGTTTATTTTGTAGCAGGCAAAAGGCTGCCAATTGAAGGGGGCACTATGCAGGGGCAAATTGATATGGAAGAGCATTCAATAAGAAATATAAACCCAAATCCACAAAATGAACACGAACTGGTTCCGAAACAGCGGATATAAACCAATTTTGTGAATCGTTATAGCCCTGCGTCGACAATGGCAATAGATTTAAACATGGATGGCCGTCATGTCTCATACCTGGGAGCGCAAGAACAAAATCACCACGTGGTCACAAAAGGATACGCTGATACGAAGCTGTCGCTTTTGGGTGGTGATATGCAGGGCGACATTGGGATGGGTGGAAACAGGATTAGACATTTGGGTGAACCTCTGCATGACAATGATACACTTCGCCTAAGTTCTGCAAACGATTATTATCTTAGACGAGACCGGGCCAATTGGATGCATGCTGACGTATCCTTAGACGGGCGAAGAATAAGAGGTGTGGCAAATCCACAAACTGATCAAGATGATGTAAATGTAAGAACGCTTCAAGCTTCAGAAGCACGTGTTTTGCAAGAAGCAACCATTGCAGTCGGCGATGCGATAACAAACCACGCAAACATTTTGAATCCAGAAATCAGAACAAAAAGTTTGAACTTGGACCCACAAGGACCAGCAACGAAAAATTTTAGCATGGGTGGACAACATCATATTGCTGGGCTTCCAGATCCAACACTTGAACACGAGGCTGTCAATCTTAGGACGTTGAACAGAGAAATTAGGGCTAATAACCTCTTGGAAGTCCAAAAATATTTGAGGCTTGATGGTGAAAATCAGATGGTTTCAGATCTTCAAATGAACGATCACAAACTTGTCAGTCTGGCCGACGCAGTCACACCTACTGATGGTGTGAACAAGAAAGTTTTGGACGAGGCTGTTAATTCGTTAATAGTCCAAACAAATGAAAGCCTAGAGAGAATAGAAGCGTCCATTGTTGTAATAAATGGACGAATTGTCACAAATACTGAAACCGACGAACTAAAAGAAACAATATTAAAACAAAAAATTGATAGAATTGAACAAAATTTTCTTCGAAGAATTAATGATTTGGAATTCGAACTTAGAAAACTATCAGAGAAGAAAAAACGTTTTTAGAGTTAAAATAAAGATGAATTACTGTGCAATGCCAGATAATTTAAATAATGAAAAAACAAAAAAAAACTCAGTCTTATCCATGACAAACACAAAAACTTAAATACACACTAACAAACTTTTGTGAGAGCTTGGGAAAAGAAAAAACGTTAGAACAGATTGATGCTGCTTTTGAAACGTGGCAGAATGTGTGTGGATTGAAATTCAAAAGAGTTGAGCCTGATGAAGAATGTGAGATAAAAATTACGTTCTTAAATAATCATGATGAAATAAATTGTCTTTAAAAACTCAGCAGGCAAAAAGGGGGCACTTTAGCTTGGGAAGTCCGCAACTCTTTTGACCTTGGGAAGTCTGCAATAAGTGGGGACATTCAATTTGATTCAGAGATCTGGACAGACCAGAAAACAGTTCCTGGGGACGGCAAATACAATTTATTTTCAGTTGCTGTTGATGAAATTGGTCATTGCATCGGACTGTTTCACAATACTGAAGACAAAGGCAGTGTTATGTAACCAATTTATAAACCTGGATTTAGTGTCGAAAACAAGAACAAAATACTTTCTGAATCTGACATTGAAACAGTGCAAGAAATGTATGGTGCAGCAAAAAATGTAATTGTTACAGCAATTTTTAACTCTAACAAATCAAAAGTTATGATCAGAAAAATAGAACAAATTGACAGAGGCTCAAAGACAAAAAGAGTTAAAATAATTTACACTTAGAAACCAAAGCACTTCAGCGAAGATTTAGATATTTCTGAAGAATCATTTAAAAATCTCTCAAAAAATTGACAAAAATGGATCATGATGCATTTGTGGCTGTGAATTTTGGTGTGAATGACAATGACTGAAATCAGTTTTGACGAAAGTGCTTTGTCACAAATGAGCATCACACCTTGAAAGTTTTGCTTTTTCAAAAACGATCAAGACATGAACTACACATTATTGGACAAAGCTCAGGCGGCCCAGGCAGGACGACTTTTCACACAGATTGAAGCAGCCTCAAAAAAATTTACCATATGGTGGTAATAAAGTGTTTATACAAAACACATTGCTTAGAAATTTCTTAAACAGCATACCAATCAACGTCCAAGCAAAACAATAACAACCAAACCATTACAAACAAAAAGAAAAACCCTTAAAATAGAAACAAAGATTACACAGTCTCAAGCCTATTGCCTGGCAATTTCTGAAACATTGACCTAGAGAAGCTCTGTGCAACCTTTTTTTGCGTTCAGATTTCAAAAAACAGGTTAACTGCAACTAATGAATTCTCAATCTCTATGAATAACTCTGAATGCACAATATAAATAAAATATATTAATTCAACACCTTTTTACAAATTAATGAACCATTCTAAGCCTATACTGAAACTGAACACAATCTTTCAAGAAACATGCAAACCTAATCACCCTGCCCCTGACAACTTCTGCAGACTGATACCAACTGCACGTTCAAAGCTGACAACTGAAAGCCGGTTGAGCCCCCGTAAGGTGGCGTGATGTTTCGCCTGACTGACCTTGGGTTTGACAATGAAATACACTCACGTCAGACGCTTCTCACGCACAGAATAGGAAAGTCCCTCAGACATAACAAGGCGTTCCACGATCGTCGTTCAGAGAGCAAGTCAACAAGATCGCCCTTTCTGCTGATGATGACAAACGAATTGTCTTTCGACATCGAATAAATACCCTAGCTCATGGTGGGAGCATATAATAAACAAACAATGGACCCTTCAATCCCCAGTACCCTAAGAGCAAGACCCCAGTTCCGTAAGATCTGGACCCTTCAATCCCCAGTACCCTCCTACTGATGGAAATACACTTTTTTTCCGATGGCTGCTATCGGTGTGTTACATCAAAACATATGAAGCTAGACAAGCCATGTAAACCAATGGTATTGCGTGAAGGGTTGCCAGTTTGTTTTTTTGATGCCAAATTTGTAATTTTTGGCTGTTTTTAAACTCCTTTGGCTTTTTTAGTTTTGAAAAAAGGACAATAAATTTGGCTTTATTCGGCCTTTTTGGCCAATTAAATTTTTTATGTCGATTTGGCAGATTTAAAGATGGTTTTAGCAGATTTCTGGCACTGGCAAATTTCTAGCCGCTCTATTTGGACACAGAATGATAAATTTTTGTTGGAAACTCTGCACGAGAATTTACAATATTTTGTTTTGTTGTTTCGTGCTTTTAGGTTTGCAGTTTCAGGTTTCTCTTCAGCAAGACCAAAAGTTTAGAGAAATTTGTAAATGGAGTGAGCATTATTGTTTTTATATATGAAATACGTATATATTACCTTTTGAAACGCGGTTAGGTGTTTTAAAGGTGTCGCTGTGTGTTTTCTTGTATTTGTTTTTTGGGTGCTATTTGACTTTTTCAAAGAATTACAGTAATCTGGCCTTTTTTGCTTCTGACAACCTGCCAACCCTGATGGCGTGTTCTGTCAGAAAAGGTTTTAATCAGTCGATTTGTAGAACGAAAGAGCAGAAAACGAGATCGCAGTGTTTAGCTATAGCGCGATGCTGAAATTTGTAATGCCTTCAGGAACTAAAAAGCGCAAAGTTTCTAAGGAGGCAAAGCGCCACAATCTGGCAGTGTGAGGTAAAACTCCGCAACTGAATCATTTTATTTTCCAGCAATACTTTCAAGCAGCAACGTTTAAGCAGTGGTGTAAACCAGGGTTGCGGAGTCGGAGTCGTAAGGAGTCGGAGGTTTTGGGTGGAGTTGGAGTCGAATTCCTATCAACACTGGGAGTCTGAGTCGGATATTTTGTCCGACTCGACTCTGGAAGTCCAATTGAATCATTTTTTACATCACACTCACAAATTTGTAATTCCTGTTGAAATGGTGCAATTTGTTTTGAAACTTTTGTTGAAACAAATTTCTTGCTGTGCACCACGATTTCTATTGATTTTAACAGTCAAATTTCATTCCCTTTATCTTGAGGAGTCGGAGTCGGAAATTTTGTAAAGGTCGGAGTTGGAGTCGAATAGTTTGCCTCCGACTCCGCAACCCTGGTGTGAACCAGAACACCTGAAAATATGGGTCAAAATCACGACAGCTTTGAAGCACTTTTCACACTCAGCGTGACTGGCCATATTGACATGTTATTTTTCCGGTGCTTTGGTTTGCAATCTCTGGTTTCTGGTTATTGTTCGGGTGAATTTTGTTTCTTGCTGAGTCACTCTCTGGCCCAGTGGTTCTTAATTTTTTTCGACGAGGCCTCACTCAAGTAATTGTCCTTTGTTTCAAGCCGCCGTAACTTAAATAAGCTGTGAAAACAAATGTATTTATCAGTAAATTTAATGATAATTTTTTCCATGTTATAGGGCACCTAAGGGCTCGCGCCCCCTTGAAATTTATTGACGCTCCCTGGTTAAGAACCGCTCTAGCCTGTGAAATATTTTTTCTTAGTAAGAATACACTCTAGTGCTTACTTATCGCAGTTAACTGTATGTGCAGTTGCGTAAGCACTTTTCGACTACCGGAAAAAGCAAATGATGATTGTTGCGAATCAACGCAAATGCAATTTTTACAAACGATGACGTCATGAAATACGTCTTAGGGGTCCAACAGTAAAAATTGCCCTGGGCCCCCCTACCCTTTAATCCGGCTCTGCTGCCAGATGACAAATGGGTAAGAGATAGGAAACGTATGGAATGTTCCAATGAATTACATGATCAGTTTTTGACCCCATTCAAAATAAGGAAGAGGATAGCTTAAATGTGTGTAATATGGTAATGGTTTTACAAGTGCATCATACTGTAAAAAACTCTCAATCGTCGTTGCCAATTTGCTTTACCACTTAATAAGAACTGAGCTTCGAACAACTGTCTTCCTCAGAACACCAGCTTTTTCTACATTATTAATACATTACTGCCTATATAAAACTATATCAAACCGAAAATTTCACGCAATCATCGCTTTCATTTTGTCCGCAGATTGGATGCGACAACTGTGCAAGATGGTTCCACAGCACTTGCATCAACCTAATGCAAGAGCAAGTTTGAAAATCAATTAACTCAACATCGTAGAAAAGGCCCATGCTGTAACAAGTATATCAGAAAAAACGAAATTAGCGATAACAAATGATATGTGTGTTTAAAATGCGAATGCGTGGAGATTAAAACCTCGTGTGTTGTACTTGACAAATTAAGAGAAATTACCGCCTTCAGGTTCAAAGGTAGACTCTTCGCAGAACAGTGACTGGAAAATTGTAAATACTTTGGAAGCACCCAGTGATCGTCCTGCTTTAAGACAGGTTTTAGCGTATCAGGGCTGATAAATCAAGGCCAACGTTTCGGTGTCGCGTGTCAAACTGTGATGAGTGCAACCCCTAATTGTTTTGCAGCTTTAATTTGCATAAATATACGAACACATAGGTATGAAAATTATTGTTGAACGATGGCCGGAAAGTTGTCTAATTTGCGTTTGAAGCAACACGGTTTGGCCGAAATTTATTTGCTATTGTAGCCTTTTTTGGTTGTTTTTGCAATGGTTTTTATCAAAAAGACCTTAAATTTCATACTTACATGGTTTTCTTTGGAAAAATACTGGTGCAAAGTTGTATTTTCCAACAAAACATATTTACCGAAGCTCGCATCCACCAGAAAAGTGCAGCTGGGAAAAGTGCGGCTCACTTTACTTTGGTTGTATGAAGGGTACCGACTTTACAGGAAAACCTGGTAATCATAGGTACTGATGGTGCTGCTACGGATAACTGGCATTAATAAAGGCTGTATAAGGAAATTGGAAAAGGCTCTTCAGAGACCACTGCACTGGGTGGTTTGTCTCTTACATACAAATGAACAGTGCTGGGAGTCGCAAATATTTTTTTTGCTCCGCAAAGCGCAAATCCGCAACGAAAATTGAATTCGTTTGCTCCGCATCCGCAAGGTCCGCAAGTGTAAAG
>Ga0210059_1009635_pt1 | contig 15047 bp, 9 predicted proteins | sample Ectturendosymbi2_FD_188042 | JGI IMG/M metagenome (GOLD analysis project Ga0210059, IMG submission 188042) | Ecteinascidia turbinata endosymbiont from Florida, USA - Sample 2 (SPAdes) (version 2) | ecosystem: Host-associated > Tunicates > Ascidians > Unclassified | place: Key West, Florida...
ACTTGCAGATGTGAAATAACATAAAAATTATTGGCCGAAGATTCCGGAAAGTTACAAATATGAATGTAGCATTTCGGTGAATTTCACCGTATTTTCAGTTTTTCTTGTTTGAGTGACGTCTCGCCGACCTGTCATTCTGCTGGCATTCCAACTTCCGGTGCCCTTTTTTTATGTGATTTTCGGATTCTGCGAGACTTGCAGATATGAAATGACACAAAAATTATTGGCCGATGATTCCGGAAAGTTATGAAAATGAATGCAGCATTTCATTGATTTTTATCGCATCTTCAGATTTTCTTGTTTGAGTGACGTCTCGCCGTGTGGCCTTGGAATACTGTCATTCTGCTGGGATTCTAACTTCCGGTGCATTTTTTGATGCCATTTTCGTAATTTGCAACACTTGCAGATGTGAAATAACATAAAAATTGTTGGCCAATTATTCCGGAAAGTTATAAAAAAACAATTTAGCATTTTGTTGATTTTCAGCGTTTTCGAATTTTTTTTGTTATTTACAAACGTTTCGCAGACTGATTTGGAATGTTGTCATTCTGCTGGGATTTAAAGTTCCGGTGCCTTTTTTGATTTGATTTTCGGAATCTGCGAGACTTGTAGATGTGAAACAACATTAAATTTTTTTGCCGATGATTCCGGAAAGTTATGAAAATGAATATAGCATTTCGTTGATTTTGACCGCTTTTGAAGTTTTTCTTGTTTGAGTGGCGTTTCGCCGACTGACCTTGAAATGTTGTCATTCTGCTGGGATTCCAAGTTCCGGTGCCCTTTTTTGATTTGATTTTCGGAATCTGCGAGACTTGTAGATGTGAAAGAACATTAAAATTTTTTTCCGATGATTCCGGAAAGTTATGAAAATGACTATAGCATTTCGTTGATTTTAATCGCTTTTGAAGTTTTTCTTATTTGAGTGACGTTGCGCCGACTGGCCTTGGAATGTTGTCATTCTGCTGGGATTTAAAGTTCCGGTGCCGTATTTTGATTTGATTTTCTGAACCTGCGACACTTGTACATGTGATATAATATGAACAATTATTTCAGGCTCATCATTGGTATTTTCGTTTTTTTCGAGAGAAACACTGTGTGTTGTTTTCGGTTCTGCGTATTCTACCAGAATGACGATGGTCCGGATTCTGTGTGATAGCCTCCCGGAACACGTAAGCCGGTTCCCAAAACGGACCGTTAACTGTTGACTGTCTGATACGTACACTGGATACTGTGTGAAACTTTTGCCGAAGCCGGAGCAGGACCGGAGTCGGATTTTTGAACGAAAACCGGAGCAGGAGTGAGAATTTCAGTTTTTACTGGAGTCGGATAATTGCTTTTATTAAATTTAATTTTCTCTGAACGGCTAATTGTTAGATTGAAATATTCGCTCTATTCTCTTGGACAAATTAGTCGGTCATTAGTTCAGGCTGTTGGTGGTGAGGGAGGGTGGCAGACTGGCGGTCTGTGTTCTGATCTGATTGGTGTATAGCTTATACTCAACTGCTGCATCACAGCACGTCAGTTACTGGAAGTTTTACCTCTTGGCGTGCGGAAAATTGTGGAGGTGTAAACTCAAGTTGCATTGCCTGACCCACTTTCAGAGGTTGCACAAATTGCCGAACGTAGCCTATAACGCTTTTTGGTTGATTTTGAAATGGTTGTACAATACATTTTTTTGCGTTTTTGCAATGTACAATACAGGGTGGGCCAAAACTAGACGTGCTCTTGACTGCGTTTTTACAATTATGGCTGAAATTTCGGGCCGGTATTGAAAAATACTGGATCGTTCCAGTAAGAAAATTATTCTACTTTCACCACTGGTAATATGCATTATTTGCATCAATTTTTTAACAAGTTCAAGTCTATTTTCAAAAATACTGACAATTTACAAGTAGGCTAGGAGCAAATCAAATGTGTGCAGTAATATAACTAGTTAGATCTTTTCTAAAAATTGTTGGATGTTTTCTTTTGCCTGCACTTAAATTAACAGATTGAAACATGTACATGATACATTCAAGGTCTTCCAGTTTTCCTTTCACCCTAATCATTGCAATATTTGACTACTAATTTAACATTCAAATGGTCTTGCCTACATTCGTGTACATATGACAATGCGCCTGCAACACAAAGAACAGATTCTCAACCACAGCATCTTCAAAACCAAAAGAAGCATTCCAAAATCATGCACAAGCAGCCCTTAACACATCAGCGATAGATTAGAGTGCTGACCTATGTCTAGTCAGTGCTTAATGTGCAAAACATTAGATTTCAAACAATTTATTTGATTAAGCCTAATCCTACTCAACTGTACTGGCTACTGACTCTGCACATCACGCTTTTGAAACTACTGTATTCTTGAATGGAAAATATATCAATACAACATATATTTCTAAAATTTGACCAGAGTAAAAAAAAACAGATTTTCGATAAATAACCCAGAACCCCAGATAAACAGAAAAACCCCAGATCTAGTGAAAAAAAACAGCAGTGGCAACACTGGTTAAGAAATCTGTAAACGCTTGAAGAGTTCAGTACAAAATATTTTTCTATAAAATTATATGAGTTGATGTGGAAGCTCTATCATTTATGACATTGCAAAAGTTTGAAAAATTTGTGTCGGTCAATAGAAGCAGAAATGTGTAAGTGCCTCATATTTGCATTTTTTACATTGCTAGCACTGACGTACTGTATCGGGTAAAAGATAAGAGATGCTGCAACTAGGAAATCTTCCGTTAAACTTTGAGCAGGAAAGCAGTATTTACTACATCCTACCTCTGTGTGTAATCTTGCTGCAGTGAAACCGAAAGGTGGGGAAGGTTACTTGTATCAAAGCACTACTGTCAATGGAAAACTTGATTTCAGCTGCGATCAGTGCAGATTTATATACAAAGGTAGTAAGAAAAGTATTGCAACTGGCATTTTCAAGCGTTACTACTGCATCAAAGACCCGTCCACTAAAAGTAAAAAAACGGTGACAGCATTCCAACGTCACGTTTATTCACGTTGGAGCACAGAAAAATCTACAACTCCGCCGATCTTCTTAATTCACTATCGGAGATCACACGTGTCACAAAGATGGTGTTCATGGCAATAGCAAAACAAAAGCAAATCTATACTTCGCAGCCTCAAAAGGGTGCATTAACTCAATAAAAGAAGACGAAAATCGCACGGCAAAGGAAACATAATAAATCACAAAGTAAAATGAGCGAAGTACCTGATCAGTCAAGGATGCCTACCGATCGCCCACGAGATAGGAAACAGTGCGAGAATGTAAAATAGTATCAAAAAAAGACAAGAAGGCTTTCCCGAAATGAAATTTTCAGCAGCATTGAGTTGGCTGTGCAAAGTGGTAACTTTTTGAGAAAATTTGAAATCTATCCCAATTTGGTGATTACACTAGCACATGAAGATCTTAAAGAACCAAAAGATATAATAAAGCTATCTAACGCAGATGCAACTTTGCCACAACTTCTCATGACACAACATTTTCCATGGGAGACTTTTACCTCTCTGTTCTTGTATGCAGAAACGTGAAGCTGGAAGGTGATCCCATTTTTCCTGTTGCTTTCATGATTCATGAACGTGGGTTCATGTTAACTCATGAGCTGTTTTTCAGAGATACTCTCCCTACATTGGGTCTTGCTAAATCAGCTAATTTTCCAATCGTGACGGATCGTGAGCAAGGTATAACGAAACCTTTGAGAAGATTTTTTCCTCGTTAACTAAATGTTCTTTGTTCAAACCGCATTTTGTGAGACGTGACGTTTTGGATTCGAAAGAATGGTGGAAAAACCGACGATACAAAGTTTTTTAAAGACGATGAAGCTCGTTTGATTAGCTCAAAAAGTGAAGCAAACTTTTTGAATGACTGCGAAGTCTCGTCAAGTACTTGTTCAAAAGAATTCAAGAATTATTTTGATGGAGGTCAGAAGAAAGATCTTTTGACACATGCATGTGATTTTGTGACCAACAAATATTGTGCATTTAGTTTTGGGAGAGCAACGAACAATATAAGTGAGAGTATGAATCACGTGCTGAAACCCGCTGCAAGCCACAAGGAATTGCCTTTGGATGCTCTTATACTGGCTTTGAGAGAGATGCAGGGTGTGTATTTGTACGATTTCAAGATAGCAGTGAGTGGTTTTTGTGATTATCAGCTGAAAGAAAAGCTTTTTTATCTTGCAGTTCATCATTTCGATTTGCACATTCCCCACATTTTGAAATTGGATACCATTGTACAGGAGATTGCAAAAGAAGATAAATCATGCCCAACAGTAGAAAAACGCGAAAGTTACAGAATGACGCAACGAGCATTGGCAAGGTGGTGTGTTCAACGAGGATTCATTGGATTTTTTTCAACCACTGGATCATTTTCTGTTCTCTCCCACGATTGCAAAAGAGTTCATAGCGTGAAGTATTTTCCAAAACCGGTGACATATTCCTGTCCCAGCGCTGGTACATGCTATCACATATCGTCTGTAGAAATAGCCTTACGGGACCAAACGGGAAAAGACACAGCAACTTACGCATTGTCAATACTGAGAAAACGCAACCGCGGAAAGGAAACAAGCAAGTTTGGCAGGAAAAAGCCACGAACTAACGATTACGATTGCGATGTTGTACTGGCACCAGATGCTGAAAATCCCAAAAGCAGAAGTTTGTTGATAAAGCATTCTACGCCTAAAAAACAGAAATTACCGGACGTTGAATGTACATCAGAAATTTCGTTTGATCAAGCAACTTTACAAAAGTTGAACTTATCCAATATTGAAGACATGTCTGAAATAGCGGAAAATCTTTCGGGGATCTGGTTGCAACAGGATCATGACATGATGCACCATGTGCATGAGGTGAATTTTTCCACGTACCCATGGCTGATGCCAACTTCTGACTTGATATCAGCTCAAACAGACACGGACAGAAAATACTCGTGCTTGGAAGGAAATCAATGACTGACCGAGGAGATGATTGAAGAAGCTGTCGTCCGTTTCTGCTGCAGGTCTGAAAACTTACCTTCTTTCCTGTTCTTTGACAGTTTCATCTTTACTATGGAAAAATGTCAAAACGTACAGCCGATAGCAAACTTCGCGTTCATTAAAGAAGCTATCAACCATGATTTTCTTCACATTTCTTGTAAATCCCAGTGCACATTGGCTTTTGATCATTGCAAGCCTTAAATCAAAACATGTTTTTGCTGTAGATTCCCTTGTAAGCGACTTAAGCAGGTTTTCCAACATTTTTCCAAGCATTTTCAAAATAATATGGACGTGCTTCGCTGTTGCACGCGTGGCCACGAGTGTTGATGAATGGAAATTCAGTGTATGCAAAGATGTGCCACAGCAGAAAAACTCGTATGACTGTGGAATTCACGCAATCGTGAATGCGTTTGCGTTTATCAATCGTTTGTCATTTCCCAGTGACATACCATCACAGAAAACTAGGAATTGGATAAGACAAATTTTGTCCACTTCAAACGTAGAAGCCGCAAGATTTGAAGCATTGGAAACAGCAACGAGAAACCTTAAATATTTCTTTTAGTTTCTGGGAAAGTGGAAATTGCCAAGTTAAGTTTGATTTGCAGCCTCTGGCTCAGTGTGTCAGTGATTTCACGGTTGACAACAAAACCAAGTGGTCCATGTGCGATGTTACCACATGCACGGGTGACAAACGAGACGAAGAGCAGATTTTGTGCGTAACATGTAGGAGGTGGTTCCACAAAAACTGGCTGCCAGGTGAAGTTGGTGATCAACCTCTGGGCACATATTTCAAGTGCACTACATCGCTGTCAGCGAGAAACCAGAGTTGAAGAACTCGTATGCTTTTCACTGTGTGAAGTATGTGTGAAGAAAGACGATTTAAAGCTAGCGTTCTTCAAAGTTGCGTGCTCGCTTATCGCTTTGCATGTATATGGGCTTCGCTGCGGACAATGTCAAACATTGCAGAGATCAAGTAACTTCACTCCACTAGTGAAAGAAGCAAGGAATCAAAACAAGTTCTCTGAACTTGTGTTGGCCTTTCTACGTTTCACACGTGTTAGCATTGCTTGCAGATGATAGGACTGACGATGCGTAGTGTTACTTGAAATCGATTTCCTATTAAAAATTTGTGATTGATCCCTTGCTTCTTTCACTTGTGGAGTGAAGTTACTTGAATACAGATACAACAATTCAGGCTCTAGCTTTGCAGCCGGCTGTATGAGGAATCTCCTCCCTGGTTCTGCTCCCATCTCCTTGCAATGATTCAGCTTGTACTTATCATTCAGCATTATTTGTAAAGCCGCAACAGTGACCCACACCAAGCGAATCGATCGCAATTCATTGTGTAAGGAAACTAGTTTCGTGTGTTACACATCTTCAGTCCTGCGCAAAAGTCAGCATATGAAACAAAAGAAAAAAATTACACACTGTTGCTAAGATCAAAACTCAAGATTACAAAAATTGAAGATTACAAAATTTTTCACAATTGTAACTCATCCACTAAACACAGCTACAACACTGTTCAACGAACACAGATCGCAACGGCCATTAGGCACGTCTGACCGCCTAATGGCCGTTGCCTGAGACAGAAACCACGTGATCTAGACAGAAACCACGTGAAATGCGGAGAGTATGTTTTGTCAGTCAGAAGTGCCTCATGGCACTTCTGAAATGGCACCATACAACGATAAACTTGTTTTTTCCTGTGGGACTTCATACGAGTCGCCTCTCGGGTTGTTGACATTCGCTTGATAACAAGTTGCCAGGACTCAAAATTACGGGGTTGTGAACATGAGGAAAGTGTTGCAGGTTGATTATTCTACTTACGAAAGCAATTGCCCAAACGTATATGGCAGTTTTGCCAGATGTTTTTCGAAGCTTACCTGAATCTGCCAACTCCACACCTCGTAAGCGTATGGCTCTAAGGCAGAAACGTTGGCAAAATATCAGCTAACTACAGCATGGTAGAATGAATAATTGATTTTATGCGGTCATGACCATTTTTGCTCAACAATCCAATACTTACAGTCCAAAATTTGGTGGATTACAGCGCCTTTTACTACCATCTCACTACGCGCCTGGCAACAGTGACTGATGGTCATGTGGTTTCGTTCCTTTTCTGACAAGTGCAAACTCGTAGACAATTCACGGCGGCCACGAAAAGACAAGTTTGGTATGGTTATCGAAATATGTTTATTGGTAAGAGATCATTCTGCTTAAATCGCATAAATTTGAGCGGAAAATCAATTTTCTGGTGTAAACTTAAATGTTTTTCGCTGGTAATTGCAGTGTTGGTGACCATTCGTGGTTTTAAATTGGTTGTAGGATGATTCTCACTTGTGTTTGCTGGCCTGACCTGATAAAAACAGATCCATCGCTAGAACAACAGCATTTGGGCTGGTTGTAAGCTTGTTTGGATGGATTCCTAGTAGTGAACAATTAATTGGAAAATGAATTATCGTGAAGACTACAGCTTGAGGTTGGAGGTATTGATTATGAATTTGGGGGCTCAGCACACCTGCTCCCACTTCTGTTGAACACTTTCATAACCTGGACAAGTGGGATTGCTGTTTTTTTTCACATCAGCAGTTCAATCCCCAATATCCCTTGAAGATATCCCTTGAAGAGTGTCAGACGAAAAGCTTTGGGATGAATCTCCTACTTCACGCCAAATACCTTGTATTTAGGTTTTATTTTTTAATTATGGCTTCATAAATATGCTTTCTAAATACATCAATGTGCACAAGCTTCATCTGCAAAACATCATTTTAAATTTCGCTATTGATTATACTCCTATCATTGGACTTGGGGTGTCACTTGTCAGTGTAAGAAAAGCTGTTCTACTTCTAAGCAGGTCAGGGATACCTTTCATACTCAGACATTGCGTTTTTGATCTCGATAAGGACAGTCAAAACAGTGTCAACAGTAGCGTGCAGCATATTTTATGTTATGTCTTTGAAATACATTTTGTAGATATAAGAGATTCATTGGGATACCAATAATATTCTTCATTTATGTGTAGCTTGTAAAAAATGAAGCCCGTCCGATAGTTGATTCCCTGAAAAATTGCATAGTTCGACCAACAAAACTAACCACTTTCTTGGCCTACAAAAGGTAACCACTTTCGTGTGATACTTTAACGTTTCTCGCAGAAAACCTTTGGTATTTAAACAAGTGAAGATCTTTTTGGTACCCCCTTATTTGACTGCCCCACTAAACGCCTGGTCTAAATCCGCTACTGCACCAGTTGATATGAAAGATTCTCAGTTCATCCTACTTTCTTGATTGACTTCAATTAGGCAGATATTTCACGGCTGTTCAGGCGTGCAACCGTAATAAAACTTTAAGAAACTTCCTGTTAAGATTAATAAGATAAAATCGTTGAAAAACTCGAAAATATTAGTGTTTGAACAGATTTTTTCGGTTATACTTAATACCGCAACATACTGTAACGCAGAACAAAGAATTCCAAGCCTACACTTGTTTACGTTGTGCGAGACGGGGCCAGCGCATGTCTTCATGTTTATAGGTGTTAAAAACGTGACAAACATTCGCAATATGCCCACGAACAATCAAATACACACATCATACAATCGTACAGAAATAGTGTCTTCTTATACGTCAGCCGAGAATGCAATTAATTATTTCCTCAAATTTACAAAAGGTTACATTTCAGCAGTGAAGTGTGTCTCATCTTTGCACACAGCAATTACATGGTGGTCGATGCCCAATGGTGACCAATGACGATTACAGCTTGTGAAATATGGACCCTTGCCGCACAAACGAATTAAACAATAGTATTAACACAAATAAGATACAAATGTTGCAGTATTTAATCGTGTCCAAGTTCGCTTCACTTGAATCAGTTTGAATGCAAAACATACAATGATTTTGTCTTTCACCGGCACTGAACTAAACATCACGGCTCGATCGATACTTCGCAGATGTCAAGAAAGCAAAAAGTTTACGTCGATCAACGTCTTGTCTACAAGCTCTTCTATTCAGTTATGTCCACTTTCTCCATGCATCAAACAAACTCGCTAACAAATGATCACAATAAAAAGCTCTACGTTTTTTATAGGCTTCAGAGGAATCAGCCGACTGGGCTCTGCTTTCATCCTTTTGCGATGATTCAAACTTGCGCATATCTGTATTCACGTAACTTCACTTGTAAGCAAGGAATCAATCACAAATTTTTAATAGGAAATCGATTTCACGTAGCACTAAGCATTGTCAGTCCTATCATCTGCAAGCAATGCTAACAGGTGTGAAACGTAGAAAGGCCAACACAAGTTCAGAGAATGTAAACAACCTCAAGAAGACTGCAATGAAAAAACTGTGCAGACCCAACCACGACAAATGAAACAAATCCAAAACGCCTTGCTAAACAGTAAACTACATGCAAAGGCTGAAGCCTCAAAACTCAGTGCATAAATGACAAAAACTTACTAAAACTCAGGGCCAGCTAACGATTAACACCAAAGCAAAAGCTGCTGTCTGATAAAAGTAACTCTTCGCAGAGCGAGGCTTCCAAAGTCGGCTTGAAACAACAAGCGTTATGAATCAGTCAACGTGCATTTTGGTCGTTGTGGCAACCAAGTCTCTGCGGGCACGAAGGAAATGCTCTGACAGACGCAAACAAAAACACGTGCACACTGGCAGCGAAAAATGAAATACAAAAACGGTCTGTAGAATTGAAGTGCATCAGCGTTTAGTGGCAGAGAAACAAAATGATTATCTTACGCATGGGCGGATCATGTTTTGAATATTAATTTGTGCGTTAAGTTTGCGATACCACTTATCTTCACAGAAATCTAACGAAAGGGAATTAGGTTCTTCAACAAAAGTAAACGGTGTAAGCCTCATGTATCGACGGTTTGTTCACATCGCCGTTGGACTCTGAAAAATACTGCAACAAGGCCACTTAATCTTTGTCATTTTCATCAATTTCACAATTGGGTTTGTTCCAATTACTTTGGTGCGATGACCATCTCGTGGAAAATTTGTTCTTGGTTTGCCCGACATATTGTTCGTGGCAAATAACACAAGTCACTACATAAATACCATGGTTTGCATATGTCGATTTTTGGTTAAGTGGGAAGGTTTATTTTTGCCCATTATTTGTGAAACATATGGCACCATTGACTTGTGCTTTCCAGGGTTACCACAAAGTGCACAGTGGCCGCAAGGACCCGACATCCCTTTGACATGCTCTCTCGTGTTGCTTAAAGCAAGGTGCTTGTAGTTAGTAAGTAATTGTCCAATTGTAGTTGGTCTTTTGTAGGTTATCATTGCTTTCGGGTTTAAGTTTTTCTCTCTCTTTGTGAGAGTTATCAGGTTGGTAAAAGATGTAGCCCAAACTTGTGGGTCATCTTTCTTTTCGTCTTTTGGGGCCCGTAGTCTTCCTCCCAATTTGATGCCATTGATATCATGTCATTAGTCATGTCCAAAGGGAAGTTTGAGCAGATCGCTTTTTCTTTGAGTCGGTTTAAGCTGCTGAGGTAGTCTTCATTCCTTTGGTTCAGACGTCTCAATCTTATTGCTTCTCCAAATAAGATTGACTGTGGGTGGTTGATTTTCCGTTTATGAACTGTATCCATTCTGCTGTGGGTTTAACGAAGTCTTTAGTTACAAAGCCGAAATCATCGTCAGTAGTTATGCAATGATTAACATCTAGGAATTCAACTTCACCCTTTTGATCGGCTGTGCAAGCTTGACGAAACGTTAGTTCCAAACCACTGTTGGCAAATGCTGAATTTAGTGCTTGTCGGATGTTTTCATTTGATAATTTTGATGTAACGATCCAGATTATGCCATCGATAAATCTGCGGAAAAGTGCTGCTTCACGTAGCACCCCAGCAATAGGCTGTAGGGTGTAATGTTCAGCAATGTTTGCCAATGAGACCGAGTGGTTGTCACCCGTTACAATACCGTTTTTTGGGTATACAACTGGTCTCCACGTTGGGTGAAAACATTGTTTAGGCAAATTTCGTTCAACTTGACAATGATTTTTTGCACATCAGTGTTGAAGTTGAAATGCTTTTCCAATGCACATTCAAGGGCTTTTGTTACCGTGTCTCTGCACATTCTTGGGTAAAGTGCTTTTACATCTGCCACAACAATGTAAAACACTTGTTTTTGTTTTCCAGTTCCTTCAGTTTTGGTTAGGCACTCTTTCCAATTGAGCAGGTCTCCAATATATTGACGGCTGTCTTGACCAAATTCGTCTGGGAACTTTTTGCAAAAGTCTGTACTAATAGGTTTCAGTATTAATTCTAGAAAAGCAAAATTCTGACGATTCTTTCAGCATCATGTAATAAACGTTTGCATCCCGACTATCTCGTAAAACCAGGGATGTAGTGCTAATAAAACAGGTGTGGGAACGAATCCAAACAAACACCAATTTCGAAACTACTTCAAACTCATTTGGGAAAAAGCTGTGGGAACGCCCCACTACAACCCTGCCTAAAACAGTCTGGCCGTCTCACGATCGACCATCCGTTCAGAGTTACATGATCAATATCTGTAGCTCAACTTATTATTCTGCTTCGCGGTAGCCCTCGCAGCTAATAATTCCACTGCGTGTAGTAGGCTGCTTAAAGTCGTCATTTTCAAAGCAGCTCGTCCTTATAATCTTGTATAGAAAGGCCCGTCATAATTCACAGCGTGATGAACGTCTGAATCCGGCTAATTCAATAATATTTAACGCAGTCCGCCCTTGCGTCGCACGGTCTGCCATTTTGTACAGCTCGATGAACGTCTGAAGCTGGCTAAAGTAATCGTTTTTAACGCAGTCCGCCCTGGTATCGAACGGCCCGCCCTTTTCTGCAACACGCTAGTACGTATTTATGTGCAGCCTGCCGGCCCGCCCTGTTGTGCAGCCCACCCTGATGTGCAGCCCTCCAGCCCGCTCTGTTGTGCAGCCCGCCCTGATGTAATAGCCCTCTGGCTAGCCTTGTGCATCCCGCCTTTTAATGCAGCCCACCAACGCACTCGGTTTTGCAGCCCGCACTTTAGTGCAGCCCGCCGGCCTGCCCTTCAGTGCAGCCTGTCAGCTCGCTCTGTTGTGCAAGCCGCCCTAATGTTCAGCCTGCTGGCCCATCCTGTTTTGGCCCGCCCTTTAGTGCAGCCTGCCGGCCTGCCAAAAATTCATGTTTTTCAATTGGGAACACGGCACTCCAGCGCGCACGGCCCACCAGCCCTCCGTTTAGTGTTATCTATTCTACTTCTTTTCAGTACAGGAGCAAGCATATAGGGCAACCAAGGAATTTGAACATTCAGACGTAAACATTCAAATGCAGAGTAGTGCCAGTGCAGCAACATGCACTATGCAGAGAAAAAACAATTCAAGTAATCAATAATGTACCTACCCAACAATGGCATTAGTAATGTTAAAAGCAAAACAGTAACAATTTAATAAGCAGTGACAATAATTCATGCCAATGTAATGAATTTAAAAGTTGACTTTCTAGTACAGGAAGCATTTGCATTCTAACAAAAGCTGCACAAATAAACTTAACAGTTTAATCTTCTGCCAACATAAATCATATCTGCCAATTAACAAAGATGATCCTCTTAAGAGTGGCTTTGACTAAGATTGTTAAACTAACACACTACCCTTAAAATAGGTTTGAACCACAGTTCCGTAACCACGCTGAAGTGGCCGACATGGCAAGGTCCGGAATTGAAAAAAGTGTTTCCCTTCAGAAAAAAGCAAGCACAAGACGATCGGGTTGGGCGAGAGAAATTTGGCGATACAAATCATTGCAAAGAACAAGGTGTCGCTGGCAACACAGTTCACACAGAATCAAAACAAAATATTCCCTGGAAAGGTAATTGTCTATATTTTCATTCCTGCAAGTTTCGTTTTGCCTTCAGTGTACAAACATTTTCAGACCAAAACGCAAAAAGTGTCAAAGCGAAATCACATTTCAAATCTTTTCCAACATAATGGATTTTCGGAAACAACATCGTGTCGCTGGTGACACAGTTATCACAAAATCAAAACAAAATATTCTCTGGAAAGGTAATTGTCTATATTTTCATTCCTGAAAGTTTCGTTTTGGCTTCAGCGTACAAAAATTTTTTACAGGCCAAAACGCAAACATCATCAATCAAAGCGAAATCACATTTCAAATCTTCTCCAATGTAACCAGTTATCGTAAACAAGATCGTGTCGCTTGCGACACAGTTATCACAGAATCAAAACAAAATATTCCCTGGAAAGGTAATTGCCTATATTTTCATTCCTGAAAGTTTCGTTTTGCCTGCAGTGTACAAAAACTTTCTACAGACCAAAACGCAAAAAGTGTCAATCAAAGCGAAATCACATTTCAAATCTTCTCCAACGCATCGGGTGATCGTAAACAACATCATGTCGCTGGTGGCACAGTTGTCACAGAATCAAAACAAAATATCCCTGGAAAGGTAATTGTCTATATTTTCATCCCTGAAACTTTCGTTTTGCCCTCAGTGTACAAAAATTTTTTACAGGCCAAAATGCAAAAAGTGTCAATCGAAGCGAAATCACATTTCAAATCTTCTCCAACGTTATGGGTTATCGTAAACAACATCGCGTCGCTGCCGACACCAGTGATGTAGTCGAGACCATAACCTCAGAGACCAAGACCGAGACCTGACTCAAATTTCGAGATGAGACCGAGACCGAGACTCGAGACCTCACATTTCTCTAATGTCAGTTAAAGCTAACTCCTTGAATAACGCAGTAACAAAATATCTGGCACATTGCCAAATATCAAGATAATAAAAATCATCCGAAAATTTGTGCAAACGGCCAAACACTGCAAACGTTCATTTTCACTTTCCTCTTAGGAATTTACAACCTCAAGCCTGTGGCCGTATTTACAAATTCCATGAAGAAATATATGGACATTGAAAATGGTGGCAGCGTTTAGAACAGTGGTTTTCAACCTGGGGGTCGTTTGCTTTTATTCTAGGGATTGCAAGAGCTTCTGACAAAAATATTCACATTTACTTCTCTATTTTATATTTCTTATGGAACTACTTTTTGTCGTAGTCACAATAATAGGATCACCTGGCAAAAATAATAGCCTACTTTTTCATTCAAAGTTGTTTTAAGTGTGATTATGACCACCACAGCACAGAAAACTGTTGCGTTTGGCAACGCACGAATAACGTTGTGACGTAAGAATGTGATATGTTTGTAAATCAGATATCTGATTGCGGCAGCTAAGGGAGTTTTTAATCTAGTATTCAATGATAATCAGAGATGGTAAAAAAAAGTGAAACCAAGACAAAAACAAAAGCCAAGGAGGAGAACTCTACATTTATAGTTAATTCACTGCTATTCTTTATGAATCAGAGACATAAATCAAAAGTTCTAGACTCAACATTTCAAATGATGCTAAATTATTACAATGTAGAGACAATTTCAGAGGTTAAGGCTCTGCTGCTCAACAGAATTGCTCCTGAAAAAAGGTTCATTAAAAGAAAAGGTGAGGGAAAGGCAAGAGAAACATTGAAAGACATCCATGATATGATAGTAGAACTGGATGCTAATCCTAATAACTCAATAAAACTGGTGACAGAAGATATTGACTTTCCTTCCCTTGATTTGAAACATATTGATGCAGCATCTATTTATCACAAAATAATACAGTTAAGCAAGGAAGTAGAACAACAAAGGGAAATGAAAAACTGTAGATGCTACGAGGATAACAATCTGCTTGTTTCTGATTTAAAATCTTTCAGAAATGAACTTCGGGCTGTGGCAGAAGAGACAAAAAAATCAGCAAAACAGATGTCAGAAAAGTTATCAAATATATGTGCAGAGATCAATCAAACTGATATGAAACTCTCCAATATCAAACAAGATGAAACAATCAGTGGGAATAAATTATTTGCATAAAGGATCAATGTCTGGCATTGTGGACACACCTGTAAACATTCAAGTTTCATGTGGATAAGAGCCTCAATCAGGAGATGATGCTGTGTGTGGCTTGAATAAAGCTGACAAAGCATGTGGCACTAACCTGCCCATCAATGACTCTAGGGTAGACAAAACTGAACAGGAATGTGATCAACTGCATA
>Ga0210059_1009636_pt1 | contig 15047 bp, 14 predicted proteins | sample Ectturendosymbi2_FD_188042 | JGI IMG/M metagenome (GOLD analysis project Ga0210059, IMG submission 188042) | Ecteinascidia turbinata endosymbiont from Florida, USA - Sample 2 (SPAdes) (version 2) | ecosystem: Host-associated > Tunicates > Ascidians > Unclassified | place: Key West, Florida...
AACGAAACCACAAATTATGATTTTATGTTACCTAACAACTCATGTCAGCGTCACTTAAAAGCAGGCCCATGACTAGCTTGGGACACCAGGGGTAGCGAAGGTTTTCCGAGGGGGGCCCAAATTTACAACTGCATGACATTAGTAAGCACGATTAGAAATACAATAGTTTCAAACTATCTCGAACACATTTTTCCAGGGGTGGAGAAGCCATCCCTGCGGCCCCGTTAGTTACGGGCCTGCCTAAAAACAAGATCTGCAAACGTTTGAGGTCTCGTCCGAAGCGATCAAGCGCACTTTCAATAAAACCTTGCTTGTCTTTGCTAGTTTTTTCACGGTAAACGCTCATCATATCTAAACTGGGCAAACGTTCATCGGACGTTGTCAGTCGAAGCCAGGCTTTCACTCTTCACACAGTACTAAATGAACCAAGAGTTATCAATTAGCGGCCTGCGGGCCACATGTGGCCAGCCGCAATGTTTTCAGTGGCTCGCGACAGCTTTGAGGAAAAATCTGCAATTTCCTATAATTTAATCACAGTAAATGTTAATGATGAAGCTAACTAGAACCCATATTTTCCTCTATTTCCATTAGAAGGTATGGCCCTTCGCTAAACGCGGTTTTCCCAAAGTGGCCCCCGGGGCAAATTAATTGCCCACCCCTCAATAAACAATTAAGACGTATTCCCACAAGCCGGCCTAGACGTATTATAACAAGTCACGTAGTTTTAAGAGAAAAATAAGTCACGTAATATTAAGTACTGTACGCCTGCATAAGCGTAGTTTGACTAAGCTGCTCACTCACGTATATTGGTCACACTCACAGTCTCACGCTAACAATGGATTTTTCAAACTTGTGGAACCTTGCAATCCATTCACTCATGCTTCCTGTTCACAAAGCATAAAACTACGTGGCTTACCGCAATCAGCAGTCACTATCTCGTTGCATTACCGGCCAAGACGTCTGCGTGCCGTTCAACAGCAACACGTGGCAAAATGCCCATTAACTTGAAGAAAACCGTCGCAGATTTGTTTCCTTTTTATTTTTACACAATAAAGAACAACAATAGAAGAGTCCGCACAAAAGCTTCACAAACCACTTTTGCCCGGAAAGGAACAGATACAAGCTGATCACTGCTTCACGCCAGAAGAGTGAACCTGGCTCGTGTGCAGTGTGAGTGTCATAGCGGTAAATGAACCGTCATCGCAAGAATTAAATCATTTAATCGGAATTAAGCTTCTGGCTTCAGGTTGTTTATAAATTTTTAGTTCTTAGTCCCAATTTACAAGGGGGATAAATGCCCGTTTTGACCCCCTGCGGACGCCTGTATCCAAGGACCACCCTGAAATTTGACGTTTTCCTGTTACATTTTAGCAAAAATGGTCGTTTTCTTGGTTCCGAGAAAGAAAAATGAAATTGCACCACTTTTTGCACCCACCCTGGAAAAATCATTTAAGCTACCTCTGGAAAAATCCGCTAATGTCCCCTCCCTGGAAAAATCCTTACGTCGGCCATGGTTTGATTTTGTATGAAAAGTAGCAAGGCCGCTAGCAGCTGATATTTTGGGGAGGCAAAATGATTGTAACTCGTTGTAGCTAGTGTGACAGCGCATCGCGTCACATACCTAAAGCGCGCAGTCTGGAAGTGCATCAAAAAGGCAGGTATGCACAAACAGCAATAGATTGAACTTGGTCGAGCGGGCAATCTCTTATTGTTGCTTGCCCGCTGCACAGGTGGAAATGGCGTTCCTGCTGTTGGTGTTCAGATTCTCCCGTGACAAGCCGCAACTAAAATGTTTTTTAAAATTTCGGCGGGGTTGTCTCTCTCCTGTTGGCTGGCCTGAAATGAAGCATGAGTGAATCCCTAGCAATGCTTCCACAATTATGAAAAATCTATTTTTACTGTGAGACGGCGAGTGTGACCAATGTTCCTGAGTGAAAATCCTAATCAAAACATATACGCTTATGCAGGCTTCTTTCCACACAGTACAAAACTATGTGACATGTTGGAATACGTCTGTGCAGGCTTGTGGGAATAAGTATTAATCGTAAAGGTTTAACTCTGATTTCTGAGGGAGTTCCCGACATTTTTCGTTCTTTTTCCGAAGTGATTGTGATACGTCGTGCTAGGTAAGATAAAGTTATATGGTAGATTTTTTTTTCAAGGAAAATAGTAGGTTTCCGGTATGGACCTGTAGGGACCCGATTTCCATGATTCTAAGGACCCGATTTTCTCTGATTCTAGGGACCCGATTTTCAATTGTAGGGGCCCGAATCGGGTCCCTAAAACACCTTAAAAACCTTGATTTATGTTTTGTTTTAAGACCATGGCAATGCAACCTTGAAAAGAAGTATTCTGCTGAACATCTGCAGATAGCCTTTTGTGTAAATTATCGTTATAAAGCTGGCAACTGCTGCCAACGAAGCGGATTTTTATGACTGTTACAGTAACACGGTGCGTTTTCTTTGTGGTGTCGAAAGGGTAAAGCGTTTCATGCACGTCCATGTGCATTGCATCGTCAGAAACCTGAAAAGAATATGCAAAAAGTCAAGTTGGCCCCCCATGGAAAAATTCCTGTGGACGACCAAGCTTGACATTACAACTGAAGGATTATTATTGAGAGAAAGATTCATGAATTCCTCAATTCCAGTGAAATTTAATAACTTTGTAAAATATTCCCTTAAAACATTCAACGTATATGTGTTTACCAAAATTTGTTTGTTCCTCATAACCTTAAGCGATTGCAAACTAGCAATAATGTATAGTAATAATTTTACTGAAAAACTGCTATATGCTGAACAACTGAACAACGATTCCGATATAAAAGTCACAACCAGTGAAGATGGGTCATTGGGAATCAAAAACGAAGTTACTTCTGCCACAAAAGGTAAGAACTAAACCCTTGGAATGATTTCTTGACATCACAAAGGGATCTTGAACTAATCACAAATTCAGAACAACAAAATGTTGGTCAAAATCAACGAAATTATGCAAAATTTATCTGAAATGCCATCAATGGAGTCCACCACTAACTCCACATAGATGTCAAAAATGACATGTGGCGATCAACAGGAAATTGCGAAATCAAAGGGAGTAATATTTCAACAAAAATTTGACTGGAAAACAAACCTGCCACTGACTCAAAGAAGGCATTACGAAGTGCTCAAGTTATTTTAAAAGAAGTTGATGATAATGATAGGCTTGCCGAAATATTCCGTGACGTCAAGCATTATGATTTAAGGCACCTGAATAATATAGACATCTATATAAGATACCCTACTCAACACGCGCCAGAAAAGACAATAGTGCAGTCCCACAAGGAAGATGAAATGCGAAAAGAACCATTTAGCTTAAGGGTAGCTTTTTGTACCAGCTGAAAAGAATCCTGAATCCGAGTTCCCGTGTTTCTGCATTTTTTTGTTGTCAGTGAGTGTACTAAAAGCGAAAAAACGGCGACGCACCAAACACTGGAGCGTCGTGCAGTCAGCATTTGATCGGCAAACATTATCTCGTAATTTCGTTTCCGTCTGAAGTTGAAAGAACGCCAGGTTTGCATACTTTCACAGGTCGCTCTCTTCTGTAAGCAGAAAGCGATTGAAAACTTTTTTGTTTGTTTATGAATCCCTTCACACCCGTTGCGGCAACCTCAAGCACCGCTTGAAGCCTTTTTTTGAAACAGGTTTGCAAAACATTTTGTCACTACATCGTTTTACAGATTCAAGTCGGATCAGGGCCTGCGAGAGGGGAACATAAGAGGTACATCGTACCTGGGTCCGGAAAGTACTGGGGCCCGAGAGGATGAAAATACTCACCCTAAGTTTTTCTGTAATCAAGCCCAAAATTGATGGTCGGCTTCTTCGCCTGCAATGCTGGTAACTATACTTGAAATCTATAGCATGGTAGCTGTTTTGTCTACATTTTGATTACTATACAAACCAGCTGTACAAGTTTCGACGAGGATCCAGAAGCTAGAGGGCCCGGTATCGGTTTTCGTACCCCCTGCTAAAATTTTTCAGGGGCCCTGAATCGTACTGTTTATAGTTGTGTAGCCATCCATTACAACGTAGCCCTAAGCAAACCTTGGTGTAGAAAAAGAAACGAAGAAAACTCCAAGAAACAGAGCAATTGGCAAACAAACGTTAAAGCTTAACGTTTCTGATACAGAGGGTGCAAACAGCAGTTCTTCAAATGAGCCTTTTATTCTGCCATCATGGATTGTCACGCAAGTACGTGGTTGCAGTACTGACCGCACTTCTTGTCTTCCTATTCGTTCGTCTTCTTCAAGGCAGGCTAAACAGTTTCCGGGAGCAAGAGCTCGGAGGTATGATGGAGTTCGTGGTTTTCCAAGAAACCGTTGGTCGCAAAATGTCACCGTAACAATCCGGAATGTCGTTAAATTAACTGGTTGCAAAGCATTTCCGATACGGCTATATATATGTACAACGTGTAGATTGCTCTCTTTCTCTGGTAGAAAATAGGAAGGTAAAATGATTCGATATATTCATAGTCAAAATAGTTTATTTGAACGAATTCGATATGAACTGCACGTTTGCTAAAAAATTAACTTTAGTAAATTAACTGTGCCAAGATAAATCTTTTTGAAGGGTAAATGGAAAAACACATTTCAGAACATTATTTTTAAAATATTAGTGTTCAGCAGCATTATAATCCGCCTTTACGAGCAAATGTACTTTTAAGTTTTACTCTCTTTGCAAAACGAACGGCATACTATAATCCAGTCTGAAATATATCTGAGGCTAGGTAACAATTTCCTTGTATGAGAGCTGTGAAGTTGTGCAAATTCGTTTTTTCATCCTGCCTTCAGTGCCCGCGCCGGCCACTCGAGTGGCAGGTGCATTTTTGGCCATAACTCGCCAGCCGCTAGAGATAGAGAGGTGTTCAAACCCTCTAAGGATTTGGGAAGTCGTCCAGTTTTGACTAGAAACACGTTTTATTCAGTCTTGGGTTTGGGGATATCTGTGGGTGACGTCACAAGCGGGGAGGTTTTCGCATTTTTTGCCAAGTTTACCTGGACCTGGGCGCCAACCCAACGAGCCGTTTTGTCTCATGAAGTTTGAGAAACTAGGTTAAATCCGCGTCTTTAGAGCCCTTGATTGGCTTTCTAGCATTTCCGGAAACAAAATTATGGCTCAAAAACCCAATTTTTGACAAAAATAAAAAAGTTCCTCGAAAAGTATGATTTGCCCTCCGAGGGCAAATTTTGGCCAGCCATAACTCGCCAGGCAACTGAGCTAGAGAGTTCACACCCTCTGAAGACTCGTAAAGTCTTGTAATTTACATTTCAAAAATTATAAGTTTGGGCTTTTTAGTCGATGACGTCATGACTGGAGTATGTTTTGCGGTTTCATTTATGACGTCATCGTCCGATCCAATGAGCCGATTTAGTAGCTCAAAAGTTTTATTGGAAACTACGTTATAATAGGAGCTCTCAGAGCCCTTGATAGACTTTCTAGCGTTTCTGGTTGAAAAGTCATGCTAAAAGAATTCCACATCTTTCAGGAATTCCCTAAGGAATGTGCTTGGATTTCCCTAATTAATTTGCGGCATTTTGGCTATAATTTTGGAGCCAGAAACGCTAGAAGGTCACTCAAAACCTCTAAAGGCCCGTATTATAGCCTAGTTTCCCATAAAAACTTGAGTCAAAAAATGGCTCGTCGCGTTGTTGTCCAGGGCCTGATGACATCATTGGAATGTAAATAAAATATGCATAAACATACTCCCATCATGTCAACATCAACAAAAAAACGACATCCCAACTTAAATTTTGTTTTTATCCTAAACTGCAAGACTTTCCCCATCTTTAGAGAGTTGGAACAGCTCTCTAGCTCAATCTGCTGGCGCATTATGGCCATTGGGTCAAAAATACCCATGGTTACCTTTTGTGGGAGTTAAATGTTTCCAATTTTTTGGGGGTTCATAATTTTGGCTCCGGATATGCTAAAAAAACAATCAAGGGCTCTGAAGACTCGGATCATAGTCTAGATTCCAAAAAAAACTTGAACCAAAAAATGGCTCGTTGGGTTGGCGCCCAGGCCCAGGTAACCTCAGTCAAAAAAACGCAAAGCACCCCCACTTGTGACGTCTCCCACAGAGAATTCTGAACCCAAAACTGAAAAAAAATTTCAATCGAAACTAGAAGACTTCCCGACCTCTATCGGCTGGGGGGTTATGGCCGAAAATGTACGGGCCACCACTGTTAGTGGCCGGTGCGGGCTTTAAAGGGTCTCCCTTTCGGAAAAACACTTTGGCAAGCATGATACGTTTTTCACCTTACAAAAGAGTTTTGCGCTGTAAAGATGCGCAAAGTTTTAAATACGGCTTGCTTTTCACCGCCAACTGTCGTGTTCAACTAATTTTTATGCATTTTGTTACACAGAATCATCACCCAAAGCGTTGGCTTCGAAGATGTACATCATATGCATCGTAGTAGCTTTCATGGACATTCTATATTCGATTTCAGCTGAAGTACATCTGCTTTATGCATGGAATTCGCAGCCTCTCTGCCAAGCGACAGTTCTTCTCTGCGCACATATATACGGCTTTTCAATTTTCTTCACCTTTCTCTTCCTTTGGTGGAGACAAAGAGGTTTATACACCAACAGATACTTGAAGCATCTTTTTAACCGAGTCACGAAATCCTTCAGCTGGATTAGCATACTAGTGATTGCAGCTTTTGGCTTCCTTCCAACCTTGTCCCAGGGGTTTTGGAGACGATATTCGTTGACGGATGATGTATGTTTTGCTTTTTTCTTTCAAAGGTAATTAAAGTTTAAGAGTTTGTGGCAAAAACATCTTCAGCAACCTCACAGCTGCAAGTAATGACGTCATGATGCGTTATCTCCTCTGCTTCCGAGCAAATTTTGCCAGCTGTTTACTGCTTACGCCTTTACCTCATTTTCTCTGGAACTTTGCTTCATGAAAGAGAAAATATATTTGGCTTTAGCGTACAATCTTAAAAAGTAAAAGGGAGATAGCTCAACACTTGCATCAGTGTCGTTACGTTTATATTCCAGGGGTGCACTCTTTTAGAAAAGAGCAAGGGCATCTTCAAAATTCTGTATATTAGTTACCTAGGAGGATATTGCATCGGACAGCTACTTCTCCTGGGTCTGTACATTCATCCTCTGATCACACACAAAGCAAGTATAAACGCATGAGAGTAGTTTATTTAAGATGTGCTTATTCAGCCTGTGAACATCCGCGAGCAAAAACTAATTAAGACTGGCTTTCTGTAAAAACTTTTGATAAACCAACGTATACATATAACAAGCTCACAATTTTGGCTAAGTTTGGTCAGCTTTGTCATAAACGTTTTGAAAAGTATAGGTTAGTTTTACCTAAAAATTTGAGAGATGTTTCAATGTAAACACATCTTTCTGCTTTTTACACTAAATCTTTACTCGAACCCAGAAATTACTGGCCGAGTGCCCATATTTACAACAGCAGCGTCGTCTAAACAGAGTTATAGCCGGCAAGCTTGTCTTGGCTGCTAATGACAACTAGACCTGGATAAAAGGATCGACGTTTTCTGTCACAGATATTCTTGAGAAACGAAACAACAGATCGTTCCTGACTCAAAATCTGCGCTCGAAATTTTTGCATTGATTGCAATCTTTTCAAACTTTAACGTTAAAAGAAAGTATTTCGGCGTCTTTTATGAACAGAAGCATTTGAAGGAAGACAAATGAGGGAACTGTGTGACTATCTCAGCAACGCCTTCACAATATCGGTGAGTAAATTCGAATGGTTCCTTGGAAGAGTTATCAGGTGTGCTCTGTGCGTTTCTATTTATGATAGTGGCACCAGGTGAAAAATGTGTTTTGGAAACCCACGATCCTGCATTTTTCAAAATTAAACTACTTTTGTTTTCTTTGTTTAAACGATTTGGCATTTAGGTTACCGAATGTAACATAAGCAAGCTTAAAGTTCACGGCCAATTCCTGTAAATGAAGCCTTGCGTACATCTCAAAAACCATCGGATTGCATTGTTTGATAACGGGCAAACACTCGAAGGAAGCTGCTTGCAAAGATCAGGAATAGACAAACTTATATTTTCGAGCTTGTGATACGAAAGGGTTGGGCAAAACATTTGGCAATCAAAGGGAAGATAGAAGGAAAAGCCGGGGCCGTCCAAGAACTAGATATCTCATTAGTTTGAAGCAATAGCTGGAACACCAACTGCATCGAAGCAAATTTAGTTCCATTTGGCTGCGATAGAAGACAGTGGCATCATATGTTGGCCTACACACCCGGCGCAAGCATGGCATTAACTGATGGTGATTGTCTGACAAGCAACCACTTTGTCATCAATACTTTGCAAATGCTCGTTTAACAAAGCATTAGCCAATCATTAGTTGGTTTGCAATTTTTCCGTACCTAAGGCTGCAATCCTATATACAGTGTTTAGGAAGCGCAACTCCAAGCATGGTGTTTGTTGGCATGTACAAACGAAAAAGTATAGCTGGCGCACTGCACCGTATCTTTATAAACAAACAAACACAACTGTTAACATCTTAACCTTCATTCTTTAACTTGTCTGCTTAACTGTTTCGTGTCAAAAAGCCAATAAACACTTTCATTTGAACACCATTTCTTAGCTACTAATGTACTCACTGAATGGCAGTTTGCCGTAGGCTTTGAAATGGCGAAAGGTTGTATCACTCCCTATTGAATCTACCGATATCAACGAAGTTCAGCAGCGACTGAAATCGCATACAGCCTTGGCATTCAAAACGATTTGGTCAGAACCCTGGTATCTCGCTGTTCCTGCTCAAGGATTCGCAGTGGTCATGACAGAATGGGCTTTGACGATGTTTACAAATTTATCTTTGTTTTGTGAAATTTAAAAATAAAGTCAACAAACCGCAGTGTTCAGTCCAGAAATAAGTGCATTTTTCAAAATGCAGTTTTCATCATAAAATATGCTAAAGCCTTCGTCAAACGTCATGGCCATGTTGATGCAACGTGTAGAGATTACGGTTTAAAGCAGTGGTTTCCAACCACGCAATTAGGGATGGCCAAACCCTTGAGTTATACGAAATGGAATGCATTCTTATCGCGTTACACTCGTTTGAATCGAACCATTTAAGACAAGGGTTGCTAAGTTATAGTTGGTTGCTATAAATGGGTGGCGGTACCATTGCTTTAAAATGTGTGTATCGTTGAAAAACAATTGGCTTGCTATCCCAGAGAATGTGTGATGTGATGACGGCCTTTGCAGTTAGAAATAAAGATGCCATGCAGTTGCGAACACTTTGGTACTACTCGTTTCGAGTTGAAAAGCTCAGTAGAAACAACCTTTCAATAAAAATGAAGCTTAATTCTACCAGGGGTGACATTTGCTTTTCTGCCCAACCAAGTCACTTTCTGCAGAATGCTCGTGATCCACCTCATGTCACGAAACATGTTTGTTGAACCAGAATAACTCGTGCCACCGTAATACAAAAGCAAAACGCATTTCGTACAGTGAAGCGTGTTTCGATTATTGTCAACGCGCATTGTTCCATTCTGTAGAAACATTTTCCTGTGACGAAAAAGCTCCCCCTACAGTGTAAAAGCAATAGTACTAAAAAAATAAACATCATTACGGTGTGCGACGTACGGCGCAAACTTACGCTTCATCTTTGAGAAACTCGCTGGTCTTCACAAAAATCAAGTTACAGAGATAATCGAAAAATCTTTTTATATTGTCATACAGAGTGGGCCATGAAAAGGCTTCTCAAACAGATTCATGCACTGCAGGATTCTTCGAGTTGAGAATGTTTAAAGACGTTGTGTAAACATAAATTCATGTACTTGCGAATGTGGTCGCAGAGAAAACGAAAGAGTGGTCTCAGCGGTTGCCCTGTTACCGCCAATGGAATTAGGTTAAGCAAGTGGGATTGGAATAATCTTTAAATTTCATAATTTCAGGTGATTGCACCTTTTACCATTGATTTTTTAATGCTTGATTGCAACACATGTTTCAATCCATCATGGAGTAGGCAAAGGGAAGAGGTGAATTTCATTTTAGCTGCGTTTCTACTCGATTTCTGTACTCCTTTCGGAGTGTTACGAGTGGTCTCGGCAGTGGCCCAGCCAGCCCAATATTTGGGGGAAACAATTTGGGGGACCAAAATCAGAAGGGGAGGCAGGGGGAGAAAGGCCCCCTGTATTTTGAAAATTTTAGCAAAAAAGGGGTTTTCTTAGTTTCGAGTGGGAAAAAACGAATTTTACCACTTTTGGCCCCCCCTAGAAAGATTTTGGAAAAATCCCTTAGTGGCTCCCCTGGAAAAAATCCTTCCGACGCCCATGTACCAGGCACTTTGGAATTAAAGATACACTGAGGTTTTTAACATCATCTGTTAAGACCAAAAAGGCTGTCCGCACTGTACAATCTATAGCATGCTGTGCAAATGAAGAGAAAAATGGCGCTGGAGTCTGACCATTGTGAAAACAGTGACATTCGTTGCTCAATAAAGGATTATTAAAGCTACAACCTCCTTTTAGTTACAAACTCCGAATGAAGTCATGAACAGAAACAGCGTTGCGAACATGAGTTGATGAGGTGCTCAAATGAATCTGGTAACCTACATGTGCAATGATAGACTAAAAAGTGTAAACGTATCACTAAGCATGACTCTGAGTTATAATCCAAAGTACAATATCTCCAGTTTGTGTGATATATCCGTAAACCTGCTTCGTAACAATGCTCTATGACGTCTAACATTTAAATCAGTCGGTTTGTTCACTGTCAAATCTGACTTAAATGGATAATCATGGAAATGTTTTTGTGATTTTTTTCATGGTGGCGTTTCAAGTTCCTGACTTTGTAAAGAGTAAACGAAGCTTTGAGAATAAGACGCAAATGTTCACTTCAAAAGTTTTCACACACGCTCAGCAAAACAAATTTCCTGCAGTGTAGCAATAGGCTCAGCACAGCTCCGAAACTCTTTCTGGACCTACGTCATTCTAGTTTGGTTTCTGACTTCTTTTGAAGTCTTAATTGCAACTGAGTCGGCAGCAATTTAAGTGCGAAATCTGTTTTTATTCTTTTTAGTTTCGTTAATTTAGCATTCTGTACAATGCTTGAAGCAGTAACGTGAAGTGAGATTTGTAAGTAGTGAGACATTGCCAAACAGTAAAACAATTATTATCAAAAAAATTGTGGAACAAATAGACTACGCTCAAGCGAGGAACCTCCTTCAAGTGAAAGCCAAACCACGGTCTCCTTATTGGCAAGTTGTGCGCTTCACTTCCAGATCGATTTAGTAATATCGCTCTGAGGGGATAATCATAGTCTTCAGATCATCCCGTTACAAGAAGGTAGTGAATAAAATTTCTTAGTCATGATCAATCTAGAGCATAAATGATCGTTCTAGGAGAGCATGAATCACCAAACTTTTACAGAAAAGTCCAGACTTGTGTGAGGACTGGAGGTTGCGAGCCGGATACCCTGTTTGTCCAATACAATGCAATCACTCAAACCTAACGGGGAAAGAAACAATACCCGTCGTTCAACGCAATTCTTTTCAACGGGACCCAGTCCGGTTTTCTGAATGTTCGGATTTCTGGAGTCCGGATAAACGGTGTTGACTATATCGTTGTAGTTTGGATCTTACGTGACACAGTGCGTCGGATCGGAAGAACTAGCTTTACAGGCCCTAGTCTGGTGACCCCTGTTCTAGAACGATGATAAAAGCTTGTTTGGAATAGCAACAAACGATCGCTCTCCGAAAACCACACTTGAGTGGATTTTATGTTTTATGATAAAAACAACCTCTGCCAATATATTTCCACAAGCCTAAATTGCCGTGGTTTGGACAACTCTGGCACAGCCTGTACGATCAGGAGCACAAATTGTAGCTAACACTTGGGGAAACGTTTCGGTTCTCTATGCTTGTATGACTCGTTAGGGGCAAGACAATTTGTTTTCAACCAATTCGCTGAAGCAATTGTATATTGAAAACTGAAAACGTTTGCGAAACCCAGTACTAGTGAGTAGTTAAGGCTTGATGTAAAGTTTCTACTGGTTTAAAACGTATGTAGTCAGGCGCGTAGCCAGAAAAATGTCTAGGGGACGAGAATTGCGAACGCTAATAAATGATTGACTTCACGCGTTCATGACAATTTTTGTCAAATGTGCAATAATTGCCGTTCAATACTTGGGGGGAGCGACCTCGCCTTTCGCCCCCGCCCCTATGTACGCACTTCGAATTTTTTGTGTGGGCGACAGTAATTCGTGTGCGCGCAAATGCACACAGATCAAAGCAAACAATGCAAGGGATCGTGCAAAAACAGGTTCATTGGAGGAAAAAACTGATGAGGGAAACAAAGAAATATTCGAGTATGCGCCGATTCCAAACAACCCAAAGCATATTTTGACCCTGATCCTGGATGACCGCAGCCGAAGTTTCGTCCAAGAATTCCGATTGTTTAAAATGCAAAAGGAACTAGGTGACAATCGACGACAGGAACACTCTACGAGAGCTTGTTTCATGTGTCAGCAGTTACGCTGCCGTCGAAACTTTGTATCGCCCAAAGCCAATGACACCGAATCACTTCCTGTCGATTTAAAACTGAACGTAAACGAGCGACGCTCCAAACTATTATGGAAAACAAAAGAAATTTGATGTAGTTTATTGACATCATGAAAAAATCGTGATGAGCGGTAATCGGGTACCGAAAACATGTCAGTAGTAATTTACATTGACATTTTAAAGTTTGCAATTCCTAAAAACTTTTCCTCCAAAACTAACATCCATGTTGTAACTGATTTAATGAAACTCTTGATGCAGAATATCGCAGGATCATAATCGACTGCATTGTTTTTCCGCTCAAGAACTTTCGCACCATCTCGAGCTCAAACCAGATATCACTTTCCTTTCAGCAAAAGTGAGAAGCGTTTTCACACTTGCATCGTACGCTCCGTGGTGTTGACCGCGATCAGTATCATTTTCAACATAATCGATGTCATCGCGGAGACAGCGATCTCGTCGCGCAACAAGGAAAGATGGACGATCCTGATCACCCACCAAGTCAACGTTGTTGTCAACTTACTGTGCATGATCTGCTGCTTCAGTTACTGGAAAAAGATTCTGTTGCCAGGATTTTCGGCTGCGGAATCTGAAGGAGACCAGGAAGAAGGAGAAATGAACAGGGCACAACTGTGATCTTGAATTTTTTGCATGTCAGGATTTCTTGATTGAATAAGTGGTATTGTTAACACGCGATGGAAAAATATAACACAGCGCAACTGCTGGAATAACTACGACCTAGACCCTAGACCAAGGCCTGGGCAAAATACGTCCCGGAAAAGCCTTTGATGTAACCTGCCAGATTATTTGAAGGCATTGTACAGTTCAAATATCATGTGCATTGTATTGCATTTTATTTTACTGTATTCAAGTTTGGCCGCCAGTAGAAATGTCATAAAATATCATAAATACACAAGAGCATCACTAAAAAAATTAAAACGTTTGGCGCTGGGACACCGAATAACCTAAAGATAATCTTGTCAAGGTGCCCCTAAAGTTGCTAGAAGTTCCTTGGTGGCCATTACAACCAATTAACTATTAGTAGCTGACTGTGAATATTCAAGACAAGAGAAAGAAACGAAACACCTGATGTACCAAACAACAATAAACAGCAACAACAAATTCCATCTTCAATTAACTGTTGATCCACAGGAAGATACAATACAAACCTTATGTGCTAAATAAAAATATGTGTCATCAACATACAGTTCGGTACTGAATGAAGAACTTTTGGGAATGTCATTTACATACATGACAAAAATAATGGACCAGGAGTGTCACCCTGTGGAACGCCATATGTAATATTACTAATTTTAGATATCGTATTTTCCACAAATATGAACTTTCTACGATTTGACAAGCACGTTTTTGAATCAGAGGTATACCTCTATGTAATTGCAAAATTGAATTCCATCTTTTTATTGAAGTAAATAAACTCCATACCTAAGACAAGCAAGGAATCTATCGTAAGTTGTTTTTAGAAAATCGATTTCACCTAACACTACGCATCGTCAGTCCTTAAATCTTAGACGGAATGAAACGACAAAAGTTAAAATTTATTAAAATGCTGTGACTAGATGCTTCTTCGTATTGTAAGGCTACTAACGCATACTGCATAGATCTGTTGGAAACTTGCCTGAGGGGTGCATGCAAATCTAAGTTATAAGTGACCCTAGAGAGAGATGAAGCACTGGCATCGTTATCTTAATAATTTTCAACAATATTTCGCTGCCATAGTCAGGGACGGATTTAGGGAGCGCGGGGCCCTAGGCCATCTTAGTTTTTAGGGCCCCAAGCAGGTGTGACCAATTTGGCCGTTTGTCTGAAAAGCGTGAACGTATGCCCCTCTTATGTGTGCCCCTCAAACATCTATCTTTTGTTGTGCCGACTTTGGTTCTACATTTGCCTTAGATGTTCAACAAAAATTAAAGCCTTTCCTACATTCTACTAAAGAACAAATGGCATTGCTATCTTATGTTGGAATTTATAGCTCTTTCGTGTAGCTGCGAAGTTCTCTTCGTTAAATTTCCGTGATTTCTAACGTTTTTTGTAGGTTTGTTTTTCGGATGTATACATTTTCATGCGGGACCGTGTTGCCGCCCTCGAAAATATCGTCTAGCTGTCGATCTGATTACCTGTACGTAAATTTCTTTTTGTAGTAATAGTAACCACATATTTCATGAAACAAACACACACAATCCGTTCAGTGGACACAGAGCTTATTTATGCCGTTTTGAAATTGTCATTTTATTATTATTTGATTTAGGGTTACAAAAATGTTTTGTGGCAGCATTCCAGAATGTTTACCGAGGCAAGTGGCTCATTTGCCTCAATGTAGCTACGACCTAGGTACTACTGTTGGTCACTGCCATGGGTGTCGGAAAGGGGAGTTTGGCCCCACTGGATTTTGAAATTTTCAGCAAAAAAAGGTTGTTTTCTTGGTTTTGAGGGAGAAAAATCAAAATTCACCACTTTTGGCTCCCCCTGGATGAAATTTGGAAAAACACTTAGTAC
>Ga0210059_1009637_pt1 | contig 15046 bp, 14 predicted proteins | sample Ectturendosymbi2_FD_188042 | JGI IMG/M metagenome (GOLD analysis project Ga0210059, IMG submission 188042) | Ecteinascidia turbinata endosymbiont from Florida, USA - Sample 2 (SPAdes) (version 2) | ecosystem: Host-associated > Tunicates > Ascidians > Unclassified | place: Key West, Florida...
TTAATTGTAGTCTTGAGTTTGTTTTTTCTCTGCTGTTACTTCAGCCTTTCAACTTTTCACCTGTAAGCTTTGCTTGCAATTTTCAGGACTGAGGATGCGTAATTTTACGTGAAATCGATTTCCTATTGAAAATTTGCTGATCGATTCCTTGCTTACACCCATCGTGGAAAGTACATACTTGAATGGTAATGGTTTATCTCAGTCGATAGCAGTCTAAATCCACACATCCTGCAGAATTTTTTCACTGAGCATTGAATTCTTTGAAATACATGCTGCAGGCCATGCCAACCAATTTTTTTAAATCAACAAAAAATTGTTTGGTTTAATCGTTTTCTGTAGATGCCAAAATGCAGAGGAAAACAAAGGACTTCTTAATGACATACAGCCATACTATATCTGGACCACACTTTATCCTCTTATCTCAAATGCTAGATATTTGACAAGATCAAAGCAAAGCCAAAGCAAAAGGTGGTAATTTAATTGCTAGAGATTCCAACCTATCTACCTTAACAACAAATGTTGAAACAACTAAATTAACAAATTATTTTTCAAAATGCTGATTTATCAATGGTTATACCATCCACATATGTTACATCAAAGCTTTGGAGCAAATGAATGCCATAATCTAACTCAAAAATATGTCTCACATTTATTGTCACAGGTTAAGACATTCAAGATAAAAAAAGCAAAAAACAAATTTCAAAAAAGACATATGTATATTATGTTATACACATACAACAACAATAATGTCAAATCATTGTATGCAGAATGATTCGTATTTTAACAGCATAGCTGCCAGGCTGTTTAAGCCTAAACACCACCAGTTTGCACATGTCTTTGCACAAGAATATCTCTGGCGCCCAAAGAGCTAAAGAGTTGTTCAAACCTCAAAAGACTTGGCAAGTCTTTCAGCCTGCAATGAAAAAAAAACAACTAAAACTAACGCTTTAGTTTACAGCTAAATGTAAATATGAAGAAAACTTTGATCGAAGTTCTTGTACAACATCTTCCTTTCAATCTCTTGAGGAAGATTTATTCAAACAGAAAAACATCATTTCATATTAATTAAATAAAAATTTTCTTGACATGAAAAATGTTTTAAAAGTGTAGAAAACACTCGAACAAAATAACACTTCTTTCTCAAAATATAAGAAGTATAATATCAGGTTTTTTAAAAGTAAAATGTTAGGTACCCAGTATAGACCTGTAGGGACCCAAAGAATTTAGACTGCAGTATCTGTTCAGATATTTGCTTGATAGTTTTCCCTGATTCTAAGCACCTAATTTTCAATTCTAGGGACTCAAATCGGGTCCCTAAAACAACTTTTAAAAAAATCTGATAATATGTTAAAAAAACTTTGAGAAAAAAAGCTGAAAAAAACAAAAATATGTCTTTAATATTGAACAAAAATATTCTTTCATTTACTATCCATTATAGTGTTGTTCTGCTCTGATCTTGATGAGCACAAAAACATCTGAAGCAACAACCATAATAAGAATTATTGTTTCAAACATACAGTATTTTTTAAAGAAATCATAGTAACAGTCACAAGGCCATACAGTTTACAGCTGCTACAAAAAATCGAAGCACTTTCCTTTATAATTATATGCACAAAAAATAGCCTAATCTAATGATGCATAAGCTTCATGTCTTTGTGAGCACCTCTAAGGCTCATGGAAACTTTTGCTAACACTATTTGTGCTTATATGCCATGCTATTAAATACAGATAAGATTGAAGACATTTCTAAAACGAAGCAAGTTTGACTTTGTAGACATCTGTCTGTTTGAACACTGGCTTACTCTAAGGTTGGATTTTAACAGAAAATGTTAGGTGGATGTACTCTGTGATGGTGGACCAACACAGTAGCAGCTCCATTGGTTGAGGCCAAGCTGACAACTAATCTTAAAAGTAACAATCTATCAACACTGTTACCTGTATAATCAACCTACACAATAGCTACTACATATAAGTACAATGCACACTACTATTTACGATTGGTAATGACTTTGTTCAAGTAAATACTTTCCACAGTAGGAGGAAGCAAGGAATTGATATGTCAATTTTTAATAGAAAATCAATTTCACGTAAAACTATGCACCCTCCATCAAATGTTGTTTCCCATAGGTGCAAAGTTTTCTGCACAGAAAAAACTCATTTTAGTGATAAGCAAATTCTGGTCAGCAAGACAATCAGTTATACAGTATAGACAGGGTTTCCATACCTTTTCAAGAACTATTTTTCCATGCTTTTTCAATACTAAATGAAAAAACTTTAATACTGTCACTTAATTATTTTTCAAAATTTTTATTCATGGAACACGATGCAAAAAAACATCTGCAAAGCTATCATCAGCAGTAAAGAACAAAATTCAAATAAACAAATGGCTGAATTTAGAATTTCCATACTTTTTAAACTTTATACACATTTTCCTTGGCCAAATTCAATACTTGTTCAAGGTCTTGAAAACCAATTTAACAATTCAGTACTTTTTAATACTTCAAATACCGCATAGGAATCCTGTATAGAACTACTGACCATTTGATGTAGTACAAAATGCAATTTGCATAATGCTTAAGTGGTTCACTGACAACTTCCAAAGTTTTATAAAAACAACTTTTCAAACACTTTTTCTGGTAAGGTATTGCACTGCATGCCATATATAGCAAATAGCACCAACGACAAATAAATGAACACATAAAGCACCAAGCTGCACCAACCTTTTCAATTAGTTCAACCCATACATAAAAAATCAATGCCTACTGTAGCAGAAAACTCAGAGCAAAGCTCTCACAAATGCAACTTTAAAAATCATTAGAACAATAATAAAAAATCCCTATACATTAAAAATCCTTAAATCAGTGGAGCGCCATGATAAGTGTTAAAAATAGAACCAAACATGATTCGCAAAATAAACTGAAATGATTCATTTGACACATTTTCAAACTTTTCCAAAAATCCTTAAAAATCTTTGAAAAGAGTCAAAAGTTCCAATCAAGGGACAAAATCCTTAGTAAGAGCACTGACCCAGAGTGCAATGAAGGTAATTACTGCAGAAGACTTTGTGAACTTATTTCTAATTTTTTCTCCACACAGAAATTCTCAGCATAAACCCTGATCTTTCTTCTCTGACGCTAAATCAATTGTACATGCCTTGTGGGTCCCACAAGACACAGGGTTCCCACACATTAAAAAAAATCATTTTTCATACTTCTTCAATACTTTTTCAACACTAAAAAAAGAACACTAAATTCTTAATAATGAAACTCAATTTTGCACGTTACGTAACACTGCACAAAAATGTGCGTGCAGTTTGTACAAACCTAGCATACAAACAATAAGAAATGTAACTGGTAAAATGCTAATTGTCACATCCTGCTTTGCAATTCAGCAAAATTAACTTTGTTTCCAACTTCGCACAACGATTCAAGTTAGTACAACAATGCCAAAACAACACAAAAGAAAGAAATAATAAACATAAACAAAATGAAAAAAACAGTGCACATTAATGCATTGCTTTGCCTTCAGTAAAATTCTGTCATAAACTTCTGATTTCTTTTTCATTTAGAATTTCCATACTTTTTCAATACTTGTGTACAGCATATTCAACACACTTTCAATATTCAATACACTTTCTAGGTCTTGAAAACCGATTTTGAAATTCAATACTTTCAATACCACATGGGAACCCTGAGGACATAGAAACAGACTAATGAAAATTTCCACTTACTCAGAATCACATTTAGAGACAAATTCACAAGCACTACACCATGACACAACATGAACTACAACACTGCAGTACTACAGTAATATTTGTAGTAATACACTACAAGGCTACATTACTGTGCACTATGCAGAACCAAAGAAGCAGTGTTGCCACTCTGTATTAACAAGTTACCCCTACAATAAGAATGAAAAATCCCTACATTTCCCTACACAATCTGAAACAAAAAAAACGCCATCATCTTTAGCTACAACATCTGGCCTTATACGTTGCACAATTAAGAGTGCAAGATCAAAATTACTGTTCATGTGTAAAACAAGCATCATTACACTTACAGAAAACACCACTGCATAACCACATGGGGGGTTAACTTTTTCAATTAAGATTATCTCAGTGTCTTCTAAGATTAGCCATAAGCCAGCACCTTTTCGCAATAAATCTTAAGCATAATCCCTTGAAACTCCCCAGCTGGTTGCAATTCACAAGGAAAAGTCTCATCAGTGATAGCACCAACAGCTTCAGAATTTTTTCAAAATGTTTTCCTTGCTTTGCCATGTAAATGCACAAGTCTTTGGTTGACTTCAAAGTAACCTGGAAAATTTCCACTAGACTTAATTATTGCTACCAAAGTGCACACAGACAATTCCTCAGCTTGTTTTTATTCAAAATCGTTATTCAAGCGGGTGAAAGTTCTTTTAACCTCAGCAACGCTTTAAGGTAATTGCAGTTATAAACACATTATTGCATAACTAAACTCAGACTATACTTTTCACTGTACAGTATTGTACTTGTACTGCAGTCTTTGCAAATTGGCATTGACTAGGCTATAGTATATGTACACCTCGTAATATGCTAAGCCTTGGCTTTCACTCAGAACGCAATTCCTAGTCACCAGAAAACTTGGCCACACTGCAGTCCTTGCATCAAAAATAACCCAGTACCCCTAGCTAGGATTTATTCAATGCCTTCTAAATTGGAAAAAAACACATGCAAACGACTAATAATGAATTGTTGACCAAACATGTCCATGAAGTAGTATCACAACAGTAGAAACAAAGCGATAAAAATTCTAAACACAAAAATCCCAATGGATCCCTACAAATTGGTGATTTTTACAGTAAGGATTCCTGTAGGGAGTAGGCACCCTACTCCCTACAAAAGCCTAAAAATCCCTACTTTCCCTGCGGACACCTGTAAATACCACAAGATCATTAAGATGGCTAAGAAGAAGATCAGTGATCTTAAGATTGCTAAGATCACCAAGATATGGCTAAGGATTGCTAAGTTCACTAAGATTGCTGAGATCGCTAAGATTGCTTAGACACTAAGATTGCAAAGATCGCCAAGATCACTAAGACCGCTGTGATTATTAAGATCGACTTAAGAATGCAAAGATCAGAACTTAATCTCACTCTTCGTAATCTTAGCGATCTTACGTTACTAATAATCTTAGCGAATAGCTATCTTAGCTTAGTGGTCTTACTTAGCAATCTTTGAGATCTTAGTGATCTTGTCTTAGCAATTTTGGTGATCTTAGTGATCTTGTGGTATTTACAGATGTCCCTTTGGATTTTCCCTGCGAGTGGCAACACTGCAAAGAAGCGAAGTGAAACAAAAGTTTCCTTTCAGGAAAACTATAAAACACTGAGCATACACCCGACACGCACCACTGTGTTTTTCACCTTTACTACTACAGGGCAAAGGTGGGACCGGATCCGGAGTGTCGGAGTCGACTCCGGCGGGATTCTGCGTTTTTCTTTCGGACCCGGATCCGGGGTCGGAGTCAATAATTTAGGAAAAACCGGACCCGGATCCGGAGCCACTTTTCAATTTCGGCAGTAGCAGGAGTCTGTGTGGTCATTTCTGAAGCAAAACCTTGGGTAAATTAAGGTTGGATCGATGACTGTAGCCGGAGTCTGAACAGGAGTCGGATTCTCAAATTTGAAAAATTGCCGGACCCGGATTCAAAAATTTTGGAACAGGAGCGGAGTCACTTCTTCAGACTCCGACTCCGCTCCTGTTCCCAAATTTCGGATCCGGATCCGGTAAGTTTTTTAATTTGAGAATCCGACTCCTCTTCAGACTCCGGCTGCGATCGATCCAACTGGCAATTTACACCAGAGAGGATCACTATCCGGTTTGCCGGTTGGATATCCGGCAGGATAGTGAGTTTGCAACCGGATACGGATATCAAAAAACTGCCTTCGAACAGGAACCGGATACGGATCCGGATATCCGAAACGCTTTTCTCGATATTTCGATGATTCAGAGTTTTGGAAAAAGTTGCACATTGCACAATCATTCATTTTTTATTCTCTTCAGAAGCATCTTTTCAGCCTTCTGTGCCACTACCATGTCTCCGCGTCTGGTCTGCCTATGGTGTAATCTCTGTACCGTAAGCAACAATTACAGGCCCTAGCTTTTCAGCGGGCATTTTGTGGGATCGCCTGCCTGGTTCTGCTCCCATCTCCTTGCAATGATTCAAGCTTGTACTTATCATTCAGCAATGTTTGTAAAGCCACTGTACCGTAGTGTAATACTAATCCCATTCCCACTCTTAATCTGCTAATTGGACACGCCAAGTTTGTCAGCATGAATCGGCCCCTGGTGTGGCAAGATAGGGCTCTTTCAGTATACATAATGATTAAGGACGTTGTTTGCTGCGAACCTGAACTAAGGCTAGCTAGTGTAGGCCTACTGTGATCTGCAGTCTAGACTAGTTAGAGCACTCTACTGTAGCTCTTTTAATGTGGCCTGTAGTCTACAGCAGGCCTTGCAGTCTTCCTTGCACGCCTGCTGTATTCTGCGTGAGCCTGCATTGACTGGTTGTTGGATGATACTAGGCCAGATACCTTTTTTCTTTTTTAAACATGCTATGCAAAATTGCTGTTTTGTGACAAAGACTTGTTACACTGAATTTTCAGTCGGTAATTTCAATATAAATGACACTTTTAAGCCAGGGTATTGTTTTGAATGCTGTTTTGGTTTGTTGACTAGCATTGCTATGTTATGTAGTTAGATTTGGTAAAAGTGCAACAACGGTTAGGATTAATAAATGAAATTATGAATGTGAACTCATGGATGGTGTTAAAATCCAACCATTGTTACCAAAGAAATGGCTAATGATTGAAAGGCTTGGTGTGGCAACAGAACCGTCGTCAGAGAGTCTTCTATAGGGGAGCTTTACATTTGTGCAGTGAAGCTTGACATTCAAAACTTTGAACAAACACAACTGTTTTATAGTGCTTCATATTTCAATTTGGGGGAGGGGATTGGAGCGTTGTTTCGGAGAGACTGAGCCAACCAAAACCCCCCATGGCGACGGCGCTGTGTGGCAAACCTTCAGCTTGCTTTTTCATGCAATTGACTCTGAAAAGTACTTAGGTTACGCGATATGTCAAGACATGTCAAACTTTCTTTTTCTAAGCATGACAGGCCCAAAGTGGCACAACACATTCAGGTAGTGTCTATTCTGCTTCGCGAGGCAAAACTTCTGCTGGGACTATTTTGCTTTCATTTGAACACAATTGGTTGAAGTGGTAATGTAGCAAGTAGGCCTACAATACATAGAGACAATCGGTTGGGGTTTAAAGGGCTTAGGCTAAGGGTTATGGTCTAGGTTTAGGGTCAAATTCTACGTTTAGGGTTCAGTGTTTAGAGTTAAGGTTTAGTCTACAGTTGACTTAATGCAAACAAGAAGCTGCTAACTGCTTGCTGTTGCCAGCCCTGAAACTATGACAACCATCATCCATGTATGGGACTGAACTGTTATAGATGTCATGGTCAACTAAGCAGGACATGCGTTCCTAACTTGTCATGTGACTACTTCAACCAATTGTGTTCAGCTGAAAGCAAAATAGCTCCAGCAGTTAATTTGCCTCACAAGGCAAAATAGACACAGCACAAAAATGTATATTGTGCATCACAATACACTTTCGGAGAGTTTTCGGATACAGATAGCATGATTTCCACCAAAACAGGATTCGGATCGGATACAGATATCATTTTTCAAAAACAGGATAGGATCGGATAGTAAAAATCCACTATCCGATCATCTCTGATTTACACATGCTTTTACTTAAGAAATGACCACGGAGACTTCTGCTACTGCCGAAATTGAAAAGTGACTCCGGGCGGGGTCGGTTCTTCACAAAAGTTTGAAAACGGGTCTGGATCCGAAAGAAAAACGCAGAATCCTTCCGGACTCGACTTCGGCACTCCGGATCCATGGCCAGCCCTCCTCTCTACTGTACAACCATAGTCACTATATCATGTGTAGTGATATAGTGACCATGGTAATAAAGACGCATGCGGAGCAGAGATGAGCATTGGAATGGATTTGAATTGGACTGGATACGGACTATAGCAATTTTTGTTGATGTTGGATTGGATCCAGACTGCAAATCTCTTCAAAATTTAGGAACAAGACATGATTTGGACCGAGCTAATGTAAAATATATGTGACATTTTTGTTGCGAAAAGGCTGCATTTTTCAAATTTTTTGATCTTAATTTGGACTTGGACTTCACATTTGAAAAAAGTTTTTGGACTGCAGTTAGACTTGGACTGAGTTTTAAAAAATCAGGACTGGATCTGGATCGCAAAATTTGACAGTCCGATCATCTCTGATGCGGAGCTGCGGTGACCATTGATCTGGAGTCGACTCCGGCAGGATTTTGCGTTTTTCTTTCGGACCGGGAACCGGAGTCACTTTTCATTTTTCGCTGTAGTAGGGTCTGTGTGCTCATTTCTGAAGTAAAACCATGGGTAAATTTCGGTTAGATCAATGGTAGGCGGTATCAAACGAATTTTCTGACTTCATGCCATGTGTGCACTGTGCATGCACAGAGTGATATTCTACATAGAAAATACGCTGAGAAAACTGATAGTTAGGGCCTAGTGTTTAGGTAAGTGTCCCGGGTTAGGGTATATGTTAGGGTTAGAAAAGGAAAAATAATTCAGGTATAGGCTAAGTTCTATATTTTTAAGTGGTTATATGGTCATTCCAGTGCTGTAGCTTTTTGTGGGTATCTGACATCTAACCAAAAAGTTTTAATTATACAACACACATCAAAAAAGTAATTACCAACTTCATTTCTGTACTCAGAGAAACAAAATAACTGATAAACAATAATAGATCAGAAATTTCGCAGAGGTCAGAAATTTCGCTTGACACCGGAGTTGGACAGCAGCCGGGTTCTTGAATTTGAAAACTTAATTTCAGGATCCGGTCCCGGATCCAAAAATTTTGGAACAGGAGCGGTGTCGGAGTCGGAAAAATTAGTTACTCAGACCAGAGATGAGCGGACTGTCATATTTTGCGATCTAAATCCAGTCCTGGATTTTCAAAACTCAGTCCAAGTCCAACCACAGTCCAAACTTTTTTTAAATTAAAAGTCCAAGTCCAAATAAAGTCCAAAAAATTAACAAAATGCAGCTTTTAATTACAAATAACACGCAATTCTTTACCAATAACTCAATCCAGATCCGATCCTGATCCTAAATTTGTGAAGCCATTTACAGTCCGGATCCAATCCAGATCCAACAAAATTCGTCATAGTCCGGTTCCAGTCCAATCCAAGTCTAGACCAATGCTCATCTCTGACTCCAACCACATCTAATGCGGAATGGAGTCACAATTTTAGACTCGGACTCCGTTTCTGTTCCGAAAGTTGTGAAACTGGATCCAGTATCAAACCAAGTTTCTGACCTAGGGCGAAATTTCTGACCAATTCCCGAATTTCACGTAATTTCCAAGTTAGAGTAAGCAAATAAATGTTGGCAATTAACCTTTTTATTTTTGTTGCGAAAATAAAATATTTTGGTTATACGCCACATAGTCAAGAATAAGCTATAATTTGGGAATAACTAACCACTACTTTTCTTTTTGTAACCATAATCTCTAACCCTAGTCATCAGTTCTAAGTAAAATTTACATCATAGTGAACAGTCACCGGTTGCAAAATACATGACCTGGATCATAACTCTACGCATGCGCAGATAGTGTGGAGTCAGCGATTTCGCAAGTCACAAATTTCGTTTGACACCGGATCCAATCCAAATCCAAAAAATTCTTGATAGTTTGGATCCAGTCCAATTCAAGTCCAGTCCAATGCTTTTTTCTCTTACTTTACAATTCACAGTGAAACTATTCTGAAATCCAAAAGATGCGATACACAGTCTTAAAAAAACAAACAAATCCAAAGAATCAAACAGTCTGGGAACCAGAGATGAGCACGGATAAGGATTGAATTGGACTGGATCAAGACTGAAGCCAATTTTGGCCGGATCAGGACTGGATCGGACTGCAATTTTTTTGAAATTTGGCGAATCAAGACTGGATCGGACTGAGAAAAATTTTGTTGTTTTGATGTGCTTATTCTAACCTAGTGGTTCCCAAAGTGGGCGGTACCGCCCCCCTGGGGACGGTGAGAAACTCTAGGGGGGCGGTGAAGCATAAATGGATGGTTTTGGGGCGATAGGAGACCCACTTAATCTGTTGTCTTACTAACTTTGAGTGACCAAATGTCACAAAAAAACAGTATGATCAACAAAGATCTATGCATGTAATTTGTAAACAAAAACTTAACGTTTTGGAAGCAAAACAGAGGCGAAATGCTAGGAGATAATGATGAACTGCAGTTTCCATCGCTAAAGGTAAGCTGCACAGTGAAACTGTCCTCCTCTATAATTAAATGATTATGATTGGAATTTTCGTCAGCTGTAGTTCTTGGTACGGGTAAACTGCTATTCAATAATGCCCGTTTCGTTACAGTGACTATCACCGGTCAGGTCTGAGAATGCACGCTTGCACTTAGACTCAGCCTGTAACCAAAAGCGTGAGCTAATTTTGGATGGAGTGGTTTAATGATCACAAATATAATAATAACCTTGTACCTGTTCAATTCGAAAGTAGAAAGGCAATTTATATTTTTTTACAGATAGTGTTAGGTGCCAACAAGAATAAGTTACCTAAAGGGAATCGAAAAGATTCCAGAAAACAAAAGTGTGTTTCAGAACGCACTTTTGTGGACGACTGCAGTGCAAGTGTCACGGCTAAGTTTAAAAACTTTTAAAATATGCAGATTAAATTCAATGCTGCACTGCTCAGAACTCAAAATCTACTAAAAATGTCGCAGAGTATTAATGGATCGATTGCTCAAAGGACACCAAAGAGTGTAGAAGTGTTCTGCTAAGTTTAGGCAATGTGATGCACTCGGATAATAATGAAGAGAGTTTGTACGCCTGTTGCTGTACACAGAAGGTTACTGTCAAAGGGTGTCATAGATACAGTATCTTGGCTGTCACAGTCCACAGATATCTTCACGAAGTTCAATGAAGTTAATTTGCAATTGCAGGGGAACGGTGTTGACCTCATTTGAGCTAAATCAGCAATCTTCACCTTCTTGTCCAAGTTTAATGCTGTTCAAACGAAATCGAACCCTTCATGAACTCTAGCAGTTTCCAAATCGTTAACTCTAACAGTTTCCAACTGCTAAATGAGTTATTTTACTAAATTAAGTTTTATAGTGAAATGCACCTTTGCGTTTATTCTTATTTTGATCATTTTCAAACATCCCAAATATACAATACGAAAATATTGTGTTGATATGTGTGCTAGGTATGGTAAGGGGGCGATATAAATTTGTTTGTCAGAAAAGGGGGAGCTAGCCAAAAAAAGATTGGAAAACACTGTTCTAACCTCATCAGAAATTTTGGTTGTAGGCCTAATGTGATTTTACAAATTTGTTGAAAGTTAGTGCATATTTGCCATCAATGGCAAAATATCTTCTGGGAATATTTTGCTATTCGAACCGCTTCCACTTTTATCCAGACTCCACATAGAGTGTTCTTCGTCTTTTGAGTCAGTTGTTCAAACAATTGCTTGGCCGCACTAGATCCCGGCGCAGGTGTTGAGAAGCCATTCGATTAAATCATCGTCCAGAACCGTCAGGCAGTGCAGTCCATGCGGAGTTCGATAGATTGGACATTGGAGGACAACATGATCGACGGTTTGTTCTTCTGCGCCACACTCACAGGCCACAGAGGAAGCCATACCCCATTTGTACAAACATGAGCGGTAACACCCGACACCCGTGCGGAGGCGGTTAAGCCGGGCCCAAGCTCTTCTTGGGAGGGTCGTTCTGGGGGGTGGGAACCGGTGTCAGGGATGAAAAGTCGGGGTCTTGTGGGGTTGTCCGTCCACTTCGCATTCCAGTGATGTAGTCGAGACATTAACTTCCGAGACCGAGATCGGGTTAAAATTTCGAAACGAGACTGAGACTTTCAAAAACTCCGAGACCGAGACTCGAGACCTGAAGTTCAAGACTGAGACTCAAGACTTCAAAATTTGTGCATTATTTCGTCATCACTTCTGACCATGGACGTCCGCAGGGGAGGGAAACGGGCATTTCCTCCCCGTGAGATTGAAACTAAGCACCAAAATTCTCTAGAAAACATGAAGTTAGTAGCTCAATTTTGATCAATTGATAAAATTTTTGCAATGCCACTGTATTTTCCAGTATGACACTCACACTGCACAACAGCCAAGGTCAATGTTCTGGTGTCATGCAGTGGTGAGCTTGCAATTCACTCATGTTCACTCTGCGTGGCCAAACTTGGGAGGGAATTTTTTCTGGTGTTGGTGTTTATTGCGTAACAATATCACGGCAGCAAATCTTCAAAGGTTCGCTTCCAGTTATGATGGAAGGCGTTTGAAAGCTTGTTGCTTTTGAACACTGGTGCCACGCATAGTAATTTTTAGACTGGCCTAATGATCTAGTGATTTTTTAATGCAATCTAGTGAGTTTTTACAAAGTAGATCTTGAAGAAAATCGGTTGTCTTTTTTCGAACTTTTCAGCCGTTTTCAATTCGTAAGCAATTAAATACGTGAATGGTTGTTTGGAGATTTGCACCAACAGAGCATACAAGTTTTTTTAATTTGAGTTTCTAATCCTTTTCTCTTTCGCACAGTTTATCACTGCAATATTGACCATGACGGTATTTTCATTTCGTTGCAGGAATGCTGCAGAAGAAATAATTATATAAATGTTAGGCAGATTGGTCTAAAATACTCCGTGTGTGGTGTCGTTTTAAGCTCCTGATGATTGTTGGTATGACATTTTCCAGGCTTCAGCATGATCTATTTTAACAAACTTGCAAATGATGCAAAGGTTTTGGGGTGATAAAGTACAGTATATAACTAAATCATTTCAAGTAAAACTACAAACTTCGACAAAAATTTTTAAATCTAGTGAATTTGTTTCACATCTACAGTAGTGAATTTTTTTGTGTATCGACTGATTTTGTAGAGAAGCCTGTTGAACGCAGGCATCGTGGCAGGTAATGTAGCAAGACAGTGACTGGTTTGGTGATAGCGGGAAGCCATGCTCTTTTATGCTGTGTGAAAAGAAGCACAAGTGAATCTGTAACCTTGGGCGTCTGCAAAGAGGGAAAATGGGCGTTTGCCCACTAGAAATTTGGTCTAAAACCAAAAACGTTGGGAAAATCTGAAAATAGCAATTTAATTTCGATTAATTAGTTTAATTCTTGCAATAGCAATTTATTTGGCAGTATGACACACTGCACAAGAGGTAGGTACGCTGTTCTGGTGTCATGAAGTTTTGAGCTTGCAGTTTACTCATGTTTGCTACCAGGCCCGTAACCAGCTTGGGACACCAGGGATGGAGAAGAATTTTCTGAGAGGGACCCAAATTTTTTAAACTATGTCCAATAGTTTTCAACTATGCCCGACATATTTTTCCAGGCGGGGCGTAAGGGGAGCTTCGCCCCCCTGCGCCCCCTGGTTACGGACCTGTTTGCTACTTCCCCTGCAGATGCAGGTTGCAAATAGGCTTGTGAGCGGATTGTTCGATCGTTACTTTTATTGCGTAACAATAACATGGCAACAAATCTTTAAATGTTCAGTTACGGTCCTAGGCGGTTTGACGCTTGTGACTGTTGAACGCAGACATCTTTAGCAGAAAATGCTGCGAGACAGTGACTGCTAATAGTGGTAAGCTTCGTAGTTTTGTACTGTGCAGAGTGAATAAAAACATGAATGAAAACGAAGCATTGCTGCGTCAACGAAGTGCGATTTTTGCGACTGCTGCTGCAGCAGCAGGGACGTTAGAGGTTTGATGGCGCCCGGGGCAAGAAGCAGGTTTACGACCCTATGTTTGAACCTCAGATCGTTCGGAAGCAAATGTACTGTATTGAAAAAAGTATTTGTGACATTGTTGGGACTGACTTTATGGCGCCCCCATAGTGATCCGGCGCCCAGGGAATTGTGCCCCCCTCGCCCCCCACCCGCGTAGCAGGGGGCATTTTCGTTATGGTGTAGGTAGAAAGGGCAAAGGCGTTCTGTGAACGTGCACTGGCATTGTATCGTCAATAACATGGAAAGGATAAACAAAATATCGAGCTTGCCCCCTTGGAAAAGTTTCTGCGGACCTCCGTGTTTCTGACTTGAATTTTTTCAAGTTTTTGGCATTTTTCCGTCATGTTTTGGTTGTTTCTTACTTGCAAATACAGCAAACAAAAATATTTGAATTATAGAAATTTTAATCAACCATTTCTTTGAATATGCAAAGTCTCGAGACCTGAAACCTTCGAGACCGAGACCTAGACGAGACCTCAAACGTTCGAGACTGAGACTCGCAAAAATGGGTCTCGAGAGCAAGTCTCGAGACTCCATCACTGTCGCATTCCATTAGTGATCCGCCCAGGGCGCCTCATGTATGTTGTTGTTTTCAGATGAACTAATGAGTTGTTGTGCGGCGAGTACAAATGGGTTTCTCCATTTAAGGCACCGTGCATCTGCACTCGATGGACGGGTGAGCGCCAGGTCTGTAACCAGGGGGGGCGCAGGGGACGCAGGGGGGCAAAGCGCCCCTACAAATTTTTTCGCCTCCCTTGGAAAAATGCCTTTAGCATAGTTGAAAACTACTGGACATTGTTTAAAAATTTTGGGCCCCTCTCAGAAAACTCGTCGTCACCCCTGGTTCCCAAGCTGGTTACGGGCCTGGTAAGTGCTAAGTGGAGAAGGTGTCCACGCTCTATGTCACAGCGTGCTAGAGATAGTGTGGCTCCATTGCAACGAAGCTCAGCAGGTTGGATGACTGCGAGGATTGGAAGATTGTGCGCTGGTGTAGGCAGGGCTGTGGAGTCGGAAGTCCCGTCATCCGACTCCGACTCCGACTCCGACTCCTGGCAATTTCGATTATCCGACTCCAACTCCGACTCCGGACCGACTCCGACCTTCAGCTGTATTAGTTACTTAAAGTGATAATTCTTTTCAGATGAATTCATAAACCCTACTT
>Ga0210059_1009638_pt1 | contig 15046 bp, 9 predicted proteins | sample Ectturendosymbi2_FD_188042 | JGI IMG/M metagenome (GOLD analysis project Ga0210059, IMG submission 188042) | Ecteinascidia turbinata endosymbiont from Florida, USA - Sample 2 (SPAdes) (version 2) | ecosystem: Host-associated > Tunicates > Ascidians > Unclassified | place: Key West, Florida...
TAAAGTATTTTCCAGGGATTTAGGGTTTTAGTATACCCATCCACATCCGGATTCAACATCATTTCTCAGGTTTTTTTTCTTAGTATTGGCTAGTGGGCCAATCCCTGAAGACTTTGGTGCTTCGTACCCCCTGCTTTGGCTCCTCGTACCCCCAAGTGGTACGTGTACCCCCGGTTAAGAACCACTGCCTTTGAGGCAAAAGCGATGGCTCTTGAATGCTTTTTAAAATAACACTCAAACACCGAAAAAAAACTACTGCTGAAAACCAATGGCCTGCATTAATCTTGCATCAGAAAATGCTCGGCATAAACTTTGTAATAAGAGCTCATTTTTTGCGGAGTTGGTCAGAGATTTTATATTTTAGACAGTTTTATATTTTTTATTCGTTCCTTCCCAGACAAGTGCAGCAACGTTATCTTTCCCTAGAACGCAATAAAAGCGAACAAATATCCCACCAGTGTACTCTTGGGCCATAAAAGTAGCCAATTCCACCACTAGCGCAGATGCAACGGTAATGAAAAGCAGACCTTTGATGCTTGATGCTCTTTGATTCCAGATGTAGTCATCTTTATGTTGACTCTGCGCTTCACAGGGGCGGTCTTTTTAGCAGACGACCTTTGAGGTTTTTTGGCGCCTTTTTTACGAATCGCTGTGGCCAGTTGCTTTATTCTTTCCACGTCGTAGGAGTACATGGTACTCGCAGAATCTGTTTCTGTCGTTGACTCAGTATCTAAAATTTCCAATTTGTTTGTCAGAAACAATACCATTTATCGGTATTTGCTTTTTTTGCTTCTAATACGACTGTACAAGACATGCTAGCTTTAGTCTGTTCCAAACCCAGAAAACGACGAAAATCTTTAAACACCAAAAAGTGGGCGCTGCATAAGTCACAATTTTCACAAGATTCCACCATTCTCGCCTCTCCAATAATTTGAGACGTGGCCTAGTCTGAATCAAACCGATCCTTGTTAATGAATTGCCAGCCTTATTACCCATAAACGAGAATAGATGAATTTACCTGATGAATACCACTGTCTGCTGAAACTGGTCGTCGTCTCAGTGACAGTTGTGCTTTCTTCATCGCTTTTTTTATTGGATGTTTGAGCAGATGGGATCTCTGACGACGCTGTTTTGCTGCATTGCTGGATGCGTCCTTCGCGTGATCTGTGATTTATTACCGTGACTTAGAAGAGCAATTGATACGACTGTTCAGTTTGTCAAAATTCTACTAAAAAAACAAATATCAAAAACCCTTGATGATAGCGTCGCAAACAGAAGTCTGCGTTGAATTTTGCACGCGAATCATTTTCAAACCATTCCATTTTTACCAGACAAAGCTAGTTTTTGTGTCATCAGAGTTTTTATATCCACATATCACTCTCTTATCCTGAGTATAGGAAATGCGAGCTCGTACCACTGGCTCTCTGAAGAACTGATGGGAACTTGAGTTATCATCTGCCCACGAGTTTTAAAGCGGTGTGAGTCTTTGAGTTTTACAGTACCCTTTTTTCAATAGCGGAAGCCTTACTGTACGTTGCCATCGGCCGTTTATAACCTCATGCTAATCACTGCTGACCTCGCCCCTCTGTGTGCGTAACCCGTGTTCATCATACGCACAGAATGCTTAAAGACACCTTATGTCATTCGTGAGCGCTAAATGTTGGTCCACGTTTGCCTGATTTGCAAATGACGACAATTTTGAACGTTTTGAGATAAGCAACCGTATTCGAAACACTGGTGTGATTCAGATAAAAATCAACATGCCGCAAAAGCGTTAAGCAGCACTGAGTAAAAGAGTTTCACTTAGGGGTACTAACAACATAATCCCTTAATAGAAAAGCTCCCAAAAATTTTACCAGCGCTAAAAACTTTATTGTGTCCTTGAAACCCCATTCATCAAATTGTATTGAAAGGTGCATTCTTCTTCAAAGACAGAAAATTTTACCAGTTACCCAAGTAGTTTATTGACGGCAAAAACTACTGTCACATCAGTTGCAAACTTTAAATTTTCTTTTAAAAGTTTAGTCTGGTGTACTATTTCTGGCCAATTTAAGCAACTCTAATGTCGGGCTCTTTAAAATCTCGAACCCCTGAATTTTTTGTCGGGCAGTCTGCAATGCTAGCATCGTAGCATGCCTTGTTTAGGATCCTGCTGTGATCAGTGACGTAGACAGCCCAAAATTTTTTTGAGGGGAAAATCGTTAAACTTAAGCGAGCAACAGTATTTTGTTTGGGACACCGCCTCTCAAAGCACAAATCGACAAGATATGTTAGACATTTTTTAGGGAACATGACCCCATGGCCCCCCTGACTACGCCTATGGCTGTGATCACTGAATAATAAACAGCTTACTCCAGATAAATTCTTCTTTCGTACTCTTGGTAACGTTGCAAACATCCAGCCAGAATGTTGGACGCGTACTGTTTGATGGGACGGAACAACAAAGATGAAACAACGGTGTGTGTTTCTGAAACAAAAGCACTATGTGATAGTGGACGAACTATGGTAGCAATGAAAACTACAGCGGAATTACTTTATTTCTAGTTTAGGGCTGCTGATACTTCTAAAGCTTCGTCGTTCTGAAAATTAATGGGGTTGATTTGAGACAAGAAATTCTTTCAAAATTAGATTGTTTGTTTCTCAAAACTCCACACAGCTACCGCCACACGTCTCACTTACTTTTTCCAGGCGATATGGCTTTTTTCAATGTTTTTTCAAGGTGCGGCAAAGAAGCAGCGAGTGTTTTTGGAAGTCGGATAAAAGTGCTGGAATCTTTTGCAAAGAACAGGTTGAAGAGCATGTACGCTTCAACAGCGCCAAATGCAACTGCAAATAACACAGTAGAATAGAATGCCTTGAAATTTGTTTCTGGTTGATATGAAGGTATAAAAACGGCGAATTGTTTTGATGAAGTTATGGACTCAGAGGATCATTAATTGATTTCATTCAGTATTTTTTAACTGGAACAATGTCGAAATGTATAAGCATGTTTCATTCACTTTGATACCTTGTTAACAGCATATAGGGCTGCGGTTGAATACTAAGTCAATGCTTTTCTGATTCATGTCAACGCTTTCTTCTCTGTCAACCATTTTGTCAGAATTTTATTTGCAGACACTGCAGTTCGATGTCGCCAACTTGCGGCAGTTGAAGTCCTCCAAAGACTGCTACTCACTACATGACTTTCATATGATAACAAAACAAGCTTATAATTTTACTAGAAAAAAGGCGAATCTTATATCAAGTAGATGTATATCCATCATCTTAATATCTTGTGAACTTTTAAAATAACATAAAACAATATTGAAATCATAGAGAACTTATAGATTAGTTCACGCACAAAATTAAGGCGTTTGCACGTTGACGACAGTTGCTGACTAGCTGAAACCGGAAGCATAAAAGAATATACAGCATGTGTGTAGTTAAAAGTAGTGCCTTACCAAAAGTTAGCTTAACCCCATGTGCTCCTCAGTTTTTGTTTGACGCCTAGGAAATCTTTGCGTCACTTTCAGTAAGTAACATAGTTGCCCTCCAAAAATATAACTGGCTCTGTTGCAGACCGCTGGGGCTAAGGCCTGAACGTTTCAAAGATAAAACTCTGACTGAATGGTTAGTTGTTTTGAATTTTCTATTTTTGACTCATTTTAAAGAGTTATCTGTAGTGATTCTTGTGCTCATACAGAACGGAATTGGTTGAAACGTGTTTTGTAACCAACGTCAGCATTGTCATTTGTCATTATAATGAGACACTAGGGAAGAGCAACGAAGATTTCACCGCTGAAGCTGGAAGGTGGTACTCTTTGAGATTCTGCTAGCCTGCTGTTGACTGTGGTAATAGGTTATGAAAATTTTTGCAAACATTTATGCACTGACTTTTCAGAGAACTGCTTGCATTGGTATTTTTGGAAACACTGTATAATAACTCATTTCCTTTTATCATTTTTATGTAAATCATTTACATCCTAAATGTTCAGATGCATTTCTTTTTGTTAATTTAATTAGCAGCCTTCCTTGTTTGTATATTTTGCCCTTGTTTGTATATTTTGTCCTTATAAAAATTTTTTATAAAGCATTCAAGGAAGATCACATCAACAATATTTTTGCTTTTCGGCCACTTTGTACGTTTTACGCAACAATACTTTTCGAGAAGTGAGATTCAGAGAAATTTTACTAATATATGCTTCTAAGCTGTAGCTTATGCGACTTTTGAGTCTGTCCTATGTCACTCCTGGTAAGGGTTTGGCTGATTTAGCGAAATGGTAGCACCGTTGCATTAACTGTCGGTCGATGTGCTGAAGCAACTGCTTTCAATGCGCTGAAATTTGCCGCAGTAGATAATGATAAGGTACTAAAACTCTTACTGATAACTGTATTGTCGTTTCTGCAAACTCAGATCTGCTGCAAAACGCAGAAAAAATGTTCTCCTTCAAAGAAACCTGTGGCCTTTGCAACAAAACAGCAGCCTTATCGAGGTTTATTTTTGGGATCGGTGTTATGTCGCTCAAAAGATATCTACACAGCGATTTACACTCTCTGAAAGGATTGGCCGGCGAAAATATGTTTCGCCACTTGTTAATATAGCGTAACTGAGCAACTGGAGATATTAAAGGCTGAATAAAGGCCGAATCTCTTCTCGATCTGACAGCAAGGACGGATCCAGGGGGGGCGATTGGGGCGATCGACCCCCTAAAACTAATGAAAGTAATTTTATTCACCATGATTTTGTACAATTAGAAAAACAGCATTCGCGATATAAGGCCATTTTGCAGTCCATTATTTTGTCACAGCAGTGTTGTGAAGTACGCTTCATCTCTCTTACAGTAGCGAACCTGGATCCGCCTCTGCCTGACAGTCAAGACATGATGGTCAGTCACATTATTGTGTGATTGTCGAAGGGACCGGTGTTTGGCGCAGAACAAAATTTGTGCTCTTGAAACCAGGGTTGCGGAGTCCGAGTCGGATTTCTAACAACACGACTCCGGATGTCCAGTTGAATCATTTTTTTACATCGCACTCCTAAGTTAGGCATCCTAAGTTGTGCCTGTTGAAATGGTACAATTTATTTTGAAACTTTTATTGCAACAGAGAACTCTTGCTCTGTACCACGATATCCACTGATTGCTATAGTTGCTACAAAATTGTTAACAGCTAAACTTCATTCATGTTATGCTAACGAGTCGGAGCCGGTAGACCGTGTGGGAAATTTTGGAAAGATCGGAGTCGGACATCTTACCTCCGACTCCGCAACCCTGTTTGAAACCATTAACAACGAGCGATAGGTTTAAATTCGCAAAAATATGTACAGTATTTCATTACTTTGACCCTCCTTTTTTGCTTCCCATTGGCCTGATTTATTTCCCTGTGGACGTCTATCCCTATAATCTGTATTTCATACGTAATTTATTCTCAGCCAAACAACCTCGGAGACGATTAACTTATTCATTGCATTAGCTTAACAATCTACATTACAATTTCTTCAAAAACACGACATACGAAAAAGTTAAATTTTTCAGATAACATTTGGAAACAAGTGTTATTTTAAAATCAAAAGTCCTGTACTACTCAAGGTATCTCCACAGAGTTGGCCACAATAAATCTTTAAATTTGCTATCAATCTATTCCACGGTATCAGCAGTAAGCACATCTAGTACGCAGTGCCGGATTAACAATAGTAGCAAATGTAGCAATTGCTACGGGCCCCGCGCTTTTGGGGTCCCGCGGTTTTCTGTAATAAATCTTATTTATTACATGATATATAAATCTGACACGATATATAAATTACATCTGATATAAATTACATCTGATATAAAAAAAATCTGACACGATATATTATTTATTACATTATAAATAAAAATTTGTTCAGTCTAAGAAGTCAGTATTTTGCTAAATGTGCCATAAGTAGTAAGCGAAGGTTTTCAATTGAACGCTGTCTGTGTCCAGAAATTCTTGTTTGATTCTTTTTGTACAGATACGTAACAAAAAGCAAAAAATCGCGGTCAGCAGTGTTGCCATTTTAGCTGATTTGCTGCTAAATCTTACAGGATGTTCTCATTGTTAGCTGTAAAATATTCAATCTAGCAGTTAGCTAATTTTCTAGCAGGATTTTACCAACCGTTTGGCAGGTTTAGCAGGTAACAAACACCTGACCAAAATCCTATTCAAAGAGTTTTTCAAGATGATAACTTTACACCTTCTTCATCAAAAAATAGACTTATTTTCTTCATGACGTTTTTAACTGGGTAACACCAGTAGCGATTCTAGAATGAAAAAACTGGGGGGGGGCACTGCGCGGCCAAGGAAAAAAGTGGGGGCCAACATAAATGTCTCTCCTGTGTGGTGATTTTCCGTTGTAATGAAGATTGATTTGCTATGATTAACACCATCAAAGCCAACATAGGCTTGCGCATATCGCCAGAACCATCTTCAGAAAGTCTTCAATTCGTTTAAAATTTTGCTGGCTGAAAGTTATTTGCTGTATATGTCAATCAAACGAACTTGAACGTGAAATTCAGCACAAAACTGGGAGGCCAAACAGGGGGCCATGGCCCACCCAGGCCCCCTTTGAACGGCCTCTGGGTAACATCAGGACTAAGCACAACCAGCTGCCTGCAATTATTTGGAATTTTTATCTCGATGCAAAGAAGCTGTTTCAAGCAGGCGATTGTATCATGATAACAAGTAATTAATTAGACAGCTTGATGAAGCCTAAATTATTTGCTTGTGTGGTTAGTGAGCGCGTTAGCTCGAAAGGCAACATTGGTAGAATATGTTTTTATCCCACAACACGATAGTTCCAAGTGATTCAGTTACGGTAGTAAGTAGTACTGTCTGGTAAAAAAACTTCCTGGTAAACCGAAGTTGCCAAAAGTTTCTACATATGTGGTTCAAAGATTCACATCTTACTGCAAACGTTGGCTCAATGCCTGCTGCTTATCCTGCTGATTCAACAAAAGCCTTTTGCGAAGTTTGCAACAATGCAATCATAGCGAAGTACTGTGACCTTAAAAGACATAAACTGGTAGCAAAAGCGCTCAGATATGACTAAAGAACTTTTTGCATGCTCCCTAATGCAACACAAAGTTACAAAGACCAGACTTAGAAAGTTGTAGGGCTGAAGATATGCACAGATTGTTTATCGCTGAGCATTATTCTACTGTATAAAAACATGCAACCATTTGAAAGAGATCGTCAAGAACTGTGTGTCATACAAAAAAACGAGGCAAGCTGCAGTTACGTTGCTCAAAAAGTCAAAATGTTGACTGAAAGAAAATTTCGGGCCGAAAAGTGTGTTGGTCAAGACCGGCATTTTCAGCCCATGCTTACTGAGAGTGAGTGCAAGAAGAAAAATTAGTATATTGTATAACGTTATAGGTTTCTTTTAATCATATTAAACATGACAGTTTTCAACAGAATTTCACTGCTTTTAGCAGATTTTAGTTGAAAATTTGTGGCAAGACCTTTAGCAGAATCTAGCAGTTTTTTGTGACACTATTTAGAAGATTTAGGTCACAACCATCTGGCAGCACTGGCGGTCAGAAAAATATACTCAGACTGCCATGTCGCGATGCGAACTCGATAGAGCATACAGAGAGTAAAGCTAGAAACACGGATGCCTTGCCCACACACTTTATGATTTAGCAGGTGTTGAGATGTTTTTTTTAATTTGGGGCCCCGCGCTACCTTAATCCTGCACTGCTAGTACGTCGTTCCGTATGATGCAGCTTTTGATTCCAGTTACGAGAGGGCAAATTCTTTCAATGCTTTTCAGTACGTTCCCTCTAATAAGCCGTTGTGTATAATGATGAAAGGACTTCATTCCATCGGCATGATAGCTGTTTGCAAAGCTAGCATAAAATACATCATGAAAACATTTCAAAGGATGCAGCATACTGCATTTCGTTGAAAAAATTGCCCTAGTCAAGTTATGACATCGAAAGACCATCAGCAGTCATCTGTGATCTGTGGTAAAGCAAGACTTCTCAGGTAAAACTGAGCGGAAGGCACTAGTAATAGTTTCCGGAACAATATCCAAATGCGTAGAGTACATGAAACAAAGGTGATTGCTGTCATACTTGCGTTTTGCTTCGTATAATGAGCCGGAGATTGAACGTGCGATGCACTCCATTCCGTGAGGTATTCGAGGCTCATCCAGAAATCATAAATGAAAGTAGAAGCTTTGCTCTCGTGGCTTGACAAAAGTTCATGAAGTAAATTGGCGAGACACTGGACAAATTATTGGGTGAAAACATACAACAGAAGTAAATAATTTGTTTAAAGCGTGTTTTTTGCAGTGTGACTTGGTGTCCTAAACAATCACAAAATGTTAGATCCTTAAAAAATTTTGCCTACTTGCGAATGTAATTCCGAAGGGGAAATCCTGCATCCGAGTCGGCAGCAAGAGCTTGCAATAAACGATGGCTGGCAGCAGACCGGGCAGACATGAGCCGTACTTGCGTGTCGAAGGTGCGGAATGCCGCAGTGCTTTGTTTCGCCACAGACTGATCAGAGAAGAATCATACAACGATGTTATCTTGCTCAAACAAGGATAATGACAAATGATGACATGGCGCAGTCTAGGTTTCTAGCACTAATACGATCACCAGTGACTTGGAAGCTGCGAAATACAAAGTGCTAACAACAAAAACTGAGATGTTACACTGCCCAAAATGAAATACAGGGTGGTCCAAATCCAAAAAGATGCATCCATTTTTGATAAAGTAGCATTTTGCATTGAAAGGAATATTTACCAGTTATTTTTCATAGGCTTGTCTTACAGACATGTAAGTTTTGTGTGGTGTAAGTTTTATCCTCGTTCACGATCATTTTGCGAGCACGCAGCTCAATAGTTTTTATGTGCTCGATCCAAGCTCTTTGGCGCTGAATCACTGTGTCTACACTGAAGTTTGTAATGACCCTGTCCAACATCTCATAGGAATTCTCTTGATCTCCGCTTGAGTTATATTCTTGAGCGCATCTATATTTGGGTGCTTGTTAGTATGAACTCTGTCTTTCAGGTAAACCCACAGAACATAATCCAAAGGGGATAGGTCGAGAGAATGTGCAGACCAAGGGTGGTGATGAGCTTGTCTCCTGGGAAGTAACGATGAATTTATTCGAGTGAAGCACTGGAGCAATGCGGTGTTGCTCCATCCTGCTGATAAATCGCGGTATACATGTCCAGTCCTCGCTTCCGCCTTAGTGCCAGGATGGATTTTCTTCTCATTGGTTCAACGTATCGCTCTGCCTTCACAATTACAGGATGTCCATCAGCATCTTCGAACCAGTATGACCCGATAATGCCATCAGGACCCAACGCGCACCAAACAGTAACTTTCTGCACGCTGAGTGGGCAATACTGATGCTCATAAGGCTGAGCTTGAGCCCAAAAGTGGATATTCTGTTTGTTCACGTTACCACTAACGTGGAAATTTGCCTCGTTACGGAGAAATGAAGTCCAAGAAATCATGATGGTCTTCGATTGGCTGACTGGTGGTTTACTCAAAGGCACGTCTCTCAGCCTTATTTGTATCGGTCTGAAGTTGTAAAATCTGTATCTTACACGGAAACAGGTGAAGATCCTGTTGCATTATGGCATGCGCATAACTGAATTCCTTGAACGATCTGTCTCCTGGAACAAATGTCTTGTAGATTTCCTTGGAGAGTGCTCCTAACATTGTCTCACAGTCACGATGTGATTTTCTGTCCTGTGTCCAGGAGGCGTTTCATTGTGTGTGCGTCCGGAGCGTTTCTGCCTGGAAAGTCCCTCCGAAATTGTCGTTGAGTTTGGACAACTGATTTCGTCGTGAAATAGGCCTCTACAATCTTCATCTTGTCCTGCACGGAATATCTTGCTGTTTGATACATTGAAGCTGGGATGTAATATTTTGGAGATCTAACTATGATTTACCAAGGAGGCAGAAACCTGAGTTAATTTGATATGAACTGATTGTGGTAATGAATTGGATACATCTTTTTGGGCCACCTTGTAGTACTCTGCAACGCGGTTACGACAAATCGTGGTGCGATGTAATGTTCTGTTTGTTTTTGTGAACCTCGTCGTGGAGGTTCTCTGATAAGCACAATCGTTTGGCACAAGTGCATTTAGTTTTCTGATAATCATAGCACAAATATTTGTTTCTTAGTGTGAATGCAAGCTCGTATCAACTGCCAAGATGCTGACATAACGAAAAGATCAACAGTAGAAAACGTGATCAAAACCTGGTAAATACTTTGGTAAAACTCATTCACCAAAATACAACTTTACCTCCAAGGTTTGTACAGACAGCTGCGCACCAACATTCGGGAGACTTGGACGCTCGGGAAGAATAAAGTAATGTCCAGTTAGCAGTGGAAGTAAATTGAATTTGTCTTTGCTGGGCACTTCTTCCACCATTTTAAAGATGTTTTCTTCCCAAATTCCTGAAAAACGTACAAACATACTCACATAAAAAATGATCAATTTTTTACGCTTTTCTTGTTTTTGAACAAATATTCAAACTTTAAATTTTGAACTTTAGAGCACCTCGGGACAAATCGTTGTTAATGCATTAAAATCAGCTCATTGCAAATAAACTTAAAAAAATTTCACATATAATTTCACTAAATCAGAACAGGTGGAGCAGAATAAAAGTAACTTCACACTACTTCAAAATTACAGCACTTCAAGCATTTTCATACATTGTGGAAACGTTTTACGTGATATAGAAGAAAAATTGATTAGGCTGTCTGTGACCGTCCTTTATAACAGAACAACTTCCAAAGCCCTTCTAATTTCGACGTTTATCTGTAAACCTCGTCCCATGAAGCCTCACATTTAAAGTCGTAAGAGAGAGTAGTGCTATACTTGTCTCAAACGCAAGCCATTGTTTCATTAGCAAACCACGACATTGGTGCAGCTTTGAACAATCAAATTTACACTGCTGAAAATTTTAGCAAAGATAAAAAAGATTTTTCAGACTCGTAGCTGCAAGTTTTCTTTCCCCTACAACCCTGCCTTCCCAATAATTTACCTCAGCCATACATCACTTAAAGGTAGAAATGGCCCTTGGGTAAAACAAGAATAGTTTTTTCTATACTTTACGCGAATAGCATTTTTGCAACCCAGCGTCACTTGATTGCGGGAGCCTACGGTTATATTTATCGGGTCATCACCTTAAAAACCGCAAGAACTGATCTCAAGAATTTCATGTAGAACGAAGACCCTAAAGGAAGCCTCAGGAGATGACTGCCAGACAACAGCATGTACTATTCGCATTTCACTAACTTAGGAGTAATTGAAGTCTGAGTTTAGTCTCTGGAGTTATTAAGTTTTGTTTAGTCCAGTACAAACCAAAAGGCCCACGTCATTACCTGTAGCCAGATTGTCTTTAAAGTTGGGGTTGGCACTCAAATGAACCACAAATCGGGGTAGCCAATAGGAACGCAAGCGGCGCAGAACGTCGTACTGAGTTCGCGCAAATACGTCATAACTCAAACCCTCCTGAATCTGTGCAAACAGTATAGCAATCAAATATTGCAGTAACAAACTACTCCATGAGACAAGTTTTGTTACCTGACGGGTAAAAAATCAAAAATATCGATGAAATATTTAGAGTTTTGAAAAGCTTGAACAACCTGCGCTTCACGAATTTGTTCTCTCGATTCTTCAGTCAACATGAACTTGTGTTTGTCGAGAATATCACGGAACAGTCTATGCCTTCTTAACTGTATTGCATTCTCTTCTTCTAGCGAGCTGTCAGTTGATGTTGTGCTTGAATCTGTTTCACATCCAGCCGTCGATGGTCTGAACAAACCGAAAACAACTCAGAAAATATGGGGCGTAGGGAATTTTGGGTCTTTGCTGAGCCGCGTTAAGTTTTAGACACCCGAATTCAGGGGCGGGCAACCTTTTTCGGTTTGCGTGCCGAAATCGGCTAAATCAATGACAAAATTCTTCCGCGTTCCAACCAAAATTTGTGAGAACATACTACTTGACATCCTTGAAGGTGTATGTGAAGAGCTTTGAAGAAATGATACAAATTCACCCAAACAGTGAAAACACAACATAACCAAATTTACATTTATTCACCTTGAAAACAACGCCGAAACAAAAACAATGCTTTGCCTCTTTCAAAACAAAACATGCACAATAAACTTTTTAAACAAGACTTAAGCTACTTTTCAATGAAAATATCAGTCCCACAAAAAGGTTTGATTACTTTTCTTGTGCTATATCAGTGAGACGTCTGCTGCTGCATTACCGTTGACAGAGATTTTACATTGGGTTTATATACTGTGACCTTCAGAGATATACATCAACTACTAGTTTCATCGGTCAGGCTACTCCTATTACGAGACTTAATAAAGTTCATAACTGAGAACAAAGATTCACAAGCATATGTAGATGAAAACATGGGGAGTAATGCTGATGTAAAGTTTTTTAACCACGAAAAATTTTCAGGAATGGCATTCCAAGCCCGCAATAGTTCGTTTTCTGCGCTTCTCTCTAATATTCCCTTCTCTAATCGCTTTACTTCAATGTTTTGGGGCCCCCAATATCAACAGTAATGTGTAAAGTACCTTGCTTTCAATGGGGCCCAACAGCAACTGAACGTATAAGTAGGCTATTTTGCTTTCGAAGGGCCCCCAACAGTAGTTGCAATGTGTAAATACCTTGCTTGCAAATGGGCCCGAATTAACTGAATTGTATAAGCACTCTTCTTTCAAAGGGTCCCCCAACTTCACTGATTTCCAGTGCTTCATATTTCAACGGCTAAGTGGTGAGGGGTCTGAATTTTGGACCCCTGTGGCAGCGTGGGCCCTTCTATTGCAAGTTGAAGGCTACACAACGAAATTCTCTTCGAAAAGGCCTTGCTATAACTTGGGAACTGAAATTGATTGCACCTCCAGACGCCGTGAAGTGTTGGCAAATACACGAGATTTTGGCGATACGTACGTTGTTTGTTGTGAAAATTCCAACTAAATCAGTAGAAGGCTGTGAACAAATTTCTGGCCATATCTAATTTGTCTGAGTTCAGTGGCAAAACCTTTAAGATAAGACGAAATCTAATGGTGTACTGTTAGGCAGTGGTCGACAACCACCGGGCCGCGGCCAGGTGCCGGTCCGCGAGGAGTTCGTTACCGGGCCGTATCATTTTCCAAGTTAAATGCTTTGAAACTTTTTTGTAACGATAGACGCAATTACTTTCGGACGTTTTATTGAAAAGAGAGAATTAATGTGCAATTTCTCAGTCACAACAGTTGATTCTGCCTGCGTGTATTGATATTTGCAGTGAATTTGGGGAGCATGGAGTGCGGCTGATACGGCTCTGTTTGCAGCCATATAGCATCAAAAGCACATAAGGGTTAAATTAAATAACGGATTGTTAACAAACGAAAATGAAGAAACAGACACCGAGTTTCATCAGATATTACTGCGACTTGTAAGTTAATAACTTTTTCATTCGAAGGTGGATCTCGTTTCCGAGGCCTCGCTACCGTGCCGGATAGAAGTGCTCGCGTTCCAAGTTCGGCAAGCGTGCCAGGGGTTGCCCACCCCTGACCTAGTTCAAAACTTGAATTTGGTTCGCTTAAACAAGCTCGACATCTTAAGCAACAAAACAAGCTTTCCAGTATGAGTAGGAAATTAGTAAAACAAAATCGTTCTTGATCTACATTTAGCTCTTTCAAACTATAGAAACTCATTTAAATTGTGTAAATGATTCTTTTGGATCACGAAATTATCTTCCCAAATTAAACGCAAGCAAACTGTAAGTCTTGGATGGCTGATTTGAAGGAAATACCCAGAAACTTGCAGTTGCACAGCTCGTTTCGCAACGTCTGTAAAACGTAGTTGTGTTTGTGAAAGTAAAAAAGAATGTGATCGATGTGTTTCATTTCCCGTGTTATTTAAACCTCCCAAATTCGCTTAAATGATGTCATGTAGCCAGAATATCTTTATCCAAAACGTTATGCAAGATCTTTGAGGCAAAAAATGTAGTGCAATTTTTTCAGGCATAGAATTGATTGCAGATTATCATTATGATATCTTAAAATTGCACGCAAACAATCCCAGATAGCAGCAGCACGTTTTCGGCGTCTGCAGCTTCGCAGCTGTTACGTTTTTTTCTCACCGTTTATTTTCAATTCTAGCCAAGGCGTCTTTATATGCTTCAGCGTCAAGCCAAAAGGATGACAAATGTTCTCCGGCGGTTCCGCGAAGAAATTTCACAAAGCTGTCCATTCCAGACTTCTGTAGCGTCACAAAGAATAACATAACTTTACTTTTAGATTAAGACAAACTTACGAAACAAGAACTTAAAACAAATTAGTTTTTATTAACAAAACTCAAATTAAGTTTCAGCTGGGGCCAAGTTACAGTGTACAAATCATGATTCTTTCAGATCCCATAGCATGTACACCAGTGCTAATATTCTGTTAAAAAATGCCATACAGGTAAAAATTAGCATAAGGCGCAAGCTTTTTCAAGTTCTGAATGCGTAAGAAGTAACTTTTCATATCTCTTCGAGAGCACTAACAACGTTCGTGGATATTTAAAATCAACTGTTAAGCATTTCTGGCAATCTGCATGTTTTGCACAAATTGTTTCGTTGACTGCATCAACAATACGCACCGTTCTTAGAATTCTTTCTTTAATATGCTGCAGAGTCATGGAATGGACTTTTTCAATGGATGCTATCTCCGTTTCAGTTTCCTCGCATGACGAGTCGCGATCCTCGAAATCAAGAAATTCTCCTACTTCTTCATCATAATCTTCGAAGTCATCCTCTTCTTCGTTATCACTCAGAACTTCGGCGAATGTGGTGACATCTTCGGACATCTCGCCTGTAGTCCTAATGCTAGGCGTGGTAGCATATTCAGTGAAAGAACTGCAAAATACGATGCTCTATGGCAGGGTTTTTTAAGGCGTTTTAGGGACCCGATTTGGGTCCCTAGAATTGAAAATCGGGTCCCTAGAATCAGAGAAAATTATGATCGGGTCCCTAAAATCAAAGAAAATCGGGTACCTAGAATCAGAGAAATCGGGTCCCTACAGATCCATACCGGG
>Ga0210059_1009639_pt1 | contig 15045 bp, 11 predicted proteins | sample Ectturendosymbi2_FD_188042 | JGI IMG/M metagenome (GOLD analysis project Ga0210059, IMG submission 188042) | Ecteinascidia turbinata endosymbiont from Florida, USA - Sample 2 (SPAdes) (version 2) | ecosystem: Host-associated > Tunicates > Ascidians > Unclassified | place: Key West, Florida...
TCTACTACCGCGATGTATGTATCCTCGTCTTCCTTCATGTATTTGCGTATTTCATGTTACTGCGATGCATGCTTAAATTCAAGCGACTTGCGTGTGGGAGTGACGACGTTACTCAATACAATACAATCCTGCGCTGGTCTGTAGCCCGCAATCAGAATACGGTTGCCACCAGGCGCGTAGTCAGGGGGGAAACGGGGCAATTCCATCACCAATTCCAAAGTTTTCAGGTTAATGAAATATTTGAAGTATAAGCCAAAGAAACACTTTAGTACAAATCAAAGAAACACTTTAATACAAATCAAAGAAACTGCCTCCAGGAACCTATCCCAGTGCTGAGGGAATTGACACTGCCATTACTTACATTGGTACACGAAAAGCGGAAGTGCTAAATAGCCTTATAATAAATACTACGGCCAAAGCAAACGATACAACTGACATCTTGCAAACGTTTCGATAACAACTGTTATCATCTTCTGTGCATAGCATTATTACTTACAGATACTGAGATAACTTGCACAAGGTTAGATAGTAAACTTTAGGGGCAAGCTCTCAGAAAGGGGACCCATAACATCGCTATTGCGAAAGGTAGATGTGGGAATACGTGGATAAAGAAGCTAAATTTGTTTCACATTTTAATTTATGAACTCAATTCAAGAGCATATAAGATACACACGAAAGGAACAAAAATTTGTAAAGTTTGCAGCTACGCAATTGAAAGCTGCCTCCTTTGTGACAGTTCCCGTAACTTTTTCTTTATTTTGAAAAACATATTACTTGCTTCAGATCTTTAAAGTGGCTCAAAAGTGGTACATAACACCTTTAACTAAACAATGGTGCAATGCTCTCAAACAGGCACGGTATCTCTGAAAAAGAGGGGCCCAAGACAGTCAGGCCCGAGGCGACTGCCTCGTTATCCTTCCCTACTATCCATCCTTGAGCTTGCAATCTGTCTTGTTGGCAAAGCGCATGTGACTAAAATGAAACTAAACTTGGATTTTATTCCCATTAGGGCTTCACATTCCGCAGATAAGTTTTTGTATTCTCAAGAAGCCTGAGATTTGTACAAATTTAATCATATGCAGTTCTAAGCTATCTTTGCATGCAGCTGAGCGTGGTCGTTAAGCTTGTAATACTGAGGTTACGATTGTGTTTACAGTTTAATTCCATCTTATATTTCAATGAAGTCAGTTAAATTTAGCAAAGTCTCATCAAACAATTTAAACGATGGAAGTTTGAGGCAGCTACAAAGGTTTTACAGAATAGGTTGAACATAGCCACAAGATCTTACAGATTATCAAAAATCCAAACAATTTTCAAACGCGTTGAATGACTCTGGCGTTTACGGTTATTAACCACATACGCGAATTAATCACTCAAAAATTAGATGACAATGGGCCTACTTCTATATGAGCGAAAATTTTGTAGGCCTACTTCGGGAGTCAGTGCCTCAGAGCAAAGACACTGCTCGACTTCGGTTGAACGTGCTATGCTGGTGCACATGAGAAGCGTATAAATACAGTATAAGAAGCGCAATCGTAATGGCGGCCGCGACGACTTCTTGCTCAAGTGCAAGATTGGGCATTGAGAGGTTTACTAGCGCTTTTGCAGGAAAGGTTATGACAGTGGTGGCATTGATCCGAAGTAGAAGGTTCATTTCAAACTTTTAAAACTTGTCAATTCAATGAAAGCAGACTTTTTACTATCGGCCTAAATCTGAACACAAATGTTAGGGAGAAAACGTCAGAAACATGCACGTTTCATGTATGATGGTTTGAAAACAAGGAACATTAAAATATTTGAATGTTGAAACTCGGTTGTTGTTTTTCCCAGCCCTAATAAAATCTCTCGCTACGCACCTAGTTGCGCTGCTAGGATTTACGAAAAGATCTTGTGGTTTGTTGTTGATTTGATCTTTGTGGTGATTATTAGTAGCAGTGCATTTTATCTATCAGAACTGACCAAATTTTAACTATGATTGTGTCTATTCAAGCCCAACGCTGAGAATGCGTTTTCATAAAAATGCAGTCCTGAGTGCTAGATATCTAGATATAGCACCATTGTATACTTGTATGCACTACTAGTTGCTATACCACCACGATGGGCATAGCCATGGGGAGGGCATGGTAATCAAAATATATGAATTCCATAATGTTCCCCCCCATTTTTCCAATTTTACAAAAAGGTCCTACTACGGTTAAGTTAACATGGTGACGGCATCGAAATCGAAAACAATAAGGTTTGTCCCCCCAAAACTTTTTCAGCAAACTCGGTCCCTGCCTACACCTATGTCCTGATTTTTTCATTTTCTTCATGTTGTCCCTGAACTATCATATGGCTAGAGTAAAATAGTGCAGCACGTTACAGGTAGTATTTACCAGTTTCTACCAAGACTTTAAAATGGGTCGTTTGGGGTGAGCAATTACAGTTTTTTGAGTAATCGTAATCGATTGAACTGACTAAAAATGACATGTAATCGTAATCGATTACATTGCAAATTTAATCGTAATCGACGATTAATTTCGCGATTAAACTTAGAAATCTTCATTATACATCACTGTACCATGAATCGGAGTTTTGGTGGCTGGGTTTCCTCCTTTAAGCATCATTTGTTATGATTATGTTTTAGAAGAGGTCATTTGCCGTATGTCTGCGCTAATCCAGATAGTCCAACAGCAAGTACAGTGTTTATAACGAATTCTCGCTTTGTTCCAGCTAGCCTTCCTCTTGGCCGCCAGAAGTAACGTAGTTTGTCTAATAGTGAGACGTAGCAACAAAAATAAGTTTTTCTAAAAAATGGGTTGACACTGCGGTCGCAGAAGAGATAGCGCTACATAACGATGTTTATTTATATATATATATATTCAGAGTGAACCTATGAATGTAAATGCTGTCGTAGACTATGTATGTAAGCAAAGCAGTAATCTATATAAATTAACTTTTTCTTCAGAGGAATAAGGCAATTTAACCCAAGTCGAAAGCACCTTAGCACAACGTTAATAACTACCATGTGAACAGAGATCATCTACGGATACTGGTAATAAAAAAACTCAAAAGAAACCAGCGAGGTTTTGTTGACCATTGACTTTTGGTCCCATAAAGCAGGGTCTCCAAACTTTTTTGTCCGAGGGCCACAAAAGGTAATACAGAACATGGCGAGGGCAGGACGTCTCACGTAATGCGATTGTTGCGGGATACGTTATATTCTACCAAATGAAAAAAAGTTTTTCTGAGTACTGTATATTTTTTCATCATTGGCAAAATGACTTCGTGGGCCGGATGAAATGGCCTCGAGGGTCGCATCTGGCCCGCGTGCCGTAGTTTGGAGACCCCTGCCATAGACGGATGCGCAGCAGTTATATTGGCATCACTGTTAATTTCACTTCAAATGAAAAAGCTACAAAATGCCATGCTGCACTTACAGACGATCCGAAGGCCATCACACAGTTGAATACGTCGTAACCCGCAGTTTGAAAAAAATAGTCAGCAATTTTGAAATTACTAACAAATGAGTTTTCAACGTTGCTGGACGAATGTTCAACCTGATTGATGTCGTTTGATTGATAAAAGATTCGAAGCGTTGATGCTATCAACTGTAACAAACATTTTAAACCTTGATTATTTTGTTTAATCAATGTTTAACGTATTTGTTGCAGTGGCATAACTGACGGGAGGCAGGGTCGAATCGCCGCTCTAGCAAGCTAAATGCAAAAACTGGGTCCCCACTTAGCTTATATTTCAATTTTAGTATTCTTTTGGTTTTCAGTAGGTTGTCGTTTATTGCATTTTTCGAAGTACTTTCCATTGGCATTTTAGGGTTTTATGTATAGCCATCCACATCCGCATTCAACATCATTTCTCGGGTTTTTCTTTGGATGTTGGCTAGTAGCTCCCTACAGTGGCCAGTGGGCCTCTTTCAGCTAAGTTTTCCCCCAGGGCTCAAACCGCTAATTATTCTACGGATTTGCTGACTGCACAAACTTCTCAGTAAACAATTAGTTTAGGCTACTGTGATTTTTCTTTTTTCCGGTGTTTAATCCTTACAGATTGGTGATTTCATGCAAATGGGTCTTTCTGAGGGTGTTTGGACAGATGTAATCGCGACTGTAATCGTGATTACTTCAAATGTAATCGTAATCGATTACATTTGTGCTGTAATTGCCCCATGTCTGGGCTTGGGGGCGTCAAACTCAAGAGCCGCCCCGGACAGCCCACATTCTAGCTACGCCACTGCAGCAACGCTTGGGTTTGTTCATGCGTGCAGGTCAGTGAAACTTCTAACAGATGCCCGCAGTGATTTCGCAGCGGTTTAACTCCAAGCATATTATACTGCCTTGCATGATTTAAGATTAGGTAGTTTTTTTAGCAAATTTCAATTGCACTAAATCAAAAAGTCTCAATTACAGCCGCAATTACACAAAATTGTGCAATTAATTGCATTCATCTCACTCATAAAAAAACACTAGATAGCCATAAAAAATACTAGAACACTAGATGAAATGAAAAAACACTAATCTAGTGGAAAAACACTAGGAGTGGCACCACTGAGCCCGACTTTTCCCGCCGCACTTTTTCAATGTATGTGATGTTCGCGCGTAAATTGAAAAATAAAAAAGGCAGAAAATGAGAGGATACGACAAAAAAAACGCAAGAAAATGAAAGAAGAAGTTATGAACATAACATCCAAGGCAAAAAACTTGCAAATATGTTGTACCAAGCTCATACAAATTGTTCAAAACAAGCATGTTTTTCAAAATTAGTGATAATTCAACTAAAAATTAAAATACTTTCCCAGGAGGTTATCATAACAAATTTTATATCAAGATCTTTGGAATTTATTGATCTGTAAAAAAACGCGTTTTTTTTTGTTTAAACGAAATGAGAAGAAAAATCGCAAAGGTACTCTAACACCAAAAATGCCTTTTGCTGCCAGATGCTTGTGTTGCGCGACTATCGATTTCAATTCAATATTAAAATAGTTTCCGAGGGGGTTATGATGATAAATTTTCCATCAAAATCTTCGCAATGTATCCAACTATTGATCTGTGAAAGATCGCGGGGGTTATTTTTGTTTAAACGAAATGAGAAGAAAAATCGCAAAGGTACTATAAAACAAAAAGTGCCTTTCGCTGCTGGATTCTCGTGTTGCGCGACTATCGATTTCAATTCAATGTTAAAATACTTTCTGAGGGGGTTATGATGATAAATTTTATATCAAAATCTTTGGAATTTATCGAACTATTGATATGTAAAAAAAGTCGCCGTGGTTATTTTTGCTTAAACGAAATGAGAAGAAAAATCGCAAAGACACTCTAACACCAAAAATGCCTTTCGCTGCCAGATTCTCGTGTTACGCGATGGTACTGCTTATGTCTCTTGTCAAATGTCTTTTTTCAACTCTTCAGGTGTGCATCCTCTAATTGGTTGCCCTGTTTCAGCAGGGAGCTCATCACTCCTTTGTTTATTTCCTACTGACACATGATGAAATCCCTTATTCTCCACAGGTTTTTGCTTCTCTATTCATTGTCCTGTGAGCAAGCCAGTAGAGAGCAAGTATCGCTGATTCTTCTTGCAGTTGAGATCGTACCTTGTGTCGTTTCAGGTGAGTTACAATTGATGACATTAATGTCTTATTGTGCTTTGCCGTTTAGGTGAAGCTTCTAAATTTTCTCATTCCCCTCATGAAAAGGTTTGTTGTAGGAATGTGGTTGCTCGAAGCTCGCTTATATATTGCTTGTTGCATGCATTGCCAAAGTAATTTTTGTTGAGCAATTGCTGATGTTTGTTGTGTTGGACGACTGTCCATTACCATGCCTTGTTATAGTAAGGAAAGTTCTTTGCTCTCTTACGCAAATGCAAAGCACTTTCTCCTGTTGAAGAAGAAAAGTCGCGGCAAAGCTGATATCAAGACGTTGATACTGAAATGTCGTAACAGTTTGTCTGCCTATAGTACTGTTTTGCGTGAACACCAAGATTTGTCGAAAGACAGACTTCATAAACCTGTTAACGTATGTCCTAATGCTTTTCAGCAAGGATGTCTGGGACAGATGCACGCTTACTCAGAAAGGTAGAGGTTTTACGGATTCTGCATGGAGGAGCGAGGTGATTCGAAACCTAAAACTTGTCAAGACAACTTGCTCATTCAAATTCAAACGGCTTGCTGTGCGACTGAAAGAATCAAAGCGACTTCACCTTCCGTTGTTGAAATGCGAAGGTTATTGCACTTCATCCACGTGCAATGTGCAGTTCAAGTTGCATACAAATGAAGATTTTCAAGGAAAAGTCTCATTTCAAGGAAAAATGCCTGTTAAGCTTATTACAATATGTCGTTTACGGTTATTTGTGGTCAGGACGCAAATTATCTCCTTGAAACGTGCACTTATATGCTTAAGCTGAGTCGCGTACAAAGTGCTTGATCCATTTCATCGGTAATTTAAGGAAGTTGGCCATCCTTGATCCTTCAGTGTTTGACACAGTGGTTCGCAATCGTTTTTGTCGGCATTCTCTTTCCCACCAACGCAGTCTTTCATTCAACCTTGTATGTATGTTGGTGCAGATCCCCAAACCCTCGTAATGTATTTATCTCTGCACTTAAAATGGTAACAGTAACAATTCCCCCTTTCAAAATATTTAATTCCTTATCGCTTGTGATCCACTGATTTGAAGTTAAAGTAAAAAAATTTTCAACGACCCTACCAAATTCTTTCAACGTGTCTACTTTCGCTAGAAGTCCGTTGAATCGCACAATGCAAATGTCACCAACCAAAATACGCTTTTGGTCTCTTACGTTATCAGTTGGTAACATGAGCGTCCACAGAAATTTTTCCAAGGGGGGTAACGTCGAAATTTCCTTATCCTTTTCAGGTTTCTGAAGATGCAATTAAATGGACGGGTCCGGCAATTTTTCAAATTTGAGAATCCGACTCCTGTTCAGACTCCGGCTACACTCAGCGATCCAACCGTAATTTACCCATGTTTTTACTTTAGAAATGACCACACAGACTTCTGCTACTGCCGAAATCGAAAAGTGACTCCGGGTCCGGTTTTTCCTAAATTATTGACTCCGGGTCCGAATCCGCACGAAAAATGCAGAATCCGGCCAGAGTCGATTCCGGTAATCCGGATCCGGTCCCACCTCTGATATTCTCGAAGCTACATCTAAAATGCGAAAAGCAAAACTGTCCCTCATTGTTACTTGCTCCATTGACCAGCAACGAAGTGGATAGTCATTGTTCATATGGGTTCTTTAGACATCATGGACTTTATTGCTGGTCAGCAACGAAAGCATTGCTTAATAAGAAAATCATGTGGACCCCTTCAATAGGTCACCATGGACCCTTGGGTGTCCATGCACCATGGACCCTTGGGTGTCCATGCACCATGGACCCTTGGGTGTCCATGCTCCATGGACCCCCAGTTGAGAAGCCCTGCTTTATCTTGTATCAATCTACCATTAAGCAGTACAGTATACAACAATAGTTTGTTAGGGTCTAGTGAAGAAAACTACCTACCAAACTTCCTGAAAAGTGACGTCACTGATGACGCCATAGTGGCGTAATGGGTAGGTGATGACGTCACGTGCCGATTTTCGTGACGATGGCATCACGGCAAAAGGAGGTAATGATATCACAAAATAGACGGGCACGACCATTCTGCAAACCTCCAGCTTGACTTCAGAGGTGTACAAGTTCCGGATTTCAAGACTCGAGTCCGGCAGGATTCAGCACATTTTGAACAAACCGGATCGGATCCGGGCTACGGTTTTATTCAGGATCAGGATTTTCAAATTTCATTGTTTTGGGATTTGACGAGAACACAATCATAAAAAGATTTTAAAGGATGTAATGTAGTTCACATCAATTGCAAATGCGTGAAAGAGGCGCTGTTACACCGGACGTGTCATGCACTGAAGAGCACCAGTCCACCACCATAGCATCCCATCAGTCCACTATCAGCTATCCAGCCCAATACAACGTGATGTCAGATTACATTTGCAGATTGTGAGTTGTAGAGGTTAGAGATGTGGTGTTGCTGTGCCTATTTTGTTGTATTATATATTATGGTGTGCATCAGTGTCAGTTAGTGCCTATTTACTTATCGGTTAGGGCTTAATCATCAACTACTGTTAGTGGATGTAGCAAGTCAAGCAAGCTTAAGTTGTTTTGTGATTAGAAGTTTAATTGGTAATATTGCTTTCAGCTTCATGTTTCATTGCATGAACTTGGTTGACTGCATTTTCTGGATCTGCCGTTTGGTGCCATTTTTGGTTATGTGTGGTTTTATTTTTCCCAGTCTGTGTTTAGTAAAGCTTTGCTTTTCAGAAAAGAAGTGGCTATAGGTCTTGCGTGAGTGATGTGGTTAGAATAAAATGCTGACTTTGTCACTTTAAAACAGCACCGTTGTGGTACTGCAGCGAATGCGTCTACGTCTGCTGTGTGAATGGTTTTCGGTTTGACTCTCACCTTGGGGCCTTTCATTTTGTCTAGGCCAGTGGTTCCCAAAGTGGGCGGTGAAACAGATATGGGCGATTGGGGTGTGGTGAAGCAGAAATGGGCGGTTGGGGCGAGATAGGAGACCCAGTTAATAATTACATTTGTGTTGCCTTACTAACTTTGAGTGACCAAATGTCATAAAAAACAGTATGATCAACAAACATGTATGCATGTAATTTGTAAACAAAACTTAGCGTTTTGGAAACAAAACAAAGGTGAAATGCTAGAAGATAAATTGATGAACTGCAGTTTCCATGACTGAAGGTAAGGTGCACAGTAAAACTATTCTCTGTAATCATGGGCGCAATTTTGTTGTAAAATGTGGGGGGGACAGCTTGGTGTGAAACCAATATAGTCAACGGGTCGATGCAGAAGTGACGTTTTATACATACAGATTCCCAGTCTTGTTTCTAGAGGTGTTTTGACAGCAACACGAATCACGCTTTGTCCTTGCAGATGATTTACATATTAATAGACTTGAATTTGTTGCTGGACACGGTTCTGTAGTTCAGCCGGCTTCCATTAATATCGCATTTGGATGAAAACAAGCACAGCAATATAGTAGAACACATCAACTGGGTTTTATCAGAGCTGCCAGTTGGATTGCACGAAATGCTGAATCGCATTGGTCACACGTGCATATCGCTCTTGCAGTAGAACACTTCAGTTTTCATGCATTTTATAATAAGTATGGGTTACAGCGCGATTTGATGACTTGTTCAAGTCGCTTAACGATACAAAGACGGTAAATATTTTCTTGCACATTTCTGTTTTTTTGAAAAAGTTACAAATCTTTTTAGTGCTACTGGGCATCATGCATGCAGTCCTACCCTTCCCAATATCTCCACTGATATCCTCTTATCAGCAGCAAAAGCATTTGGCCTAAAATTGGCGTAGCCCACTTCACAAAATGATTTCATTCTATTTTTACTGTTGGTGGGTGGAGGACGTATCCTTTCAATCTCCCCTTGTTGGCCCCTGCATACACACACACAGAGTTATAAAAGTGCCTCACTTTTAAGCCTGAACCCGCCCCAGGCCGAAATCATAAACCCGAACCCGCTTGAAGCCCGACCATTATAATTGAAGCTCGATTTAGGCCTGCAAGCCAAATTTACCGAGGGAGTTTAAGATATGCGCAACTGCGGAGAAACAAAAAACGTTGTGTGCAGGTGTAGTTGCTGGTACACAGTTTATCAGACCGAAAACAGCAACCACCTTGACCAAAACATTGGCATAATCTGGCACAAATGTAGCATGTTAGTCAACGATAACACTGCGGAATATAATGTTTCTCAAGGAAAAAAGAAACTATCTACGATGGCGCTGTAGGCATAAAATGAAACTTTCTGGGATAGCTCTATAGATATGAAAATCCGGCTTGTAGGCTTCTTGAAACAAGCTAAGAATCGCATGGGTGATAGATCTTTTCGACGCAACGCCATCGCGTGCTAATTTCCTCACCGCTGTCGCCTTCTCAAAAAGCAGTGCGAGGCTAATCCCAGTAGAGAATAAAAGAATGCAGCTGTGTTTGCAAACAGAATTGGCTCAAGAAAAATCACAATCACTTCACTCACAGACGTTACCGCGGTGAGCACAACAAATCTACGTTACGAAAGAAAAAAGGCGTTACTCTTAATGTTATAAAAAAAGTTTTGTATGTAGGCCCGAAATATTTTGACAAACTGAAGCCCGGCCCGACTTACAACTCTGCACCATGTCAAAAGTTTCATTCTAAGAGTTCTACTTGCATAACGACATCAAAATATATTTGAGATCAAATCAAAATGCACAACGGTGAATTGGCAAAAATACCAAGTTTCACCTTAAACACGAAAAGAATGTCCAACAAAACTAGGTGTGATGCACTTGTAAAGCAAATGTTTCGAATGGGATGAAAACATTGCTGCATTGTGGGTCTGATTAAACTCACGCAAATCAGATGACTTATGAACCAATGCATTCAGCACAAGCACAAAGTGTAAGAGTCAAGGAAAAATATCTTTTGGATTTGTTGATCACCATGTAGCAACATGACAAAAAGTGAGGATAAATGTACATTTAATCCTTATTTCCGAGTCAAGTCCCTACGTTTTGAGCTATTGGTCTATATACAGCTAGGTAAATACTGCAGGCTACTTCTCCAAGCTTTTGATTGAAATCCTGTTCACTAATGGTTGAAAACAGTCTTTTGCTAAAGTCCCCATCCCAAAACTAAGTCTTCACAATAGTGCTGCTTTTTGTCTTCGGCAAAAGCTTCGCAGAGACTTGCCTGAAAATATAACTTTCTAACATTATATACACAGCATCATTAAATTATACACTGTCTGTTTCTGAATACGTGACAACCAACGTTACAGCAAAGCCAGTTACATTTCTGCACGGAACAAATCATGGCTGTACTGTAGTCTCTCACATGTGCAGCTGTAATACTCTCACTATTACAAGAAAATAACCTTTCTAACAGTAGGCCTATACCACACAGGGTATAATGTCGGACAGAAGCAGTTAAACATCTTTCACGGTCTCTGGAAACTTCAAAAATGCTAAAAATTATTTTGTCGAAGCTAAAATTTATAAACTAACAGAAATCAGTAATTCCACACCAAACTGTTTCAACATCAACTTGGCTGTATGGCCTACCATCTAACATGAAAAGCTCTTCACACAAAACGTGACAAGCATCACTTTTCTTTTTGAAACCTCTCGAAATACAAAACCTAGATAAAAAAGTGGGGGGGACATGGCATATTATGTCCCCCCCGTCTGAAAAAGTGGGGGGACACGTCCCCCGTGTCCCCTACCAAATTGCGCCCATGTCTATAATTAAATGATTATGATTGGAATTTTCGTCAGCTGTACTTCTTGGCACGGGTAAACTGCTACTTTAACAATGCCCGTTTCGTTACAGTGACTATCACCGGTCAGGTTTGAGAATGCACGCTTGCACTTAGACTCAGCCTGTAACCAAAAGCATGAGCTAATTTTGAATGGAGTGGTTTAATGATCACAAATATAATAATAACCTTGTACGAGTTCAATTCGAAAGTAGAAAGGCAATTTATATTTTTTACAGATAGTGTTAGGTGCCAACAAGAAAAAGTTACCTAAAGGGAATCGAAAAGATTCTGGAAAACAGAAGTGTGTTTCAGAACGCACTTTAGCTTGAGCAGCGCCAAGGAAATCCAGGGAGAGATGGTAGAGCCAGTGGACGACTGCAAGTGTCACGCTAAGTTCAAAAACTTTTAAAATATGCAGATTAAGTTCAATCCTGCACTGCTCCGAATTCACAAATTACTAAAATGTGGCAGAGTATTTATGGATCGATTGATCAAAGGACACCAAAGGGTTTAGAAGTGTTCTGCTGAGTTTAGGCAATGTGGTTCACTCGGATAATGATGAAGAGAGTTTGTACGCCTGTTGGTGCAAATAGAAGGCGACTTTCAAAGGGTGTCATAGATACAGTATCTTGGCTGTCACAGTCCACAGATATCTTCACGAAGTTCAATGAAGTTAATTTGCAATTGCAGGAGAATGGTGTTAACCTCATTAAAGCCAAATCAGCAATCTTCACCTTCTTTTCCAAGGTTAAAGCTGTTCAAACGAAATCGAGCCCTTCATGAACTCTAACAATTTCCAAATAATTAACTCTAACAGTTTCCGACTTCTAAAAGAGTTAATTTACTAAATTAAGTTTTATAGTGAAATACATCTTTGCGCTCATTCTTGTTTTAGTCATTTTCAAACATTCCAAATTTACAATACGAAAAAATTGTGTTGATATGTGTGCTAGGCATGGTAGGGGGGCGATAGAAATTTGTTTGTCTGAAAAGGGGAACTAGCCAAAAAAAGATTGGGAAACACTGGTCTAGGCCTAATGGTTGCACTTGTCAAGGGACCACTTATTTACTTACTTCAAATGTTTCCAAACCTTCGTGTTCAGATTTACAGTTTTGGTTTAGGTTTAGAGTTTAATACATTTATGCCAAACCTAGTGCACTCTACTACACACTCACCATGTGTTACTGTCGCGTTACAGGTGACGGGTGATTAACTTTTCAAATACGAAGATCCGCTGACGGACCTGTAGCCACTGCCTTTCAGAAACAAAAATTTTTAATAGTTGCGCATTGATTTGTCAAACATATTAACAGGATTTTTTCAGGAATCGGATTTCATATTTGTGTTGCAAACAGGATTCGGATTCCTACCTCTTGGATCAGGACTGGAGTTGGACTCGAAAAAACTTGAATCCCAACACCTCTGCTAACCTCCAGCACCAGTGTTGCCACTTAGGCTTTTTGGTTGAATAACGTTTTCTAAGTGCTGAACTGCATGGTGTATAGTATAAATAAGCTACTTGTTTAAACACCGGTGTCACCATTATGGATGCAACGACACCAGTAGTGGACCCTACTGATCTTGTGAAATTATGAATGATCTGCTTCATACTTTGCAATGCCTGGACAAAATAGCGAATGCAGCTCATGTGATGAACCCAAAGAAACAGCAGTAACTGAATGCAGTTCCTGTGAGCAATGGCTCCCATACTGTTGTGCCGGGGTGTCTGCCGGTGATGATGTCGTTGAGTTTGAATCTGTACCTATTTACTGTAGGCAGTGCTTGTCAACAGACAGGCAACAGGCTAGTAGCTCTCAACAGAGGTGTACGAAGTCTGAAAGTTTTGACTCCGACTCCGCTGCTGCTTCTGTTGAGTATACTCCGCTCCGACTCCGAAACATTTTAATGTTTTGGACTCCGACTCCTGCTCAAACTCCAAAGAGTGTCTAAACGACCGTATCCGGTTTTCACATTAAAAAGACTAAAAAAACGTATCAAATGAATTTGCTGATCACTACAATACATGTAAGTTGCTGCTCAGATAAAGGATTAAAGTGGCCATACTCTTTTTAGGCAGTGTCTATTTTGCTGCTAAGATGGCAGCAGCAAAAAGCTTTAGTAGAAACGAAGTAAATGTAACTAAAAGACAAACGTACAACCTAACCTTAACCCTAACCGTAGCCCTAAACCTACCCTAAGCTAACCTAATGCTAAGGTAACGCTGACCTAACGCTAACCTAACACTAAGCTAACGCTAACCTAACCCTCACCCTAATCCTAACCTAACCCTAAGCTAATGCTAAGCTAACACTAATCCTGACCTAACCACACGAACCCATAAACGTAACACCTAAGCGGAGCCTGAAAAAAGCAAAGAAAAAAAAGCAGAACGAAAGTCGGCAAGGTGAGAGTCGACCCAAAAACTATTGGCATAGCAGCCGTAACACAACTGTTACACCATGAACAGGGCGACGTTTTCCTGACAAAGTGACCTTTTTCTTGGTATTGCGTCATGCCACAAGACCGAATTTCGACTGGCGGCACAATTAAGTAGCTCCAGCTGATCTATTGCCGCCAGAATATCGCTGGTAAGATAGACACTACCTTTTTTACCCTGTATCCTAACCATTTACCTTAACTGCAAACCCTAACCATCAACATTAAGTGCTAAACCTTAACTAATCCTAAACCCTAACCTTAGGCACTCACACTGCACCCTAACCTTAAATGTTTACTAGAGTATAAACCTAATTTCAAACACTAACACAAAACCCTAATCCAAAATGCTAAACCTAACCCCAGACCAAAAGCTTAATTTAATTGTCAACACTTGTCTGCTTTTCGAAATGTACATTACAAGGGGTCCAAAAATTTTGACTTACAAGCTTGTGCAAGTACATCAAAAGAAAAACCAAATACAACAAAGGAGTCACTCGAACTGAGGATTGTCTAATCACTTCCCACTCGACGATGTTGTTGATAGTAGCGACCAGTGGCGGCTCGTGGTGAAATTGGCCGGGAGGACTGCGAGATTTCATCTCTGGTTGAACATATAGGATTGTCGCCCTGGCTGTTTTTATAATTAGTGGCATTTCCAGTCACTCCAGCGGTCCTAATCTTATCAAACTCGTAATTTTCAGTTGTCCTTATTAATACATAGAAAACATTCACTTTAGTTTAATGAAACCAAACCCTAAAGTGTAAACACTAACACAAAAGAATTAAACCGGTCCCATCAAAAGTATGACGCATAACCACTGCCATCAAAGCTGCAAAGGTGAGAGTCGAACCCAGGACCACTCGCATACTAAACTTGGAACATTCCGCTCGATTACTAAGGTGCTACTGTTAACAAAACAAAGCTTAGCATTTTATTCAAACCTTGGCTAGAGCCACTTTCTTTGAACTGGTACTTTAATCATGTTTTTTCAAATGAAGTTTAAATTTTCCAAAAAATTTCGAACAGTTTATGATTTTACACAAGATTTCTCGTTTTTTTATCGGGATTGTTATGCTTTTCCAGTAAAAGTTTGTATCCTGCATCAGTTACAGCTGCAATGTCCACCTTACCAAAAAATTAAAGGTCTGCTTGAATGCTTATAGGCTTGCCAGATTTCTCATGCTTCAAAATTTTCATATTTCAATGTTTTAAACCAGTCATATCTTTTGTTGTCCAAGAATGAGATCCACCAACTACTGCCGTACATCTTCAAAC
>Ga0210059_1009640_pt1 | contig 15044 bp, 7 predicted proteins | sample Ectturendosymbi2_FD_188042 | JGI IMG/M metagenome (GOLD analysis project Ga0210059, IMG submission 188042) | Ecteinascidia turbinata endosymbiont from Florida, USA - Sample 2 (SPAdes) (version 2) | ecosystem: Host-associated > Tunicates > Ascidians > Unclassified | place: Key West, Florida...
CGGTAAGTGCATCCTACGGCAAGGGGTCTGAGGTCTCTGTTGCTTTTGTGAAGCCCGTGGAGTTGGGTGCCATAGAGAAAAAGCCTGAGGTCAGTCGGCAGATCACCATTTGCAAGGTAGTTGACTAGTTCCGTTAAGCTGGTGAGGAGAGAAGTGCTGGCATCGCCTGTTGTGATGGAGATGCAGTCTTCCAAACGTTGTGGCCGTAGGCCCTCTGGGCCTGCCCCTGAACCATGAGGGAAGGAAGAGATTGCAGCATGTACTTGGGCTGTACTGAAGCAAATTGGTGAGGTATCAACATCTGGGGGTAGGGGTAGTTTGAGGTCATCTGGGACTTGGGGGTGTTTAGCCTTGCGGCAATGGGGTGTTTAGCCTTGCCGCAAGGGGGTGTTAGCCTTGCGGCAAGCTTCTGAGGAGTCTGTCTACTTTCTGTTTTCATTCTTCTGCGACGATTAAAACTTGCAAGCGTATCTATTTTTCATAGTTAAAGGCCACAAAGATGGCGGCAAGTAAATCAGTCACAGTTTATTGACGGGGAAACTAGTTCCACGTTTTCCAACACATCACCAGTCCTGTAAATGTAAGACAAATCTTGCAGGCAAAATGTTGGTACTTGAAAACAAGAAAAACACACGATAGAATGTTGTCATTATTACAACATGTCAATAATTTTGTAAGATGTTAATATACTGATGCCACTACCACAACATTGTTGCAAGACCACTCCTTAGGCTTGACATGGTCAACCTTGCTAAACGGCTTTACTACTGTACAGTAGTCCAAGAGCCAATACTCCATAATACTATTACAGTTAGTTGCACACTTGCCACTAACAAATCTACCTACCTATGTATAGGAAAACTTCAAATTGTACTGTGATGCTTTATCTCGTCTACCATGCAAAAATATTTAACAAACAGTTATCACGAGTTCTGACTACAGTCAATACACAACCTTAGTCCCAAACACTGACAGAGCGCTTGCGAAATAAATGATCTGCAAACTCGCTCACTCAAACACTAGAAATGCATGCAAAATTTCTGATCTGGAAAGTCGCTCTGCACATGCGCAGATCGCCTGAAGTCAGAAATTTGGCAAGTCAAGAAGCAAGTTTGCCGTCCCCAATATTCGAACCTGAGGAGTTTCGGAAGCAAATGTACTGTATTGAAGAAAGTACTTGTGTTGGGACATTTCTGCGCCCCCATGGTGATTCGGTGCCCGGGGAATTGTGCCCCCCTCGTTATGCCCCTGTCTGGCTGAGACAAGTTTAAGTACAAGGCTGTGAGAATCTGACTGATGGGAAATAACTACTGCTGAGGTTCTATAGATTTACAGATTACTTAAATTGCTGCGCCCCAATCTGACTTTACGAATATTCTGCGATGGCCACTAGGGTTCGATAAATAGACTGAATAAATGCCCCAGTCCCAAGACTAAGGTAGAGTACATTAGTTAGTTAGTCCTCGAAAAATCAGCAGTTTATGTCATTACCGTGCTAGTTTAGCAAAAATGATGACTCGTGAAAGAGATTTGTTAGTCTTGTTTAGAGCTAGCTTTGTCTGTCCAAATTTGGCTTACTTTTCGATGTCCAAAGCCATGTGAAAAGGTCTTGACTGTGAGAAACTAAAATCTACGTGTAACAATTTAGGATCTGTGTAAAGGAAGATCGGGTTAGTTGACTCACCGCCAGTATCTAACCAGCCATGCTTGAAGGTGCACAAGATATTCCGTTGTTTCTATATTCTAAATCAATGGTTTTTATATTCTATAATGACAGCTATGTAAAGTTGACGTGTCATTATGGAAGGGCTGAAGTTATGCGGGAAAGTATGTTTTTGATCCAAAAAAGTAAATAGTGTTAGATTTAGTTCATCAGGTTATATGTGCTCTTGTAGGTGCCTGTATAAAGCAATAATTGTGGCAGGTTATAGATTAAGCATCACCCCACATTTACTATAATTTTGGTAGCTTGTTTCTCGGCAGAAAAATATTTATGGGTGACATTTTTTTGATTTAATTCTCCGAAAGGTTAGTTGACACAGTGGTGGTCATCCTAGTTGACTCAGTGAGATATGATGTAAGATATTTAACCAATGCACAAGGTAACACTGCACAACTGAGGGAACATGAATCTTACAGAAAGAACGAGGATTCGGAAGGCAATAGCTACACATTGATACAGGGGCAAGTGGTAGGCAGTGATGGTGATCAGTACGTTAAAAGCAGCTACTAGAAAAAGAACTTGTAAAGCTAGATCAAACTCGCACACAGGCCAATATGCTGGCAGCATTTACCCTGACCACAGCCAGGGACAGACGCTGGTGGAGCCACTGGCACTCCCTCGGGTCGCCAGACACATCAACAAGTTTCTTTGCAAGACCACTCAAAAAAGGGGCAGTGGACTTGCCATAAACACCAGTGGTCTCAAATGCCACTGGTGGGAAGTGGTAATTGCTTTGGAGGTTTTTTGGTAATTGCTTTGGATATTTTTGGCATTTTGCGGCCTCAGCTTTTGTGGCCGCAAAACCAGCCTGTCTGGAAAAGTCTTTATAGTGGCCCTGAGCAAAAGTGTCCACATTACCTTATGAAACAAACCAGCATCGCATTTTTTAAAGAATGCTGAATACCATTCTCAATTATAATGGTTAACGGCATGTTGAACTCACGGAGTGTTAATTTGGGAGTAAAGGCAATTTAATATATTGATACTTAATAATTAATCTATACTCACTAGCAGGGGTGCCGTTGGGTTCTACCGAATGTGCTGCGAAAAGTGGATGGAGAAATGATTAAATCTTTGTTTATTTGCTTTAACAGTTACAGCCACTTATTACATTTGTCCGTCACGATTGGCTTTTGTTCACTAATATACAATACTTTTTCTTTACAATGATTTATTCAAAATGAGTCAACTATCCAACAGGGTGAGTCAACTATTCATCCTTTAGTGCTAGTTGACTCAACTCAACAACTACAGGCTCTGGCTTTGCAGCACGATGTTTGAGGAATCTCCTGCCTGGTTCTGCTCCCATCTTCTTGCAATGATTCAAGCTTGCACCCATCATACAGCAATAATGGTTCAAGTCACTGTAGTGATTTTAACTATCTTGTTGACTCAACTCATGAACATTTTTGTAAAACGCCGGAAATGTCAATTGCCGACGTATTATCACATTGAAACAAAGTATGGGCTGAGGCAAAGGTTGAACTTAACACTGTATAAAATTAAACTTTCCAGAAAGAAAAACATCGGAGCTACAAGCTATAAAAAAAAATAAGTCAACTCATCTGACGTTCCCCTACAGTTCAGATGTAGATGGCAAGCAATTATGCGAGAAGATTGTAGATTGCAAAATGCTAGTTTCAAGTCATGCAACTTAAAATTATCGCGTCTTGAAGTCCTGACATTCTTCGAATTGCTTGCAAATAAATGCTGACGATGGCAGTATTTCAACCCTCACAGCAAACAAAAAATTTCAACCCTCACAGGACTATTGTAGAAACACGGCAGTTCTACACAAATTGAGTGCTGGCCAGTGATGCAGCTTCAAACATTGGTCCTGCTGTGAGTACTTTCATGATTTGCTTGTTTCACCTGTGGAGTGAAGTTGCGTGATTTCAGTCCATATGTCATTTTTCGAGTTATTTGAGACTTCACAGAAGCTATGATTGATAAAACTTCAATTAAAAACTTGTGCCATCATAACAACTCTTTGCCTTCGGTATTAATATAAGTAAATATCTTTTTCAATGCTAATTAAATGTTTCTTAGAAATCACACAAAGCTTTGAAACTGCACAAGACTTTTTTGCCTGAATTTTTTGATTTTTTTGTGCTAACAGTAACAAGCTCAACTCTAAGTTAGGAGTGTGCTTATTTTTATGGTTGGTCGGTTTATGTCTCAAATACTTAAGGTTTAATTTAATAGGCTCTTTGTTCATTTTATTGAATTGTATACTATCTAGTATAATTTGTATATTATAAAGTTCCTAATTTTGTTGAAAATGCATTATTGAAACAATTTCATAATCTTATTGTCCACAAAGTGTTTTGACCTATGCCATTTGCCATTTATACTGCAATCTCCTAATTTCCTCCTGGCCTACTTTTCCAGGCAGTGTTTCCTTCAGAGTTCCAGATTTTTGCTGACCTTTAGCCTAATTCATTTGCAAATATGTCAGGTATAGCACCTTTATAAGGATAATTTATTCAGGGCCATTTCGTGTCTATTCTCAGGAAGTGGTCAGGTCATCCTCTCCAATTCTCCTGAAATTTTACTCAAATTATCACTACCCCATATGATGAACATCTGCAAAACTTGAATGAAATCTGTCAAGAAATGGCATGACTATAAAGATTTTCAGTTGGGGGTGTTTAGCCGGGGGACACAAATTGTTCATATTTAGCCATGTTTAAAGCCTTATTACTGCCAAACTACATTAGTGAACAACCCCAATTTTTCAGGGATGCTAGTAACTTTGCCAAATATTGAAAAAATAACATTATCTACATTGTGACTTTTAAAGGTCGAAGGTCACGGACACCCAAAGTTGACTGTTTCTAGTTCTTGCTACAAATTTTCCAAAATTTTCAAACCTAACCACGGTTTTATTTTTTGATATTTTTCGCTCATATTTGGAAGAATTGTTGCTGATAAAATTATCTTTGACTGTAGAAAATTTTATTGCAAAATATAAAAAGGTTTGTGAGATATCTCGGGCTAAACCTGGCACAAAATGGAAAAATTGAAAAAGTGGGGTGCCGTTGTCACCTCGGTTACCCATGACCGCAGTGAAAATTACATTGAAAAAATTTTCACATATTCATTATGATATGGTAAGTAGAGATCGACCAATATGGCTTTTTTGAGGCCGATACCTATATATCGGCCGATACTGATATTTTCAAAATTTGTAAATCTTGTTTTCTGCTTCATTAATTATCAAAAATATGATGTATTTTATGCCTTACCTTTTTTTCAAACCTTAAAATCAAGATTTAAAAGCTGGAATATTTGAAATTGCAGCAATTTCAATACTTCATCAGTCTAACTTGTTAGCATAGTATACACTGTTTACAATGAATAAACACCGTGCCATGAATAAAAAAAGAATGTTAAAATAACAAAGCAATAGGAACAGAACACTGAATGTAAGAGAACTGCCTACGGTGTTTAAACCCGAAAAAGCAAAAACAGTGCTTGAAAGTTGAAAGATGCTGAACAATGAAAAGGAAGTACAAAATTGAGCATCAAGTTCAGGAGGTTAAAATTAGTACAACACTATTCACTTAACCATTGCCAAAAACGCAAATATATCCAAAACAGCAGTAACTTTTTTGGTCTTTGATAGTATGTTTGTTAACAGTCACTGTACTACATAAATCTTGTAAAATTTTGTTTTTGTATATATTTCACAAATCAACCTTTCAGACTTCTGCAACTCAGTGGGTTTTCAATTTGAAAAGTCAATATAAGTCGTAAACAACCAAATTTGGAATTTCAATGTAATGTAACATTAAATAACTGCATGTCCTTAAAAAAGAAAAACTAGTTCCATTAGTTACTGCAACTGAAGTACTGGCATTGGTATGAAATGAAACACCTCAACTGGTTTGTCAATTCTCAGTAGTTCCACATCAACAGTTTAAGATTGTCATGCAGAAAGCAAAGTTTATCTGCATTTTCACCAAGTAGCCAACAGTGAGTTTGCCGGTCATCTACAACCTAGCCTAAACAAAAGCAGCACTAGGCTGTAACCAATTACCGCCCCTCTGCCAGAAGTAAATTCCATAAGAACAAGTCACCATAACAATAACTAAGGTGCGCATTACGCATCCGATGATTGTGCAATAATACCGCGGTAATTATGATCCAATTACAAACAATGCGCTTTTAACTTTCGTTGTTGCAAACACTGCTTTTGCTAACCGTGTTTAACAAACGGACAACAGCAATTGTGATGCAACAATGAGCACTGACTGCCACGCTGCTATCGGACCAAACGACAAATCATCGCTTCAATGTATTTGTGAAATGTTGGAGTAGTGCTCCCGTAGCTTGTGTGCCACATCCACAAACGCTGGTTTCATGTTTGCAACAGCTTGGATTATGAGATCACAATGATAATTACCATGCCTTGTGGAAAATGTCGATTAACTTAACCCACGAACATGATGTTTTAGCTTGCGTACAGTATAAACCAGCGCGCTTATAGCCTAATACATCAAGTTAAGAAAAGTAGAATCCTTTACAGATGTTACTTGCATCTGCTTCATAGCGACAGTTGTCGTCACTAATGAGTAACGATTGAATTTGTAATCATATTCCTAACGCCATAAACGTTGCTTAACATAACGCATTTCATTTTTCATGCACGCTTTTTCAAATTAATCTGCGCTAAACTAGGCATCGATTGGACTTCTGCACCTTAAGTACCAGTCAAACTATATTCGTGCTGTGAAAACTTACGGAAGTATAACGGGAGTTTATTCGTACACAGCACCTGCACGTGGTGGCTTCAAGCATTGCGAAACTTCCCGATGATGCTTTTTTTCGGCTGTTTGTGAAACCGCACCTGCTAGCGTTGTTGTAAGATAACGGTCTTGACTTGCTTCGTTGTGCTTGCTTGCGCAAGTTGTCTGGATGCGTGAGGAATATCACAGCGTTTTGTCAACTCCGATTGAGACCGATAATATCGGCCGTTTTGACCAATACCGATATATCGGTGAAACCCAAATATTGGCCGATATATCAGCCAGGGCGATATATCGGTCGATCTCTAATACAAAATTCATGAATGGTTCTCAATGTTTTCATAGAGAAAAATTTTGACAAAGTTTGTGCAAAGACTACAAATTTTGTGTAATACAGAGGTCTTAATATTTACTATTTTTCATTATACCATTGTTACTTCACAAATTCATTATTAAATTCTAATGTGTCTTGTGCAAAATCAATTGCTTGTTTAAGTGGAATGAAACTGAAAAATTTTGTTTTATTTCACTCAACACATTTATGACCTTTCGACAAATGTATCATACCTGGATTTCAGCCTAAAACCAGCAGTTTTCAGTGGCATTTCCAACGCCATAGCTCCTCCGTCGATTGCGCTAGAGAGCTCTTCAAGAGCTCAAACGGACCGGCCAGTCTTCCAGTCTGCACTAAAAAAAATTTTTTGGTCCGGGGTTGCGAATTTTTTGTGAGTAACGTCAAAAGTGAAATAATTTTTGGGCCATTTGGTTCATGTTGCCTGGCCTAGGACCCAACCACTAGGCCAAAGTATTTCGCTAAAGTTTTCATTGGAGACTAGACTCGAGTTCGAATATTTTGAGCCTTTTTGATCGACTTTTTAGCGTGTCTGGTTCAGAAGTTATGATCTGAAATAAACAAATTAATTAATGATCTCATTAGCTAATTAATAAAATATTTTTGTTACTTTAGATCATGAAACCAATTAGTATTAAATCAAGTATATTTAATTTTTAACAAATGATTTTAATGTAAAAAAAATTTAAAAAAAGAAAAAAAAATTGTGGTTGCGGGTGCTGTTTTTTTGTGAGTGGCGTCATAGGTGAAGTAGTTTTTGGTCCATTTTGGCTCATGTTGCCTGGTCTAAAGCTCAACCGCAAGGCCAAAGTATTTTGCTGAAGTTTTTATTAGAAACTAGGCTCGAGTCCGAGTCTTCTGAGGCTTTGATAAAGGTTTTAGCATTTCTGGTTCAAAAGTTATGATCTAAAATAAACATATTAATTAATTAGCTGATTAGAAAAATATTTTTATTACTTTAGATCATGAAACCAAAATGATGTATTTAATTTTGAACCAAATGTATTTAATTAAAAGAAATTTTTTAATTTAATGAAAAATAAAAAAAAGGAAAATATTTTTGTGGTTAGAGGTATGGCTTTTTGTGAGTGACATCATAAGTGAAGTATTTTTTGTGTCATTTTGGCTTTTGTTGCCTGGCCTAGGGCCCAACCGCTAGGCCAAAGTATTACCCTGAAGTTTTCATCAGGAACTAGGCCCAAGTTCGAGTCTTTTGAGCCTTTGATCAACTTTATAGCGCTTCTGGTTCAAAAGTTATGATCTAAAATAAACAGATTATTTCATTATCTCATTAGCTAATTAGACAAAGATTTTATTACTTTAGATCATGAAGCCAAAACAATGTATTTAATTTTAAACCAAATGTATTGAATTAAAAAAAAATGTTTTATTAAAAAAGAAAAATAAAAAAAGAACTTTTTGTGGTTGGGGGTGCGGATTTTTTGTGAGTGACATCATAAATGGAAGACTTTTACACCTTGGCCCTTTTCACCTGGCCTTGGGCCGAAACCGTCAGATGGTAGTATTTAGCTGAAGTTTTGATTGGAAATTAGGCTACAATCTGAGTCTTTTGATACTTTGGAGAACCTGCTGGGGTTTCGGGTTCAAAAGTTATAATCTAAAGCAAGGGCACACAACCTGCGGCCGTATGTTTGCATGCGGCCTTCGATGATGAAATTTGCAGCCATACACATGTAATTTAAAATATAAGATTTGGTGGTTGTGCTGGCGTATATTAGAAGCAAAACAAACGTAAGGCAAGAAAATCAGTCGACACAATGCGTGACATTCTGGATGGTGATGTCACAATGAGTTATAGAATGAATACGCAATCTTTGTTTGAATGTGTTCTGTGCTGGTTGGCACCAGGGTTGCCAGAATGGCCATTTGAAGGCCAATTTTGAAAAATTTGTCCATTTTTTAACTGTGCTGGCCATGAAAAAAACGTATCTTGCCATTTTGTAAAACTTGGTCATTTTTTGGTTTGTCACTGTAAAATTAAGTTTTCATTAATTATTTTGTCTTTTTTGGGACGGTAGTTAATGTGTCACCCATTGTTACAGTAACGCTGTGGCAATCAACCGTTTTTGCTTTGAAGTGTGTAGTGATGATTTAGCCCTTGCCGTCAGTTGATTTTGCGCAGATATTTCAGTCAGTGATAACATTTCGGTTACCATTGGTAGGCCTATCTGCTTCTCTCGTACTGTATCTGAAGACTGCTGCACGCGGTTGTGTGACTGATAATGTTATAGCAGAAGTGTTTTGCATTTTAGGTAAGATTTTACTGTAAGAAGTTTCTCATCATGTTTACAATAACACTCTGCAGTAACTTCAACCTTGTAATGTTCAAAGTGTGCAGCAATTATTTAGCCCTTGCAAACTTGTAGATTTTGTGGAAGAGTTTCAGTCGGACCTGTCATGAGTTAATGTTTGTTCTCAAGTGTTCCTTCCCTTTCGTTCATATGTGAACTCAATGATGGTTTTGTGCATGTGGTTAACTCATTATGATCATCAACTTAATGCAGTTCATGACTTTAATCTTTGTTCATATATTTGGAGCACAAGATCAAGAGAATTCTAGCCTTGTCATTGAATCGGAAAGTTAATTTCAAATCGTTTAACACAGAAATGAGTCAGAATGGAAGCATGTATCTACAGTAGTATTTAAAATAGGGTTCTCAGTTTTATTAAGATAAATAAAGACAAATTGTAACAGGTAATTTTAAGTTTTCAGAAGAAATTGCTGTTTTAAGGTAAAAACTTGCTTCTTTGGCAAAACCACATTTTTTTTGTATTTTGGCCATAAGCTACAAAAAATCTGACAACCCTGGTTGGCACTAGGCAGTATCTCATAAATATAACTCGAACTCATTGGCGGCCGTACTTAACATAAATGAAAGTAATGTGGCTGGCAATAGCAAAAAGGTTGTACACCGCTGATCTAAAGTAATTAAAATATTTGACTAATTGGCTGATTAGATAATTAATTTGTTTATTTTAGATCATAACTTTTGAACCAGAAATGCTAAATAGTTGATCAAAGGTTTAGAAGACCAATGCAAACTTCAGTGAAATACTTTGGCCGAGAGGTTGGGCCCCAGGCCATGTAACATGAGCATAAATGAACCAAAAACTGCTTCACTTACGGCATCACTCACAAAAAATTCACAACCGTGGACCAAAAAATTTTTTCGAGTACAGACTAGAAGACTGGCTGATCCGTTTGAGCCCATGAACAGCTCTTCAGCACAATCGGTGGAGGAGCTATGGCTTTGGAAAGGCAACTGAAAACTGCTCGTTTTAGGCTGAAATCCAGGTACGATACATTCGTAGACCGGCCATAAAAGTGTTAAGTGAAATGAAACAAAATTTTTCAGTTTCATTCCACTTAAACAAGCAATTGACTTTGCACAAGATGCAATAGAATACCAGAATTTAATAATGAATTTGTGAAGTAACAATGCTAGTTTGAATAACAATGGTATAATGAAAAATAGTAAATATTAAGACCTCTGCATTACACAAAATTTGAAGTTTTTGCACAAACTTGTCAAATTTTTTCTCTATGAAAACATTGAGAACCGTTCGTGAATTTTTATGGTAAACTTGCCATATCATAATGAATATGTGAAAATTTTTGCAACACAAATTTCCACTGCGGTCATAGTTAACGAGACGAAAAAGGTACCCCACTTTTCTAATTTTTGGTTTTGTGTCAAGTTTGGCCCAAGATATCTCACAAACCTTTTCATAATTTTGTAGTAAAATTTTCTAAGGTCAGAGATAATTTATCAGCAACAATTCTTCTAAATATGAGCAAAAAATATCGAAAAATAAAACCGTGGTTAGGTTTGAAAATTTTCAAAAATTCGTAGCAAGAGCTAGAAACAGTCAACTTTGGGTGTCCGTAACCTTTGACCTCAAAGTCACAATGTAGATAAAGTTATTTTTTCAATATTTGGCAAAGTTACTAGCATCCCTGAAAAATTGGGGCTGTTCATTAATGTAGTTTGGCAGTAATAAGGCTTTAAACATGGCTCAATATGAACAAGTTGCTCCCCCCTGGCTAAACACCCCCAACTGAAAAGCTTTCTAATCATGCTATTTCTTGACAGATTTCATTCAAGTTTTGCAGATGTTCATCATATGGGGTAGTGACAATTTGAGTAAAATTTCAGGAGAATTGGAGAGGGTGGCCTGACCACTTCCTGAGAATAGACACAGAATGGCCCTTCAACAAAATGGCAGAAAGACTGTAGCATGTATATGCCATTAAAAAAAGATTTCATAAGCAGTATGATCGTATTTGATGATTGATTCGCTTGAGAGCAAAATTTGACACAACAAAAGTTATGTTTTGAAACTAAATCACCGCAAAGTTTTATGTGACTTAGTGATTCAACAAATCTTATTTGGATTTGCAACAGCTAATTATTGGCCCATATTTTCAAAACTGCTCATGCTAAAACTCTGTGTTAGATCATCTAGCAGCTCCTTCCCACATATATGCACCACCACGAGTTGAAACTGGACAGTAACAAAGCTAATTTAACTGCTGAGGGGCATCGACTCGACAACCTTCCGGTTCCTTCAATGCCCTGGCGTCCTTGCACTGATTTGTGTTTTTTCTAGCTGAATATTAATTATCGCCAAATAAAATCAACTCAACTCAGCGATAGAGTGTTTTGTAACCCATGTTCTTTATCAAAGCATGGCGTAAGCTTGAATCTTATTCAGTTACTCTGGTGTGGCGAATAAAAATAAAGATAAAAACCAAAAAGTTCTACAGAGTTGTGTTTTGGTTGTCATGCTGTAGCAATTTACCATTACCTTTTACATGACACCCATCACGGCACAGTCTCATCCACGATGACACCATCGCGCCGTCAACCGTGGTACAAACTTTTAGCTGAATAACTTTTTGCAATTGCTCTAAAAACTCCGTCACAAAATACATTTCTTACCAATCCAACTGCTGCCTCAGAACCAGCTGCCGTCTCCTGATTAACTGTTAGCCGTGGGAAGTCCTGCAAATGGCTGGGAAGCACTCAACGACGAAAAATTCCTTTTAAGAGCTGAGAAGACTGTCTTTGATTTGGGGCGAGACGCTCGATCTTCTGGTGGATGTTTTCGAAAAACCATATGGCCAATGTCATTGCCACATGCTGGCTTTTTAAATTTTTATTCAGCAACCAAAATACTATCTGTGTTTTACACAAATTTGGTATTGGTGTTGATGAGCTACAGCTGCTGTCTTTGTTGTTTCACAAGCTTTGAATCCGATACAGCAGAGAATACAACAACGTTCGTTGATATCCTTTCCACATTAGTGGTTCTGATGCTATTCTGGCAATATACGTTTGCAACTGCTACACTCCGCATAATCCTTAGAGCAAATTGATCATAAGCCGCATACATTAATGATTAAAACTCAAGGTGAGTTGCTATTTGAACAAAAGCCACATTACTGAAATTTTATGTCCGAGCGAAAAACGACACTCACGTGATTCACTATACGTTTAGATCAGGGTTCTGGAACCGTTTTGGCTAAGGGAGCCATGAAACCTACATATATTTAATTGTATTTCCGTGAGAGCCATATAATATTTTTCAACACTTTTAATGCAACTAACTTACTAACGTGTGCATTTTTAAGCAAAATCAACAATTTTAACCAGTGGTAAATGTCTCAATTTTCTCTTTAATGACATGCTTCTTACTGTTAATGCAACTTCTGGTGCTGCATGGTGTTGCTGATGGCTTTGTAGTCTAGTAGATGGAAAATTATGGAGAAGTTTCATTCGAAACAATCGTGTCAAGAAAGTATCAAGCGAGCCAGATGCTGTCACCAAAAGAACCACTTGTGGCTCGCGAGCCATAGGTTCCCGACACCTGTCCCGTCGCCACGGGGGGGCTTTGGTGTCTCCAAGCCCCCCCAAATTAAAATATGAAACATTGTAAATCAATGGAGTTTTTGTTAAATTTGAATGTCAAGCCCCCCCTGCACAAACATCAAAGCCCCCATATTGACGACCTTCTGGCGACGGTTCTGACCTGGTTTAGATAATAAAGATGGTCAATACTTCTTAATGCAGTAGTTCTTAAACTTTTTTTACGATGAACTACGATCGTAACCCATGAGGATCTCTTGTTGGTAGTTGGTTTCATTAGTTGTCAAAAGTATTGCTCTGCATAGCAATGTTTTAATAACTGCTTGCGGTTATTTTAATAATTTTATTAATTTATAAGCGCTATTAATTTTAATAGCAATGTTTTAATAACCACATGCAGTTATTTTAATAACATCTTGCGGTTATTAAAATATCTTGACATCTAATGAAACTAACTACCAAGAGAATCACATTCAACAAGCCCTCAAGAACAATGGTTACCCGTCCGCATTGACGGCTCGTTCACAAAGTTCGACCAACACCAAGAAATGATGGAGAGCTGATCTTCAGTGAGAGCTGATCTTCAGTGGTGCAACGCCACCATACTATCGTGGCTCATCTGAAAAACTTCAAAGATGCTTAAAGGACCACCTAAGACCCATGCGAGCGGTTGGTGGCAAGCTGCGAAATGGGAAAGATCTTCTCCGCTTTTTTGATCGTCAATGCGCGGTATATTGCACGCGTACCACGGGGACTGCATACAGAACTACTTATTATTCTTTTTCAAGCGTTTAGTTACTATTTCTGTATTTATTCGGTTGTCTGGACAACCAATTGAAAATTATCCGACAGAAAAACAATTTTGTAACACCAAGAATAACTGGCGAAGCGAAAAAGCGGAAAAAATTCTATTTCGAGCATTTTTTCCATTGATAACGCTGAAGTAGGTTTGGCAAATTTCAGTCAAAGTTGATGAATTTGCTGCACATTTCAATAAATTGGTTAAAAAGATGGAATGAAACAAGATTTTATTCATTCATTTTGTGCCCACTTTTCCTATATGTGGAGGGTCGTTGGGGGCCATGCCTAGGAGGGCTCAAAATACCTCACGCTCAACAGCAATCTCAGATAATTCTGCTGGCTTCACACCAAGACGTGACCAAGCGAGGTCGGAGATCTAGTCACTCCAACTAGTCCTTGGAAGAGCTGTGGGTCGCTTTCCTGTATGGGCTCAGCCAGCAGGACTTGCTTCAAAGAATGAAAAAATGAAATGTATTTCTGCTAAAAGTATGGCAACTTTATTGCTTTTGCTAATAAGCTAGATTAAAAGATAAAGACCTTTAATGTCTCAGTGTATCTTTTGTCCGGTGAAAAGTTTAAGTAAACTGTAATTCCAACTATCTTCAATTTTACATATTTCTATGTCTCTCAAAAAATGCAAACTGTTGTCTGCTGCACAGCAAGCGTCGTGGAGAAAAGGATGGTTTCCAAAGTTTGCAAGTCTTATCTGAAAAGATTTTAAATTGCTTTGGTTAAAACGTTTTTACTCTGATTTATTCGTAATAATTTCAGTTCAGTTTTTTTGTATTCGCTTTGGAACAACACGTGTGGTCTGCGCCGCCCATCTCCGTTTGCTCTTCGCCGCAGCGAAAACGCTTTCACAAATTACTGCATGGTTTGATGTTAAAGCGAAACTATATCTAGCATTCAGTCTGCCGAATTAGATTCGCATGTCCCACCCACCGAAGGCATGAACTCTTCAATGAGACAAACCTCCTAACACATTGTATCAGTAGCGCAACCAGGGGGGGGTGCATTTGAAGCATTTGCCCCCCCGCCGAAATTTTCAAAACACTGCATAAAATTTTTACATTTGCAGAAACTTTCAAATAATAAAGATGAAATTTTATATTCGATTCATGAAAGTTTCATATTCTAATTCAGAACATTTTCATAAATGCACTCTGTGTGTACGCTTTCATATTGTTTCTTGCCTGTTTTCTGAGGAAGAGTTTGCATAGACTCTCGAAACGTTAACAATAAATACTATATTGTTATCCCACCAGTAGAGCAAAGTTTGTAGCCAGGAGACTATGCCTGTTTACAGAAACAGCATAGCCTGCTGTGTTCACGTTTGTTAGCTTTACGTTTTCCTGGAGTTACTGTAGGCTACTGTTTAAGAGTTTTTGCATTTTATTTCGGTGCTTAACCGCTGTTTGGATTTCACAGCCAAGCTCTGGCGTTGCAAGGCAAACTCGAATTTCACAACGGCCTCAAAGTTATTGGGTGTTGTTTAGGTAGTCCCAAGGGCGTCGCCACATGCCCTT
>Ga0210059_1009641_pt1 | contig 15044 bp, 8 predicted proteins | sample Ectturendosymbi2_FD_188042 | JGI IMG/M metagenome (GOLD analysis project Ga0210059, IMG submission 188042) | Ecteinascidia turbinata endosymbiont from Florida, USA - Sample 2 (SPAdes) (version 2) | ecosystem: Host-associated > Tunicates > Ascidians > Unclassified | place: Key West, Florida...
GAAACCTAACTTAGGAACCTTCCTTAAAAGAGCTTACAAAATCTTGTCACGATCCAACCTTACATAAAACATGCGTTCTGAACTGAGTATTTCCTTTCAGTTACAGAATGTCTAAATAGAAAGTAGTGTTATTACAAATTAGCTACTTGAGGTCTGGTAAATACCACAAAAATATTGTGTCCATGTCGCTGGGTTCGAGAGCGTTTTGAAGATGAATATTGCACAGAGTTTATTGGTAAGTTTCAATATTCGTGTGCATATTTTCAGTGAAATAAATAGCGAAACCAACAAAAACTATACTTCTGTTATGATTCAATTATTTAGATGAGACATCAGAAACCTTAGGGAGACCAAGCGAACTTTAGCCTTCGTGAATGTCGTCCTTGTTACATCTAAGATCGAACCCATGTAGAAACTTCCGGATGTAACTAAATGCGGCTATCTAGATTTTATATGGTCTAGAAACCCGTAACACATTCAACATGAGCATGGGGTACACCTGACCGGTCAAAAAATGTTGGGTTGCATGCATTGCATAATGTTCATGTGATATCCCATGTAAAGTAGGCACTTGGTGACCGCCTCTCCACTTTTTTCACCTTCTAATTACTCACCATCACTGCATTGCAAAACAAAATTGATGATTACCAAATATTCAATCAAACCAATGCAGTATGCTGAAATTCATGCTTTACCATACAAATATAATGTGGCTCTAAGCACATAACAAACCTAAAAATGCTCATAAATTAGAAGTATTCTGTACTGCATTCCAGTATAACCCCTCAAGCTTTACCTTGTTTAGACTGACCTAGTGGCAATGTGTCGAGTGTGCCCCATTTTTTCTGTCAGATGTGCCCCACGCATACGCAAAAAATAAAATGAAGAAGTATCAACTCAACTTAAAAAGAATTTAAAATCTTTCATTATCAAATAATGTTGCACTGCCCTGACTATAACGTCACAAAAACTCAGAACAGAAGATGCTGATTAACGAGGGCAAAACTCAAAACTAAATGCGATTTTATAAATTACTTTTGGGTTGCAAAAACACATCTTTCTCTGTAATTCGTAACAATGGCTGCCTATCAACGAAAATTTCACTTTAGTACTACGGCTGGTATGAGACTAAATCACCATGGAAATTTTAAAGTTCAACGTTTTCAAATTTTTGAATAAATCAATAAAGACGACTGTGCCCCTAGTCCCACTGTGCCCCACCTTCCCCTACACAATTCCCTTTTTTCTAATCTGACGACTTTAGTCTTATGAAAAAAATATCGTCTTTGAGCATCGTGAATGACATTGTTATTACTTTATCTTAATAATAACATTGTCTGTTTTCATTAACATTGCATTTTCTTAGATGCTTACAACGTTCACAAACCCAGCAACAAAAATTTTGTACCTGTGAAAAAACAAACTTTTCGCAGAACAAAAAATGCACATCAACGTTGAACAAAAATCGCCAGTTTGTCTACCAAGCCTTCTCAAACTTTTTTGTTCTGCGGCCCCGTTTTAAAAAACGTTTTTCGAGGCGATCCCTTGATGGATATTCTAGATGTTAATGATACGTGCAAACGTCCCATTAGTTTACAAAAACATTTATATCTGATTTGTCAAGCCAAGTTGTTTCGCGACCCAAAATTACATTCCTCGGCCCCAAATGGGGTCGCGACCCATAGTTTGAGAAGCCCTGTAGTAAGTGATGTCAGCCGTGAGCAACATAATCTATGCGATTGCAGGCATCCACTGTTGCTTTTCAAGTAACATAATCAGTTGTTGCGCAACGTGTTTTGCCCAAATCGAAATGTTTTCGATACAATGTTACGATTCAACGGTCTCGTTGGGCTACCCTCCTGCTTTAAACGAAGCTGTTATATACCTAAGCACCTTGGAAAACACTCTTCAAAACCGACCAAGTTGAAAAAGCAATTTTTTTACGGTTTAACATTAACGGGCGTAGAAAGCAAAGCTTCTTTGTATTCCATGGGTTGTACTGCTTGTAAGCGAACCTACTAATTGGTTGCGGCTATTTTTTGTATCGAAACATCTCGTCATGTTAATTACAGTGTATCAAACCAACATTGGACGTCGAGCAGTAAGCTTTTACAATGAATCCAATGCGCAGAACAAATTTACATTCAAATGTTGAAGTTGTCATACTTTTACCGTTGTGCACCAAATTTCTAGTTTTTGCGCACTTTGCTTTGCACTCTTCGCCGATGAAGTTGTGCTTTTGATATTTGTCTTGCAAACATTTTCCTGAAATCACTAACCAATATATTTTGTTTGCTCCCCTCTTTCTTCACTTGAAACAATTCGAAACATCTGCGTTACGTTGTGTTGTAAAAGGAATTCTGCTAGACATCGGACTTAATTTGAGACATTCCCTAGTACTCCAAATCAGTAATTTCCCTACTCACTAAAAAAATCTGTCTCCTGTATGAAACTATTTTCGTTGAAGAATTTTGCACTTTCACTAAACGAGGCACCGAAATCGCATTATTTTTGTTTTCTGCTACTCATTCCAAGTTCTGCTGTTCAGCAAAAATCAAATAAGGCTACTTTGCCAAACACCAAAACTTTTGCTCCTGTAAGACTCGCGTTGTGCGTACAATCGCTATGTTTATTGCTTCATAATAAATCTTTACTTTTCAACATCAGTGATAACTGCTGAAAAAGCTCGCATAATCTGTGGACGTTGCCAAATCACAATTCCCGGTCACTTGAGAGTTTAGGTTTCCGAGCATGCTGCAGCACGTCCGCTCAATCTCCTACCGACCCGTTTTGAAAACCAAACGTTCCGCGAGAACTACAGGAAAGTGTTTCCTTTGAGATGACGGATAAATCACTTCGCGTTAAACTTGCTGTCGTGGGTTTGCTCGAACATAATTTAAATCAACGAATCTCACATTTTCGTTCTTTCAACTCTACACGCAAAGTTAACACTGACGAAAGTTTTGGTTCGTTTATGTTTAAAACCTGACATAGCCCTACCAAACGTCAGGTAGTTGGGCTTTTTATCATTGCAATTTCGCTGAAATTTTATTTGCCTCCATGTGTTAAGTAAAAATTACAAGATGCCTAGTTTTTCGCAAGTGGCCATCGCCTGGGCTGAACAAGCAGAGTTGGTGTTGAAAAAATTTTCTTTGATTTAACATTCTTAGCTGACACAGCCACACTACGTCAAGTGATTGATTTTTTTATCACCACGATCTTGCTAAAATTTTATTAATCTCCATGTGCTAAACCGCAAGTCACATGATGTCGATTTTTGCATGTGATCGTTGTCCGAATGTAACACCAAACTTTGGATGCTACAACTTCGCATAAGAAAAAGAACTGTTTTCTGACCGCTTTGCTTTGATTTTCCTCAGTTGTTAAATAAATTCTGCGTGGTTCTTAGTGTTTTTTTGCGTATTTTCATGCAAAAGCTTTTCAGATATTCCGAAAAGGTACGTATGGGCATTGAATGTACTGACAGGGAAACTTAATTTCATAATGGATAAAAGAAATTTATGATAGGATATTTTATATGAATAAGATTTCAGTACTGTGGATGAGTAGTGGTACGTGAAATCGATGTCCTACAAAAAAAATTAGCTTGACTGATTCGCTTCCTTGTCACCTTTGTGGGGACCCGTAACTTGAATAGGCCTACAGATATGTGCAAGTTTAAATCATTGCAAAAAGATAAAAGCAGGCCCGTCGGCAGATTCCTGGAAAGATTTACAGTAAATCGAGAGGTTTCAATTGTTGATGTTAGGTTTATATTTTTTAGAGCTGATGCCGGCTGCTTAATGCGCATTGCACACCTTTGAAACTAAAGCATTCAACACTTAGGCTGCACTTTCAAAAGCTGGAATGTTAAGGAAACGGTGGTTGGTCAATTCTCTCTCGAATATCTAAATAACCATGCTTTGCACGCAGGCCATATAAACTACGTTCTACACAAAACTACTATCGCGAATACACTGAACCATGCAGAAGCAAGGGCCTCAGTTTAAAATACAAGTAGTCGGTAATTTGTTCAGGGGTTTCACATGAAACATAGATCAACGTAACATTTTTTTAAAAATCTAAAATAACGCATAAAAATTTCGTGGGAGGCTTTGATTTCCCGGTTTGTCACCCACCCTGGTTGCGGGCCTAATTCAATTAACACGCGCATTAAACTCCGTGACAAACAGTTTTCATCTTTTATTGCTTGACCATTCTCTTGAGTACTTTAAACACAGCACGAAACGTGCATTGATAAAGATGATTGCTGGCCTACAACAATGGACTCACAAAGCTAAATGCACTCTATACGGGCGTTTATGCAGTCTGTGTTTCATTTGTATGTGCATGTACAGTAAAATAATTTTTCCTGTATCATAACTGTTCAATGACTATTTCTTCAGATCACATTTTTTCTTTAACAACTTCTTACAAAAAAACATTTCAAGGTTAGGTTTTTCAAAATTGATTCTACGTCTGTAAAACAAGACCAAAACCTTTTTTTGAAGTGCAGCAAAAGGAGATGCAGCGAATAGCGGTAGCGATAGCTCGCTACTATTTTTATTCAGGAACAGCTGCGGTAGCGCCGCAATCATAAGCGTACGGGAAGGCATTTTACTGGGGGGGCGGAAAAATTTTGCCCTGAAAATAACAACTCGCCCTAAAAATAAAAAATTTGCCCTGAAACTAACTTCGTTACTTTAATCCGAATGGGGCCTGAAACCTCTTGAAATGTGTTCTATATAGTTGAATTCGTTTATAACGGCTTCGTATGCAACGTCAATTCGCCTATAAAGTTACATTTTGTTCGGTCCCGATGTCATCTTCTACATTCATTTCAATTCGCTTATAACTTCAATTCGGCAATAATGTTCTTTATACGATCTCCTAGAGCAAAGGCTGCCCAATCCGCAGCCCGTGAGGTTGTTTTAAGTGGCCCGCGATGTAATAAATTCGTAAGGAGACTTTGTATATTTTTAGTATTTTGTTACAGGCATAAAAGTATATTTGCCATCAAAACACACCAACATCATACCTGTTGTTTCTATTATGGGCCTACCACCCACAAACTTGTATAACAAACGCTTCGAGAATATGTCAATTTTTTAGATTTGGTTTACATCCACACAAGCTGGCAACACTGAGTGCAACTATAGGACTCATTATCACCGCGCGTTATCGCGTAAAACTTATAAAAATCCAGGGATTTGTTACGTCACAATAACTTATTGTTACGTCACAGAAACGTTTGTGGCCCGCAATAAATTTCTTTATGTGAAAGTGGCCCGTAGCACTAAAAAGGTTGGGCAGGCCTGTCCTAGGGGTACCGGTATATGCACATTCTGTAGTTACCTTGCTTGCTAACTCAAGGGGTGAAGTTCCTTTTGTGTTGTGTTCTCCTTGACAAGTGTTCTCCTTGACTGAATATACTGTATTGGAAATTTTTTCACCTTTTCCTGAAAACAGAGTTTGCCGTGAAGTTTTTCACTGTATTGAACATATTTTTTACCATTCAGGATTTTTGAACAACTTGCGATTGCCCTGAAAAACAGAGATGCCTGAAATTTTTCATTGTATTGAGTATACTTTTACATTCAGAAGTTTTGAGCAACTTTCCCTCGCCCTGAAAAACAGCGTGTGCCCTGAAATTTTTCACTGTTTTGAACATCTTTTTCATCATTCAGGATTTCTGAGCAACTTACGCTTGCCCTGAAAACAGAGTTTGCCCTGAATTCACTGTATTGAATATACATTTTTTATCGTTCAGGATTATTGAGCATCTTGCGCTTGCCCTGAAAAACAGCTGCCTTGAAATATTCCACTGCATTGAAATCTTTTTATTGTTCAGGATTTTTCACCAACGCGCGCTTGCCCTGAAAACAGATTTTGCGCTGAAATTTTTCAAGACAGGGGGGGCGGCGGCCCCCCCGAACCCCGCGCCTCGCACGCCTATGGCCGCTATTAAATTTAACAAAGAGCGGTAACGGTAGCGACGCTATTCATAAAGTAGAGGTTGCCCACCTCTGCTAGCACAATACAGAGAGACACAACATGTTGAGGTTTAAAATTATGTCTTAGCCTATTCTTTTCACAACGCAGACAAACAGCCACTAAAAGCTTGCCCACATTTAAATTAGACTTAACGGTCAGCTATGTAGGTCATGCATTCCAAACTTGGCATGTGATTACTTCAAACAAATATGTGCAGCTACTGACAAAAAAAACTTCAGATCTGTTTTTGTCTCATGAGACACAATAGAGGCTGCTTGTCAATACTACTGTACACCTTAAAAGTATAGGTTCTACTGTAATTACATTATGAAGTGGAAACCATTGAACTACTAGTTACTAGTTCAAGCTTCAATATAGATGACAAGTATTTGAAGTTAGTTTGAATTTGCAATTTTTACAAAAGACTCATTTTAAAGCTCCGAGGACAGGAGGTGATCACCTGTTCACAAATATTGAATCGTACTTTAACCATCATCTCATGTGGTCAGATAAAACTCTGAATCATGACTATGCCAAACTGTGCCATTAACATGAATGTGCAAGCAAATCATACAAAAATATTAAGAGCACGATGACTCATACATTTTTTTACAAGTAGGGTTGTTTGTGCTAGAATACGTTGATTTGGAAAAGATCACTGATATATCGTGATTCCAAGTAATGTCGATAGGTTTGTTTGCAACGTTTACGAAATAAATTTTGCTCATGCTCTCTCTGGAGTGTCACCATTGGAGTGGTTTGCAGTCATCCATCTCTACTCACTCATCGTCGTTTAGGGCACGCGTCTCTTTCGAGGGAAATTCTGCAAAGGTGGCAAGTTAATGGCAACACTCTGCATGAAAGCTGTCGTTGCGACGATCCATGAAGGACCAGGAGAAGATTGGACAGATTGCAAGTATGGGCTTTCACGTTTTCAGTTTGGCTCCGACTGGATATAAAAGTCAAGGGCGTACGCAAGGGGGTGGGGTAGTTGGGCATAAAAGCCCCCCCTTGAGCTTGATATGTTACAAAAACTTTATTACCCCGCAAAGGAAATTAAATCTTTTCGCATACTTTTTGCTTGCCAATTTGTCGACTTATGCAAACACCACGGAATAAATTTGAATGCAAATTTCAAGGCACATTGTAAACATGTCAAAAAGTAATAATTAGGTTTTGGTGAGAATCAAGGTCATCGTCTGAGTCCAGAAACCATCTAACCATTTTCTGCAGACCTTTCGTCCACTACCCATGTTTGAGATTGTGTTCCGCGATAGTTCACTTTATCCAGGTTTTTTTTCAAGGAAAATGTTAGGAACCCGGTTATGAGGGGACCCGATTTATCTGATTTTAGAGACCCGATGATAATTTTCTCTGATTCTAGGGGCCCGATTTGAAATTCTTAAAATGCCTTAAAAAACCCTGCTTTATCCGAAATAATTGTCTTTATTTTGTCTGCTATGGCTGATCAGCGCAAGCTCTGACCGTATTGACTACATTACCAAATTCAATAGCATGATAGAACTGTTGCACGAACTCAAAAACAGTAGTTTTTAACATAGAAGCATTCAGAAATTTGATAATGTCTCAGCAGGGGAAAAGGTAAACTAAGTGTTCTGAACTTCTACACATAACAAAAAATAGAACGTTTTCTTGCGTACTTTATGCGCATTCTCAATTCTTGTGTAGCAGGGTTGCCAATTTGGCTTTTTTGAAGCCAGATTTTGAAATTCTGGCTTTTTTTGAACACCTTTGGCTTTTTTGGAAATAAGAAAAGCCAGAAAAATCTGGCTTTTTCTGGCTTATTTTCAGTCGGATAAGCTTGGCTCTAGCAAAACATTGTCTGAGCTGCATGTTCATTGCAAATCTCTTGCGACGAGGGTCTATTACCATGCAGGGTGCACAGAATATTGCAAAAATTTTACTGTTGCTCTAAAAATGATCGGTGTTATTGATGAAAAACAAATGCCCGAAAGAGCAATTACGCCAAAAGAATATGCTTTTGAAGATTGGACTTGTGTTATATCGATGGTTTCGACGAGTTTTAATGTCTATTTTGTGTGTGGTTGTGCATGTTTTATGTGTATTTGCCTCAAAACTGCTATCTGGCTTTTTCTGGCTTTTTGGTACAAGGTCTGACTTTTTTTGGTGAAGACAGGTTAGCAACCCTGTTGTGTGGTTTAGCACGATTCGATCTTGCAAACTGGGCTGTGCGCCAGACAGTCCTGACGCACACCTCTTTTTTGTAATAGATCATAATAGATATTTTACGAGGTTTGGGTCGAGCAGCAAGAGCATCTGGGGTTTCCTCCAGACTCATATTTTTTTTATGGAAATATTTTTCTTTTTTTCAATATTTTTTCAGGATTTTGCGTTTTCATATTTTCAATTATTTGAATGTTTTCATGGTTCTCAATATTTGACCATGTTTTTATATTTTTGCGTTGTCATGTTGCAAACAATAATTTTGATCTTTTTCGTGTTTTTCATATTTCCGAATTGTTCAATATTTTTTCGTTTGTGAAAATTTTCGTATTTTACGTAATGGCAATATTTTCATTTATTTAATGTTTTACATTTTATTCTTACTTTTGATAATTTTATTTTTTTTTTCAAGTTCGAGAATTGACCTTTTCTTGGCACCAAAATACGAGCTTCTGTAGAGCAATAGTTGTCTGCTTGGATGCGAAAGGGTTACGTAAACCAGGGCTGAGTTTCATTTCAGCTGGGTTTACACTTTCTCTGCCAAGCTCAGCTCTTTGCGAAACTGGGCAAACCACGATAGATACCGGTTGCGACCCAGCGCGCAACTGTGTTGATCATCCAGCAGACTGCAACCTCTTCAAAAATATAACCCTACTGCATTCGCAATAATTCGGCCATTAACTTTAAACTATAACAAAAATTTATGAAACTGCCGAGGCATCCCCGATGAGACAACCTGTTTAACAGTTTTTTTGCGGTGTACCAGGCGCCTTTATTTAAATTTGCATAAATTGTTTTAATGTTTGCGCCAATAAACTCAACAACCCAATATTTTGAGTTTCTGTAGCTCGCAAGTGTAGGCGTGCCTATAGACATATCAGGTTTTAATCCAATTAACAAATTTTGAAACCACTGGCGTCGATTGGCTGCAATTTTGTCACTGGCACCTGCAATCTCATTACAGATCGATGATGGCGCAACATTTTAGTAAAACAAGATCAAACCGAACATTCAATGCAAAAAAAACGTTTTTTTTAGTATAAAAAAATTGCAAGTAACTTCAGTAACTTTAAACTTCTAAAAGCGCCGTGTGTGCCGTGGAGCTCACCCGGATATACTTTTTTGGTCTTTTCTACCACTTGATGGCGATAAATCCAACAAATTTGTTTTCTGAAATGCTAAAATGGGTGTGTATTAAATTACCTTCCCTTTCCTTGGACCTTTATCGAGTAGTGTGCGAATTTTCCGAATGGGTCGTAATGATTTTGTTTGTTTAAAGTGAATTGCAAGGCTGTATTTGTTTTGCTCACTGAAGTTATTCGAGTACAGCCACACTTTTGACAACTCGATCAGGAAACAACGAAAAGCTACTAGCAGTAACAGGTCTTTTTTTCACCCGAGTCAATCAAATCCACTTTCTACTTAATTGTTTATTACTTGCGCGAATCGATCATTTAATAGGATATGGGTGTTATCAAAGCGAACATGGTGGTATCAGTAACAAGGACTATATCTTGATTTATTGCAATTAAATTATTGACACGGTTTAAAACAGTTACGACATTTCGCAGGTTGTGAGCCTTTTTTCAGATGCACAGTGGCGGATTGCACGTGACGCTCTAAATGACAAGGTTTGGAAACATTTTCTTGCATTCTTGACAGTGAAATGGTGTTTGTTTATACCGTAGTTGTGATTTGCTGGGTTGTTCTTAGTTGCAATAACTCATACGAAAATTTCGCACACTGCTGGATAGAAGTATAACCTGCAAAAACGTACCTGGTGTAAGCAAAAAAATTTGATGCTGAAGGACTCTTACGTTTTGCTTCTTGCAATTTCTCAACTCCGGAATGTACAGGCGAGGCCAAGTTGCGTTAAAGATTGCTGGCATTTGCAAGCGACTTCTAACAAGGATGACAGACAAACTTTGAAGCCTCCTCACGGTGAACGTTTTCATTAACCTACGCGCTTTCAAATTACTCTTTTTCGAAAACTCAAGGTCGCATTCCGGCAACTGTGTTTTCTGCAAAACTTTGTCATGCACAAGGGCGTACGCAAGGGGGGTTTGGGGTTAAACCCCCCCTTGAGCTTGATATTTTACGAAAAGTTCGTTACCTGCGCAAAGGAGATTAACTGTTTTTGCATACATTTTGCTTGTTAATTTGTCGACGTAATGCAAATACCATGGAATAAATTTGCATGCAAATTTCAAGGAACATTGTAAATTGGCCAAAAAGTAATAATTATGTTTTGGTGGGAATTCGGGCTATCGTCTGCGTCCAAAAACTATCTCACCACTTTTTTCAAACCCTCCATCGCATGTTTAAGATTGTGTTCCGCGATACTACACTTTATCCGAAACAATGGTCGTTATTTTGTCTGCTAAGGCTGATCAGCGCTGAGTGCATTGGCTACATTAGCAATTTCTATAGCATGATAGAACTGTTGCATGAGCTCAAAAACATATTTTTTTAACATAGAAGCATTCATGACTTTGATAATGTCTCAGCAGGGAAAAAGGAAAACTAAAAGTTTGCTGGACTTCTATGCACAATAAAATATTCAAAGTTTTCTTGCGTACCTCATGCGCATTCTCAATTCTTGTGTAGTTTTGCAAGATTTGATCTTGCAAACCGGGGTGTGCGCCAGCCAGTCCAGCCACACACTTTCTATGCTCCACTGCTCGTATTCGAAAAGACATGCAGCGCAGCATCATTTTGCAGTTGTAAATTGCTCTGACGCAGTGATGAGTGTGTTTTACTACCCTGTTTTAATGCGCAGTCTGATATTTTTGCAATTGTGAACTGCTGTGTCCTAGCGTTGACTGTATTTTCCTCAGATATGCTAGCTTGGAGGGCTGATAGTTGATATTCAGCTAGGCCGTGTGCAAGGGGGCTTGGGGTTAACCCCACTTGAGCTTGATATTTTACGAAAACTTTATTACCTGCGCAAAGGAGATTAATTGTTTTCGCATACTTTTTGCTTGTTAATTTGTCGACGTAATGCACATATCACGGAATGAATTTGCATGCAAATAATAATCAGATATGGGAACAATCTTCGTTATCGTCTGCGTCCAGAAACCATCTCACCAACTTCTGCAGATCTTTCGTCCACTACGCATGTTTAAGATTGTGCTCCGCGATAGTTCACTTTATCCGAAACAATCGCCTTTATTTTGTCTGCTAAGGCTGATCAGCGCAAGCGCTAAATGCATTGGCTACATTAGCAATTTCTGTAGCATGATAAAACTGTTGCACGAGCTCAAAAACCGCAGTTGTTAACATAGAAGCATTCAGGCATTTGATAATGTCTCAGCAGGGAAGAAGGAAAACTAAACGTTTCCTGGACTTCCAGGCCTGTAACCAGCTTGGGACATCAAGGGGGAGAGAAGAGCTATCTAAGAGAGGGACAATTTTTTAAAACTATATCCAATAGTTTCAAAATACGTCAACACATTTTTCCTGTGCGGACGAAAATTTTTCTAGGGGAGTCTTCGCTCACTCCTGGTTACGGGCCTGTGGACTTCTGCACATCACAAAAAACAAACGTTTTCTGGCATATTTTATGCGCATTCTCAATTCTTGTGTAGTTCAGTAAAATTTGATCTCGCAAACCAGGGTCTTCCCCAGCCAGTCCAGCCGCACACCTTCAATTCTCAACTGCTCGTATTTTACAAGACCTTAGCGCAGCCCCATTTAGCAGTGATAAATGGCTCTGACGTAGGGATAAGTGTGTTTCACTCCCCTGTTTTAATGCGCAGCCTGATATTTTTGCAGTTGCAGTTATGAACTGCTGTGTCGTAGCGTTGAGTTTATTTTCCTCCGATAGCCTAACTTGGAGCGTTGATTGTTTACATTCAGTGCAATGACACATGAAATAAGGGGAGTGCGTGTAGAAAAATATGCATTTATTATGTCAACAAACTTTGCCAAAACGTTGGTTTGGAAACATTGACATGACGTCAAATTGTGAGTCACAAATAGCGCACACCAAATACAAATAACCACCATATGACTCTGAACCAAACCCTCCCATTGAAATTTTCTGCGTACCCCACTGGTCATGCGCAAAAGTTACGTGCTTCATCATGTTTATTCACTTTTACCTGGTGGTGTTCGTCACTTTCACAAACACACAGTTGTATTTTTGGCGCCCCCTCTGGCCTAGCGCCCTAGTCAGCAGCCTAGTTCGCCGTAAGGTAGCACCGGCACTGCTAGTTACTTGGATATTGACGTATGTATCGCCATAACGCTTTGAGTTGCGTGCCAGGTATTGTATTCTACCATATGCTGCGAGCAAATATTCTGTTCTTTTAACTCAAAACAAAAGATTAGAACATTGCCAATGTTCTGTTTTTTTTAAACTCAAAGTTGTTACCAAATGACTGCACTACGATGGTTGTCTATCCTTTACCACAGTATTTTAGTCCAAAGAGCCAGAGAGTGATTTCGCACCTTCTCCGGTGATCTTATTTCCTTTGAGGAAAAGAACTTTGATTTTCGGCAAGCACTTCATTGGAATACAAACGCCATTGTCATTGAGGTCGAGGCGATCCAACTGCAGATTGTAACGAAAATGCAAGTTTCTTGTGTTTTAGTAAATGACGAAAAGCATGTCTAGCTTGTTAAGAACTGTCCAGTAAAAGAAAAAATAACCAACAATCTTGTGAAAAACAATTTTCACATTGATTTGAAACATTGTATATGACACATTCCGCATCACGTCTATCCAACACTCTGGACAATTTTTTACTGGCAGAGTACTAATGTTTTTGCAAAATTGCGTTGAACGTCACTCAAAAAGTTGTTCGAAAGCTTTTTTCTACTGCACAGTGTTTATTCTGCTCCAGATCATAGGTGTTGTCATCGATTTTTGAGTCTGGTTTCGTTTTTCGTCTCATCACCTACAGACTTTCTTATTAGTATTTTAAATTTTTGATCGACTATAAGGTCACGTATTTCGCCATTGTCTGGATATGTTTAACACAAGAATTCGCATCGCTTCTTTGAACAAGTACCCCTTCACGAATTCGAAAGGTGAACATGTACCCCTAAAATTTGTTATGAGAGAAAATCTGAGTAAAACATCAAAATCTACTGAATTTTTAATAGACATTTAGAACTATAATGGTAGACTCTGTTTTTATGTCTCAAAGTTAGTTTGTTGCGACTGTGCAATAAATGTACTCCCTTCAGAGAGGCAAAGGTTCCTCCAGGCCCGGCGCCACAGGGGGCTTTGCCCCTTCAAACAAAAATCCAAGTCCTCCTAATTTGAAATATGAAACACTATAAACCAGTGGAGTTTTGTAAATTCTTAGAAAATCAAGCCCCCCTGCATAAACGTACCCCTATTGAAGACTTTCTGGCGACGGTTCTGGGTACCCCTAGGGGTACATTCACCCCAGGTTGTGAACTCTTGATTTAACAGATAGACAGCTTCTCTTAGTTTGACGTATTTGTAGCAAAACTTGCACAATAGTAAGAAGAGCAAAAGCATATTTACAAAATTTTGCACAATTGTTCCGTTGAATGACTGAGTCCTTCAAAAAACTGAGTAGCTTTAATTTGAATTCAAACGAACTGTGTTTATCAAAAGCACTTGGCTGAGTGTATTCATTAACCAATCGATTTCCACGCCGAGGAACATCTGAACATAATTTTCGATGTGTGCTTTTAGCCTAATTGGTTAATCCCGTGCAATAAAAAGTCACACCTTTCCAGCGACGCCGGAACAGCGGCAGGGGAGGCAGTTAAAGAATTGAGGGCAATGGAATCTTATGAAAAACAAAAAAAATTGTTACCAATTATCTTTGTTTTTGCGCAGAAACAACGTTGACCTCAAAAACAATAGCAGAAATTATAGAAATCCATTCTGAATATTTTGCGTGCACGAATAGCTGCAATAAATTTGCTTCAAGTCGATCTTGATAAACTATAAAATTGCCTCTGATTCTATTATGAAAAGGCACCTCCGCCCCCGTTACCCCTCTTTTAAATGAGCAGGTGAGAAATGCCCCCGTCATTTGAGCATTAGTTGGTTGTGTTAGTAAGACAGAATACTGTACAATCAGGGCAGGATTTACCTACAGGTTTAAGCCTGGGGCAAGGGTTCATTGCCTCAATACGCCCGCATGGGGCATTGAGATTAGACGTTGGGGGTTTTCAACAATATATTATTACTCCACCAATACATTTGTTTTAGAAACGTTGTACCCATATTAAGAAAATTGGTGCTGATTTAATGTGATGCAGCCTTTGCATTGACCATCTTCCTCACTATAGTGAATACTTCTTTACCAGCTCCGTTTTATTTCTTACAATTTTTGTTTTTAAATTGTTGAAAGGTTTATCCAGATTGTCGAAAATTTGCTTTAGGGGCATTGAGGTGTTAAAACTTAAGGACCACTGGTCTACGGCCGCAAGATCCAAGGGTGCCTCCAGCAAACTGCGGTGCGAATAGTCATTTGCCAGTAAAAAAACTGCTCGATAAATATTTGACAACAATTTAGGTCTTAATTGCTCACGAAATTTAGTTTTATTCTTGTAATCAGATTTCGTGTTGATAACGCCAGGATCTTCTAAAGGGTTTCCATAAATGTCAACAGGATCCGTTAGTCAAGCCGTATGCAGGCTATAGTTCTCCGTTGGCTGTTTACTGAATACTACAGGTTGTTACGTCCAGGTGCGATTTCAGAAGGGGGGGGGGCGATCGCCCCACTAAAACCTATGAAAGTATCCTTATTCAGCATGATTTTGTACAATTCGGAAAACAGCATTCGCGATATAAGGCCATTTTGTCGTCCATTGTTTTGTCACAGCAGTGTTGTGAAGTATACTTCATCTCT
>Ga0210059_1009642_pt1 | contig 15042 bp, 8 predicted proteins | sample Ectturendosymbi2_FD_188042 | JGI IMG/M metagenome (GOLD analysis project Ga0210059, IMG submission 188042) | Ecteinascidia turbinata endosymbiont from Florida, USA - Sample 2 (SPAdes) (version 2) | ecosystem: Host-associated > Tunicates > Ascidians > Unclassified | place: Key West, Florida...
AACGATGAAGAAGGAAAATGCAAGTCAAATGAGAAAAGTAATGTACATAAACAATTTTTCAAACCTTCTTCCAATTCAGCAAACTTTTTCTGCCAAGCATGACTCAAATCCCTCGATTTATTCTGAAGCTCCACTTGAAGCAATTTTTGTTGAGTTCCTATGTCTGCTTTAATTTCATCTATGAAAATCTGCAGTAAAAATTGTAAAATCACGAAATTTAGGAAAAGTTTTACTAGCTAAGAATAAAAATACTTACTTTGTCCAAGACTATTTTCACTGCGTATTAGTATATAAATTTTTGCTTTAATTGGCTGTTGTGGACAGTTTAAAAAAATATAGAAATTGAATTTTGAAATCAAGCATGTGAACTGGCTAAAGAATGCAATCGGTTGAGTAAGTCAAAAAATGCAAGTCGTCCTTGATTGTGTTACGGTCAGTGGCCCAACTGCATGGACAAGTACGTATGCTCTGGAATCAACGCATTGCAATAGACTGCTCATTGAGCCATCCTGCTGGGCACAAACCATTCATATGTTCACACTACGTTTGTATGTATCACGTGACTTAGCGGTCACGCCTTGTGATGGATGCGTTTTTCTGCTTGCATTTCTGCGCGTGTATTTACGATCTCGCGAAGGTTTGCATGGACTTTTTTTCCGAATAGTGTCGCGAGCGAGGTGTTGTCTGACTGACCGATCGACCGTTTTCTGCGATATGTTTGTTTCTTCGTCATGGTAAATACAAGTCGCCGTTTGTGCCAATGGTCGGTAAACGTTGCCGTTAAGCGTTATTAAATGCGACGCAAGAGTCGAGGGTAATAAATTGTACAGTGTCACCTCTCAAATCCCCTGCCTGCTTCGTGTCTCAAGCAGCCGCGAGCCTGAGTAACGCCTTCGCCATTGCATAGGACAGAGTGAATCAGATTCACCGATTGAGCTTACATGTTTGCAGAATGAGACACTCCAACAAAGTGGTGCTGTGATCAGGATTGGGACAAAGACACAAACATATCGCAGAAAACGGTCGATCGGTCAGTAAGACAACTCGCTCGCGACACTACTCGGAGAAAAGGTCCACGCAAACCTTCGCGAGATCGTAAATACACGCGAAGAAATGCAAGCAGAAAAACGCATCCGGCACAAGGCGTGACTGCTAAGTCACGTGATACATACAAACGCAGTGTGAGCATATGAACGGTTTGTGCCCAGCAGGATGGCTCAATGAGCAGTCTGTTGCAATGCGTTGACTCCAGAGCACACGTACTTGTCCATACAGTTGGGCCACTGGCCGTAACAATTGTAAGCCACACGAAATTGTAAAAAAACATTTATGAGCCGCGGCTTACGATCGAATAAATATGGTTTTGAGATTTCAGCGAAATTACGTACGTCAAAAATAAAGATGAACGTTGACTCTTTAGTTTGGTATGTCGTTTAATTAAAATGTAACTTTTGGTCTTTGCATCATACAACTCATTTAAAATAGACTCGCAGCATGCTGTAAAATCCAACCCTGTTTGTTTCCAAGACATCTTAAACTTGCTTGTTCAATGTGGATTTTAGAGTAAAGAACACTTTCTGTTTGCATGGTGTCATTTCTGCGTGGTTTTATCTTTACTGACAAAGCGAGTTGTAACACAGGGCTATATCATGCGTGATGATATGGCGACAGATTCTTCACTTTCGATTGTTGTACAGTAATAGGTTCTTTCCTTTAACCAGCTTTGAAAGAGAATTCTTTTCAGTCGATGTAGAAAAATGTAGTACAAATATTTTCCGATATGAAAGCTCCTTTAGAAAAGAGAAAATAGTATGTGTAACTCTATTGTTCATATGTTCTGTTTGAATAAAATAGCTACTTCTTCATCTGTTTTGACAAAAAGATACCCTTAGGAATTTCTTGAAAGTTCAGAAAAACATAAAGGACCGAAATACATCAAAATGCATAGTTTCACCATTTCAGATACTATTTATAATAGAAAAAATAGACAACTCTATCTTTCACCATGCCTCACATTCACAATAGGTATCTCTTTTGGTGGGCATATCTGACACTTCTTACGTGCAGAAATGCAACATCTATTTACTCAATGCATACACATTTTCACTATAGACCTCTTTTTTACAGACATTTGTCTCAGGTCCAAGGATTAAAACAATTTATCAAAGAAATACACATTTACTGCACGAAACACTCTTTGAAATGTTTTAAATTTAATTTTTCAAAACTTGTTTTTTGTCAACACTAGTTACCACTCACTTGAAATGCATGCAATTCTCACATTCTTCAAAACAAGACTATAATTTGGTAGAAGGGCATGCAACCAAGCAGTTGCCCCGGGCATCACCAGACCTCCGTACGCCCCTTTGGGCGAGGCCATCTGGGCACTGTGTAGCAGTGGATATAATTATTAGGGCAAGTTTTTGCAACTTTTGCAACTTTTTTCACAGCTTCCAACAGCTTTGTTAACACTCAAAATAGATGTAGTTAAATGTTTTGAGCTGTTTCCAGGAATTTCATATTGCAACTTTTTCGATTTTTGCGTGCAACTTTTACTGCAATTTTTATCAAGTATTGCGCAAAATGAAAAAGGGTAATTAAAAAAAATACTACAGAAATATAGATTCTATTTGAATACGAGCTGATGATGCCTACATCGCAGGCGAAATATATACTCTGTAAGATCTTAAAGTGTTTGATTCTTTTCTGAGAAAGGATTTCTTTCCACAGACAAAACTATTTCAGTTTAGTTCTATTCTCTTTGGTTGCATGAAAAAGCTATATGACGGATTAGCTGCGCCTCAATGTTATCTATGACGGAACAGTTCGTTTGCAAGCTAGAAGTTTTACAACTCCAGCCAAGTATGAGAGTGCTCGAACTCAATTAGAGGTGGAAGTGCGGAAAATCTTGGCTTTTGGCCAAGTCAGCGCAAACGAAAGTAGGTTGTGTCAAGTCTTTCGCAGTCAAATGTGCGCAAAAATGTAACTTCCTGAGCATAAATGCAACTTTCGCTGAAAATAAATGCAACTTTCTCACTTTTTTACTGCAACAAAAACTTGCCCTAATTCTTATCACATCAAAAAAAAGAAAAAGGCAAATAGGAGTAATTTTCAGTTATGTGCTTTTAACCTTTTCTGTCGCGTTAGATTTGAGATTAGCAGTTATCTCGTTTTTTTGTTAAGTAGTACCTCTTGGCAGATGCTCTGCGTTAAGGCTAGTTCTCGCCACTAAATTGATACCAAGTTCTTATAAGTCTGCGGAAAGTTTTATTTCCCTTAAACATCAAAAGTTGAAATGAAACGACTGGTTGTTTCAATAAACAAATAATTACGCTATTAGCATTTACTTTAAACAGTACTAACATTGTCTGAAACAAACCAAAGTAAATGCATGAAGTCCAAGGCCAGCAACTGCGACTGCTGCAACAACTCCAACAACAACGCGAAAGACGGTTTCGAATTTTCGCGATGCAGAACCAGATTTCTTGGCATCTGCCAACAATATGGTTACAGAATCTCATAAGCGATTAAGAACAAACAAGTTGTAATAACAGTGTTAAGATCGCTTGGTCGGCGTGTCACGTGCGCGATACACCACGAACGGGATATGCGTTAAGAATAGTAATGTGTTGCTAATCAAAGTGACCATACTATTAAAATCGACTCTTTTGAATATGAGTAGTTTGTTCCAATTATATTCAAAAACCTTTTGAAAAGACTAAAATTGAAGTTTCATGAAGGTTTTCTTTTGGTTTTCTGCCTTGATAATGTAGGCTTTGCCTAATGCCTACAAAGCCATTACCTCATTCACATGTTCTAAGTTTTTGAATGTTTTTGTCCAGTCTGTGCTATTGCAACCGGCCAAGGCAGAACTATCCGAATGGTGTAAAGGCTTGCGCGACATAACCTCAGGTCTCAAAGTTGATTTGAAATGAGGATCGAAGTTAAATAATGCTGGATTACTGCATCAGCCTTCGCTTGATGTCTGGCTTTCATTGCTCATTTCAACCAATATGCAGATCTCTTCAGATTAAGTTCGATGATGAAAACGTAATAGTCTTGGCGTATGTTTTAATCAAACGTCCGCGTTTTTTCTAATGCCTTCTCACGTGCATCGCACAGCTTTTGGGCCTCTGCAGACAGAATGGCGCTTTTGCTTTACTGATTTGAATAATGAAATACTTAATGTCCTTCATAAGTTTTTCATGTGTTAACTCTGGATTGATTTCGTGGGTTTATCAAACCCTAGTCAAATGTGGTGACCACGTGATACCTACGTGAGCACGCATCGAAGCGCTTTCCACGCTTCAGTAGCTTCATTTTTGTGTGACATGTTAAAATGTGCGCTTGTGGTCATCTTCACTCTTTTCGATTTTGCAAAGGAAGTGAGTTCGGGTCACGCAGACCCGACGTAATGGTTAGTGTGAGATGGCTTACGCACTCTGACCCGTCGTAATGGTTGGAGGGCGCTGAGCGCCAGGTGGCTGTAAAGAGCTGAAACTCACTCAGCGCATGCTTCTTCTGTCGTGCTAGCAGTATACAACTTAAGAAGTTCTTCAGGCCCAACATTTTTTGTTATGAGTAATTCACTTCAGACATATATGAAATCTACACTACCCCTTTTCATCAAAAATCGTATGATATTAAAGTACAAAGTAACTTTGTTAGTGCTCAAACTGCTCAGTGAGAGTTATATTTTCAGTGTAGTTTTTGTGATAAACTTTAGTTGAAGGAAAGTATATTTTTTATTTTTGGAAACCGGGTTCATCACACCCGACGTAATGGCTAGTGTGACAAAAATTGAATGAAAGTATTGAAACTCTGATCACATGATAAACATTTGTAATCTTCAGTAACTTCTTCTGGAAGCTTCATATTACGGCATATTTTATACATGTATGTCACTAGATTGTAAATATTTTGTTTTTTCATCGAAAGAACAGTTGCAGAAAATGCAATTCTTTCCTTGGTACTTGTTCATTGAGGTGATTTTTGTAACCATTGCGTGTGGCTGTGTTGTTCGTGGGTGGGTGCAAGGAAACCGTTCACGTGCTGTGCTGCCCACCATGCAAGCAGGCGGAGATGAGTGCCGCAGATCACTCCCACTAAAAGATTACTAAAAGCGAGTATAACGACAAGGAAACTGCACTAGATTTTTATTCCTTTGTGCAACACTTTTATGGCACGATAGTAACATGGCCACCACTACCGGAAGAAATATTATGTGCACGAAAGCTTCTCCTGTCACAAATGCGCCTGATCGCATTCACTTGGGTGAAGGTTTGTCAGAGTTGCAAACACGGACTCGTTTTGAAACCCAATTCCCGCCCGAACCCTACACTTATTTTTAAATCCCTATTTAGGCCTTAAAACTAAATTTACGGAGTGAATCAAGATATGCACAACTGCAGGTATTGATGACGTAGCAAAGTATACATGATTAAGTGATTCACCAAGATTCATTTTTCATTGACGATTTAAATGTATTTTCATTTTGGTTTATTTTTTTCTTTGTTTGCGACGACTTCTGCCTACAATATAAAACACTTACGAAACTTTCTGCATTATTTTATAAAACGCCTGTTGAGGAGTCATATAGTCAACACTCCGCACTGTAAACAAATGACACTGCTATGAAAAGAGCTGCATTTGCTTTAGGCACTTACAGTGGAAAGCACCGTCTGCTCTGAAACAATCAAGAGTCTACTTTAATCGCAGGTTACGCCCAAAGATAACATGAGGATCTAAATGTTTTTCAGGAGTCTCAAAATCAAATTGCTCCGAGAGCCAAATAAGGACTAATAAAGTCACCCGATGGCCGCATTATGACGCCTAAGGAACAATGACAGCACCTGAACCTTACTAGAAACAAGGTTTACGTTCTATTTCCTGCGAAAGGTGTCGTGAATTAAAGGCAAGTCATTTCTAGCCGCCTTAACGTTCGTTTAAACTGACATGTTCACTTGCTGGTCGAACACTTTTAAACAATGGTGAAGAGACTAAATAATTTCAATATTAGTCATTTGAAAATTTGCAAAAAGCATCGCGGACAGCACAAAATGCTCTCGAAGGCCGTGTGTTTGAGAGCCCTGTGTTATAAGCTGAGATAACTTTCAAAAACTTGCACAGTTGCAACAGGAGAGGTGCTGACAAAAATAACATAAAGATTTGAGCTGTGAGGTCTCTTAGAAAATGGGACAAAAGGACCCTGGTTTGGCAAGACTATGTCTTAACCGACGCTTACCCAATTAACAAAGGAAAATCCAAGTGTTGAAAAAGTAAACTATTGGTTATCAATCAGTGGTAAGTTACCTATCCTGCATGGTTATATGTTACCAGCATAATAAATATTTCTCGATGAAATATACTGCATGCAATCCTTAGTAAGCGTGTAGGTATCTGAACTATTCATTATTATTACACCTTCGTCCTCCACTGGAGGTATACGCTAGTTCTTGCCAATGTATGATCATTGTGTAATAATGGTTACCTTTAGTGTCAAGAACCAAACTAAGCCTTATTTTGACATGCTGTGTTGTTGGTGGGTATGGTTTCAATTAAACAATATTTTTATATTTGATCACTTACAATCCGGTTTACTATCAACATTAAGGCTACATGTAGATATATTAAATCACATACGGAAATTGGAAGAAACACAGGATGTTATGTTGGGCACTATGACATTTTAAATCTGTTGCGTACTTTTGCTTACACATGCAAGCGAACAGGCTCGATTACAGTCACGCATAACTTTGATATTTCCAGAATTAGGAATGGTAGTGAAGAAGCGATCAGTCCTGTCGTAACTACTAAGCTGCAACCTTGGCAAAATGTTATTCTTTTGCACCTTTTGATTGATCGCGACTTGTTTTGAAGGGTTTTCATTCTGAAGCTATTAAACTCAACATAATTGCAGAAGATTGATGGTGAAATATGCTTTATATGGTAAAGAAGATGCACCTTTGTGGTTGGATAAATTTTCCGCTTTTTCTGGTCTCAAGGAAGGTAGAGGATTTTCGTAAACCGCACCATCTGTACAAAATAAAAACAAGCAACTGCTTCAGATACTACAGTACTACACTATGATTAGTTCTCCTCTGTGATTCCATTTTTCCATGGCAAACCGAAACCATACCTTTTCTGTCTAATCGACTAGCATTGCTTTTATTTAAAAATATTTGCACATTCATCTTAGCTCACTACTTACATCGTACTGTTTCAAATTGTTGTCAAATGTAATCACATAGCTCTAAATGCTTTACTTTCATCCAACTACAACAAGTGTTGTTATACCAAAAAACAAGTGAAAGATTTTTCACGTTGCAGAACTCATAAACACATGTTTACAATTTACCTTTGTTAAAATCGGTTTGGCAGTAAGAAGTATCGGCGAAATCCATCGCAGGTTGAAATTCAGCTGAACTATATTTGAAACTCTGTCAATTTTGAAATGTTTGCTGAGGTGACTTATTTGGTTCTCATAAGGCGACACAGACATACAGTGAAGAGTGGTTGCCGTTTAGGCGAGATATATATAAAAAAACCTGTTACATGTGGGTGGCCATTTGAGTCAGATCTTTGTCCAATGCTTATAGTAAACCCACTCGAGAACTGTAAGAGGTTTTGCTGTGACGTTAATTGCACAAAGCAGAATCGAATTACACCCACTGCTTCCGTGTTCGATTTTGTGCTTTACGTGGTGCGTGAAGTTGCATCGGGGAATTTGACTCTGATGCCTCACGGTAAATGTTTTGGGATTGATCTGAGGCCATTGAAGATCCAAGGCCACTTGGGTTTGATCCGAGGCCATTGTTTTGGGTTTGATCCGAGGCCACTGAAGATCCAGGCCCACTTGGTTTTAATCCAAGGCCATTGTTTTGGGTTTGATCCGAGGCCACTGAGTTTTGGGTTTGATCCAAGGCCACTGGTAAATGTTTTGGGTTTGATCCGAGGCCATTGTTTTGGGTTTGATCCGAGGCCATTGTTTTAGGTTTGATCCGAGGCCACTGAAGATCCGAGGCCACTTGGGTTTAATCCGAGGCCATTGTTTTGGGTTTGATCCGAGACAACTGAGTTTTGGGTTTGATCCGAGGCCACTGGTAAATGTTTGAGTTTGATCCGAGGCCACTGAAGACGACTCTGATACTTTGCTTGAACGTTTACCTGTTTTCTTCAACATATCGGTGTATCGCTTTTTTCCAACCTCGAAGTTGTTCTTTGCTCTTCCTTGGTTTAACGTTGCAATCTCGACGTGGGCAGCGAAACAAGCCAAAATATTATCTTAGAAAAGCAAATATTCTTTCCAGCAGTGCAGAGTATTCTTCTGTAACATTATATATTGAACAGTAGGGTATATTAATGGCCTCAATAATGTGCCAATCAGTAGCGTACGAGGCGGGGAGTGGCAGCACTCCCCGGGTTGAAAATTTCAGGGCAAACTCTGTTCTCAGGGCAGACACAATTTGCTCAAAAATCCTGAATGTAAAAAGTATGTTCAATGCAGAGAAAAATTTCAGGGCAAACTCTGTTTTTCAGGGCAAGCGCAAGTTGCTCAAAAATCCTGAAAGATCAAAAATATTTCAACACAGTGAAAAAGTTCAGGACAACTCTGTTTTTCAGGGCAAGCGCAAGTTGTTCAAAATTCTGAATGATAAAAAATCATAACCTGCCGTCAGAGAAGGCAAGGGAGGGAGTGCCTCCACTGCCATATAAAAGAAGTGTGTGTTGTTGTTTGCAGATTATTGGTATTCAAATATTCATGCTTGTAACATGTAAGTGAGCTATATCAGTGCAGCCATTAGCAATATTTTAATATAAGCACATAACAGTGCTTCCAGATTTCGCAGATTTTCATATAAGTTTAAACCATGATAAAGCCAATTTAGCAGATTTCCTCGGTTGAAAACAGTAAAGTCAATGTCAATAAAGCAGATTTTGATGTAAGTGTATACCCGGACAGACAAATTTGGTAGATTTTGTTTGTAGTAGATATTTTGTGGAATTATGTCATGCCTATTGCTTGGTTTCAAGAATCAAGGAAACTGTGGCATGGTTCATGTGTTTTCATGAAGCGTGTTTTATTGTTTCCGGCATTCGTAAGTAGCCTATTTTCTACTAGGCATTTTCAAGCAAAAGTAAGTGATAACATATTTTGTTCTGGCTCTGGCTTCAGGGACAAAATCTTGTACAGTGGAAACCGCTTAATAGAGCATCGGTTTATAGAGCAAGCCGCTTATTCGAGCAGTTTCTGCTGAAGAAAAACGATCCTATCTTTTTTCTCTTATAAATGCTTTACTTATTAGAGCAGGCACACCACTTATTAGAGCAGTTAGACGTGCAGCAGTGATCATGCTGTAGACCAAGCAACCAAAAATGAAGTAAAACAATAAAAAATCGACCAGTTATTTTGTGCTGAAGAGGGGCAAGAGTGAGCAGTGTCCACCACAACAGCTACTGTGCAATACATAATTACAAAAATACTGCACAAATACGGTAACCTTTCTTTATACAACACTGTGTACAGTGCTCACAACGAGGATAAAATACAGTACCCTGATATTGATATGTGTATTGGTGAATCCCTAGTCAGTGTGAATGACGCCCTATTTTTATTGCAAAAAGTTCTCATCGGATTAAAGAGCAACCGTTTATAAGAGCAGGTTTTTCTATTCCCGAGGGTGCTTTACTAAGTGGTTTCCACTGTATATCAAAGGGCGAAAAATGCGTAAGAGTGTTTCTAGTTTAATTCTGTTAGTTTTTTCTAAAGTACAATAGTTGTTTGTTGCTTTATATGCTATAATTAGCGCCTTGTTCACGAGTACCACTGTGTTGCCACATTATTCATCTGGAAATGTCAAAACCAATACCATTCCGCTTGTTTCAGCTTGTTTGGCATTTTTTGATGCGATTTGGCATTTTTTTAGAAGTGGTTTGGCATTTTTTGTTCACTTGGACCTGGAAACCCTGTCCCTGGCGTGACCGACAACCCGCGTTGAGGAAACATGCTATGAAAATGTGTGGACTACAGCAGAATTTTGTGACAGGAAAAATCTACCAAGAAGCCTCAGCAGACATGCAAGGTCAACAAATCACATCCAAAACCAAATCGCTTTAAAAACGTTTGGAAGCGCAAGGATAGACTTTGGCTTTGAACGAGCAGCGAAGACTAAATGTCAGCGTTCTCAATGCTAAGGCAAAGGAAAACCGAGAGCTTTTGAAAGACCTCATTAAATGTAAATTGCTTCCTAGCCAAACAGCAATTCGCATTTCGTAGTAACGATGAGAGTTCGACCTCTAATCGTGACAACTACGTGGAACATTCACATACTCTTGCTGCGAAAGATGAAAGATTAGCTAGACATTTATAGACATGTGCTGTGTTTTCTAGCGTCTCCAACACAATTCAGAATGACTTAATTGAACCAATAGGTGATGTGATTAGATATGAGATGATATAAAGAAGATAAGTGCAGCCCCATTTGTTGCTGCAGAAGTAGACGAGCCAACGGATGTCACAAAGAAAGCTCAGATCTCTGTGGCTAAAAGCGAGGTGGCTTGTGAAGTGAATGAAGCGTTCCAGGGATTTGATGATGTGAGTAATGAGAGACCAGCCGCTGCAATATTTTTTTAGTTGTCCTTCCTGTTTTCTTATATTCATATTTGTTTATTTTACATGGTGTACAGCCAGTATTATTTTTATGATACGCCGACGGATGAACACAGTCGTGCAAATGTGCTCCGTGTTGCTTCTGATTGCCTGTTGTGGCCGCATCGTATCCTTGTAGTGGGTCGGTCGCTTTTTGTGTTGCGTATCGATCATGTTTTGTTCTTCCTTCGTCAGTGCGTTGAACCTCCGTTCGATTTAATTTTAGGTGGGGGAGGATGAAGTGAATTGGTGCGCGTTGTTGCGCACCAGTGATCTGCAGCACTGCGCGCGCCGTGCAGTCGTTCTTTCACTTTGCATATTTCATTGAAGCTCTCTGCAGCTGCGATCATACTGGTGTGCATTATCGACTGGATCACTGTATGCATTGTAAACATTTGCATAAGTTATAAGACTGTTTCAAGTCTTCAGTAAAGCCGTTAAAACTAGTAGGTGACAAGTCACTTCAGTTTGGCCCTCCTATATTTTATTTTGTTTCAAATCTAGAATCGGATCTTTACCTATGTGTGTGTAACAAATTATGATATGCGATAAAAAGCATAAGCAATAGTCATTCTGCAAGCAGCCAGTGTAGTATTGAATTGATGCTACTCCATTCAATTCACATTCTCGCAAATTTGACTTTGAAAGAGACACTTATTCTCTTTACACTGCACTGTTATCGTGTTCGCGTTTAATTGGGAATCCCATAAATCTATCAAGCACGACTGTGAGTGTCTCACCGAGCTGTTTGAGCGCGCATGTTTTCAACCATACCCGATTCAGCGAATCCAACTAGCAGAGGTAGGTTGGGAATTTGATAATAACGGATTCGAGGGAAAAAGAGGTTGGGTGGTTTGTATTAGTCGCTTGAAGTCGCTTGAAGAGTGCAATTACGATGCGACGCGGTTTTCATGACCTCATCGCCCAGAAGTTCTCCACGATTTTCTCTGCAGGCTGTTATTTTTCGGACTACACTAAATAAAATCACATCTCGGCGATTCCAGCAACACCTACAAAAAGCACCTTTGTGTAGTGGAATCAGGCTTCACCTTTTCATTTTCACCTATTCCCCAGCTTTCGCAATACCATAGGCCAAACCCACGAAGCAAATCTTTGAGTCCTTGCAGTGTAAAAACGCCCCAATATCGAGTTCGCAATTGCGTTCACGAAGGTTAGCCAAGGGCGACGAATCGCTCTCGCGTCAATCCGTTAACAAGTGCAGTGTAAAGTGGGTAAGTGCCTCCCAGCCACGAACCTCACCCCACGTCACTGTAAAAAATATAATCAATACAGTGAATTCAGGGCACGCTCTGTTTTTCAAGGCAAGCGCGAGTTGCTCAAAGACTCTTGAAGGTAAAAAGCATAATCAATGCAGTGAAAATTTTCAGGGCAAACTGTTTTGCAGGAGAAGCGCAAGTTGCTCAAAAATCCTGAGCAGTGAAAATATTTTTAATACAGTGTATTCAGTGTATATTCACTGGTGGGTGATCCGTGTAATTTGGGCTAGTATAGTGTGTAATCATGACCAAAGTCGTGACTGGTTATAATGACTTTGATCTGGAGCAAGCTCTCGTCTTTTTAGGCCAGGTTTTTTGTGCTTTTTTAGAACTCTTCTGTTATCTGTTGCAGCATTGATCTTAACATTAAATTTTAGCTGACTGTCTGAGATAGGAAAATTTTGAAGTTATTGTTTTGTGAATGCAGTATGTAATTTGGAGCAACCGTAGTGGCAGTTTGTGTAATATGGACCAGTGTTACAAGTGACCATACTTGAACAAAGTTCTTGGAAAGTGTTTTATAGGCTACACGTATAGGAATATGGTACAGTACCGTACGTGGTACAATCACAGTGCACGAATACGGTACAACACGGATAGGCACGCTGGCACATGCAGTTTAAGTGTGTTTCATTTCCCGAGGTGCAATCTTTAGTAGAAGCGGGCCGCACGCACGTGCAGATTGCTTGGCCCCTTTGAGTGCGCGTCTTTAAGTGCCTTGCTCAAGCGCACAGCAACGATTACATAGGCAGGTGCAAGGGGTCAGTCCATTCGATCCGGTACCGTCGCTTTTAACCTTTGCGTTGCGCCATTGAAGTCGCGTACATATTTGGATCAGTAAAGGTAATTACCGTGAAGTTTCTTGTATGGGAGAACAGAACACCCAAGGAATTTCAACCCCTTGAGTCAACAAGCAAGATATCTACAGAATTTGCCTGTAACGGCTTCTCTTAAGGGATTGCATAAAAAACGTTATTGCCGAATTGACGTTATAAGCGAATTGAAATGCATGTAAAAGATGCCATCGGGACCGAACAAAATGTAACGTTATGGGCGAATTGACGTTACAGACGAAGCCGTTATGAACGTATTCAAGTATATAGAACAGATTTACATGAGGTTTCAGGCTTCATTCGGATTAAACTAAAAAAATCAGTTTAAGGGAAAATTGTTATTTTCAGGGTAAATTTTTTCCGCCAGTAAAATGCCTTCCCGCACGCCTATGGTGCCAATGAAAGTGGGCAGTGATTTTAAGGAAGTATGAAAGCACTGGGTGCAGTGAACACATTTTTCTTGTTACCGCTCTGTAATTGTGTTCACTGTAGCTGGTTGAATTAGTTTTATTATACTGCACAGTACATTGACTAAAAATCTTTTGCGAAGCAGATCAAGATCTGACGCAAACAATTATAAAGACTCCGAAATATGTCTTTCGAAGCACTATTTCGCCACACAAAGTGCTTGACTCAAAGAAATCACTGTAAAAATAGCGCCCTTGTGACGTCAAATAAGTCTATTTCCTTTGGTATGACTCTTGTGTGCTAAAACGTCTCTGAGCATAGCACATCATACAATGCACTCTTCACTGTTATAAATTACTGCTTTGAGCAGTAATTTTCTAAATGTTTGAAAATCTACTTGAAAAGATTAGCAAGTAAATTTTATTTTTCCGATTCAGAGGTTTTGTGTTGTGTTTAGCAGGGAGAGTGCCGACTCATCATTTCTTATAAAAGCAAGAAAATAAAATATCTCTAGTCTTTTGATAGATTATTATCCTCACATTTTATATAAAACTGCCTTATTCATCATAATGTCCACAAGCACTGGCATTTTCAATCTAATCCAACACAAGCCAGCCCACTGAAACAAAAAGATTTGTCAGCATTTTATTCACTAGAGCTTACGCAAATCACACTTACAACGCGTCTGCTTTCAATAAAATGCTGTTGTTCCTTTGTTAAAAGCTCTGTGAAAGTTTGAAATGTTTGTTGACTTGGCTTACCATACGGCTATCCGAAGAAGGCACAGGTAGACATTGAATAAGCGTTTTTTGTGAGAATTACTACAGAACGTTCATGTGGGAGCCCATATGACTCACATCTTGGTATAACGTCAAGTAAATCTTATCCAGCACGTTAGATCTTACTGTGAAGAAGACAGAATTGTTTCCCACCTACTACTTCCTTGTATACGTTGGGCTTTGCATGGTGACGTTGCACAACAGGCTGCTAGTCATACGATGCGTTTCGAAAAATGTCTTTGTTGCTTTATTTGACGGCAGTAATGAAATCCGAAGATGGTTCTGGTAATCTGCTTCATCATTTCCAGTAATTGAACAACCATACTCAAATGTGATATCGATTCAATTGTTGATAGCTTATTTGGTTTAAGATGCATTGGTCAGGTCTTGGATATGATCCGTTGCTCATCCATACCCACATATTCGAAATCGTAAACGTCTATCTAAGTTAAAATTATTTATTGCAGGTTGTGAAGACACCGGAATATTTTGCGCAGTGCGGTTGAACATATGGTTATCGCAAAGGTTTGAAAAATAATTTTAATCAATCGCACAACCTCGCAAAATGATGTACTGTGTTTGGAATACCCGGAAGACTAGTTGTTTCAATTTTCTTTTTTGCACATTAGGTTTGCCAGTATAGTTTTGATAAAATTTGGAGACATCTGGCCATCTACTGTAAAGTTACTGTCGGTTTGAGCTACATCACAACTTCGCCCTTCATACATATGTCAATTACTTTAAACGATCTTTTCAATCCAACATTTTTCCTGGGTTGATAACTGAAGCTTTGTAAACAGGCAAAAAATCATTTTTGAAAAGTGATGCGTTACAGCTGCATGTAAGTCAAACATCCAGTGTAGAAGTGAGAGCATCTTTTATAGCTACATTTTCAAATAAATGTGATGATTGAAGTTTTTCAACGGAACCATTAAAAGAAAAAATTTTATCTCACAAAAGTCACCAATGTTTGTCATTTCAATTGATGAGCACTTTGAAGATACGAATTAAACCACAAGTGAAGCAAATATTTATTTCCAATAATTTCACCTACCAGAAGCCGATAACATGTGTTTAAACACCATTCATTAGGAAAT
>Ga0210059_1009643_pt1 | contig 15041 bp, 11 predicted proteins | sample Ectturendosymbi2_FD_188042 | JGI IMG/M metagenome (GOLD analysis project Ga0210059, IMG submission 188042) | Ecteinascidia turbinata endosymbiont from Florida, USA - Sample 2 (SPAdes) (version 2) | ecosystem: Host-associated > Tunicates > Ascidians > Unclassified | place: Key West, Florida...
CATGCGCGGACACACGAAATCCCTTGACGCGAATGACAAGTTGATACAAACCAGATCTCACGTACGGAATGCAATAGCGAGTAGGGAACGGCAAGTCGTAATGCGAAAAGTTAAATCCACTATAAGGTGGTAAATTCCTAAGAGGAAAGTGAAAATGAGCGTTTGCAGTATTTGACCGTTTGCACAGATTTCGGATCATTTTTATTATCTTGATATTTGGCGATGTGCCAGATATTTTGTTGCGGCATTATTCAAGGAGTTAGCTTTAATTGCCATCAGAGAAATGTGAGGCCTCGAGTCTCAGTCTCGAACTTCCAGGTATCGGTCTCGGTTTCGGATTTTATGACAAAGTCTCGGTCTTGTCTCGAAATTTGAGCCAGGTCTCGGTCTCGGTCTCGGTCTCGGAGGTTACGGTCTCGACTACATCACTGATACCCAGAGCAAAAGAATTTTACTAACTATTATGTACTGTTCCCTTTGCACCATGAGCAGCTTCACCCTTGGGAGCTCTGCAGCCTAAATCATGGCATCTCAAACTATGGATCGCGACCCCATTTGGGGCCGCAAAATGTAATTGTGGGGTTGTGAAACAAATTGGTTGACAAATTATTTATAGCAATTTTTGTAAACGTTACAAGAAAATTGAAAGTAGGCCTGCAGTGAATCGATTTCTACTGCATTTTTAGAGGCAATATCGTGCTTTAGATTATCAGTTGTTTACTAGGATGTCTGCCTGAGTTATCAACTGATAATAATCAACCAAGCACAACAAGTTATGCGTTGTTACGTGATGATTTTATTAATGTACTTCGAAATATTGACTATTGCATTCATTCCGACACCAAGGCTTGCTTTTGTTGGAAGTCTAGGTGTAGGCTAACTGCTTTGAGAGCACACCGGGTAGTTTCAAACCAAAGTTAAAGCTTCATACACAATGTCAGAAGCACTTTCGACTTTGATTCAGGAAAAGTTGGATCCACAAACCATACACAATTGAAATTTCAGGAGGCCACACATCTGCCATGTTCAGGATGACTTTGCGGAATTATTAAATGACAAAAGTTTGTAACTGGAATTTTCAAAACAGAGTTTATGTCAATTTTGGATAAGAACAAGAAATGAATGCTTAGTCATTTCTGATCTAAGCATTCTTAAACTCTTAGACATTTTCGCAAGATATTTGTGTAAACTGGTATTCTCTAAATTGATAATCATTAAGTCCAACAACCGATCGTTTTTGAAAATTGTTAAGAATGTCCTTCGTTATCCTGTATCAATCTACGAATGGATGATCTGTGTAAAAATTATCAAGTGCATCCATCCCATTAGTTGTGCTTGATATCTTCCATAAACTGAATTGTTTTTGTTAATTTTTATTCGATATACTGTTTCCAATACGTGGTTGTTTTATTACTGTACAGTTACTTTTGCGGATAGTGTAAATTTGTATGATTTTGCAATAAACAAAAATGTCTCTTGAGATTTGTAATGGGTCGTTTACACTTTTCAATAACAACCAGGCTATCCATCATGGAGTTGCATAGAAAATCTTTTTTCAAAATGGGGATGTAGAACAAAGAAGTTTGAGAACCTCTTGCCTAGATGACCCTTGGTCCTTCGCAGCCTCCCACTCCCTCATGTATGTCACAAATCGATGTAGCCTGCTTGGAAGTCATCGCAGTGCTACATTATAATAAGCATGATGAGGTCATTCGTGTGTGTGTCTCATAAGCTTGTTTTTCATCAAAGAAATGTGTTCGCGCCATCAAGTGTATACTGTATACTACCGCCATGTATGTAATGTATCCTCGTCTTCCTTCATGTTTTTGTGTATTCCATGTTACTGCAATGCATGTTTAAAGGCTAGCGCCTTGCGTGTGGGAGTGAAGACGTTACACAATACACAAACTACTGTTCTTACTCCCAACTAAAACTGCCTGACATTTTAAGTTGCCAAGCCGAAGCAAGGCGTTTGGCTCTCATCACTTGATAGTTCGTTTCACAGATTTTCTGGGTGACAATCTTAATTTACAAAAAGGCTTCTGATTAGCAGCAGCAGAAATAGCTTTACGATGGCGCGACAGCAGAAACAACCAACGTGGTCCGTGCCCTAGCGATACAAAAACTCGACTCACCAAAAACGTGGTGGCCACGCCCATGGACAAAACTTCGAATGCAGTGCGAAAATGAGGTTACTGCATGAACGCAGTGGAGCGCGCACGCACGAAATCCCTTAACGCGAATGACAAGTTGATACAAACCAGACCTCACGTTCGGAATACAATTGCGAGTAGGAAACGGCAATTCGTAATGCGAAAAGGTAAATGTACTATAGTGTTAGACACCAATTATATTTCTTTTTCTTACCCAAACCCTAACGTGACACACTTACCTAAACACTAAACCCTAATCATCAGTTTTCTGATTCTATTTGATATGTAGAATGTTACTCTGGGCGTGCGCACATGGCGTGTAGTCAGAAATTTCGCAAGTCTGAAATTTCGCTTGACACTGGCGGTCACAACTAATATTTTTGAAAATGATCAGTATAATCACATTAAAAAAACAAAAATATTCTCAGTCCGGTCCTGTCCTGACACCTGAACCGCCAATTTTCAAAAAAAATTGCAGCCCGATCCAGTCCTGGTCTGGCCAAAATTGGCTTCATTCCTGAAATCTAGTCCGATCCAGTCCTGTTCCGTGCTCATCTCTGCTATCTTGTGTTTTTTTTATGAGTGAGCTGAATGTAATTACTTGCACAATTTTGTGGAGTTGTAACTGTAATTGAGACCTTTTGGTTGTGTGCAATTTAATTTGCTAAAAATTCTACCCAACGAGATCTCAAATTGCACAAGACAATATAATATGTTTTGAGTCAAACCGCTTCGAAGTCACTTGGTCGTCTGTTAAATGTTTCAGTGACCTGTACAAACAAGCACAAGCGTTGCTGCTACAGTATCTATCTACAGTTGTCTTTATCTCAGACACCGGTTTACAGTGAGTTGCACAATGTCTGTGGTTGGCATTGCAACGCATTTTCATTGTGTAAGTTTACTCTTGTAATCTAGTGTTTTTTTTGTTAATATAGTGTTTTTTTTAATCATAAGATCTAGTACTTTTCCGTAACAACAGAGTGGCAACACTGGCAACGATTCAAGCTTGCCTCAGTGTTGCCAGAGATGTGCATGGAACAAGACTGGATTAGGACTGAAGCGAATTTTGGCCGGGGCAGGACTGGGTCGGACTGCAATTTTTTTGAAAATTGGCGGATCAGGACTGGATCGGACTGAGAAAATTTTTGTTGTTTTAAATGTGATTATTCTGAAAATATCAACAATTTTAGTTGTGATCCGATTTCACAGGTTTGCAAAATTGTAGTGGATTTTGCCATCAAATGCAAAAACTCTGGGTACCCTGTAAAAGGCGGAGCTCCGTGCACTGCACAGCGGAGCTTGGTTGCGGAGGTTTGATGACGTACCTGGAGTAGCTAAAACCGATATTTTGCGTTGAGCAATGAGAACTAAACAGTAGTAAAAATAATTTTATTGCAAAAGATGATATTAGACTACGGTGAAAGAAGTCTATTCTGAAATTTGATAATTTTTGCTTATCTGAGTTTCACAACGGTTCGGGGACAAAAGAATAAGTTTCAACAGTTGTGAATGTATAAAATTTTTAAACATCGCAAACATCCATGTATTAGATGTTTGGGTGAAGCGTATATTTATTTGCAATAATAAAATATTTTTCCTTTCCTTTTTTCCTGTTTATTCCTTTTGCAACGCAACATTTTTCCACTCCGGTAACGTCATCAAACCTCCGCAACCAAGCACCGCTATTTACAGAGCTCCGCCTTGTATAGGCAACCCAACTGGCAGGCACTATTTTGAAATTCGAACTGTATCCACCTTTGTTTTCATATAACGTTGAGTTCTAATAGCAACCTGAACATAGTTGAGCGGTCGGTGTCTATGCCTGCTGTGAGATTGTTCGTTGGTTCTGCTCTCACAATTTCCTTTGGCTTTGCTTGTAGCGGTTACACCCTTGATAGGAGTGCTTTTAATGTACTGTTTAATCTTCAAAAAAATATGGCTTGAGGTTTATGTTTTATGTTTAGGTTGTTTCCATAGGCTATTTTAAGTTTCGGTTTAAGGTTTACCTTTAGGGCAGTGGTGCTCAAACTTTTTGGCTCGTGGGCCACATTTGTCTTTCAGAAACCTTTCACGGGCCACAGGAATTAACTGCATTACCTCAAAGCACTGCTGAGGATGAAAGAACTTACTCCCGCTTAAATAACAATACAAACAAACTGAGGAATCGTCTGGCTGTGCGCACTTTGGAAGCAATAATTAGGTCTAGTGAGAATTTTCCACATGACTTTGATTTTGAAGGCAACGAAAGACTCATGCATTTATATGGCAAAGCAAGGAAAACATATTTTGAAAAACTCTGAAGTTGTTAGTGCTATCACTGATGAGACTTTTGTCCTTGTGAATTGCAACCAGCTGGGTAATTGCAAGGGATTAGGCCTATGCTTAAGATTTTTTTGCGAAAAGGTGCTGGCTAATCTTATTAATTAAAGACATTGAGATATTACGTGGTTATATATGCAGTGGTGCTGTGCCTTCCGTAGTGTAATAAATAATTCTTGTTTTACATATGTACAGTAATTTTTATCTTGCACTTTTAATTTATGAAATGTATATAGTCGACTGTACCAAATTTGGGCAAATGTCTCAGATCTCTACGTAAGTTGGTCAAAAGTTGCAGTTGGCCTCATCATTCACAAAAATGACAAAAAATTGAATCAATTGTTGTTAGATGTCTCCTCTATGAGCATTTCCATGGAAACAACCTAAAAAATAGAAAAACGCAAGATCTCAACAACCGAAAAAGCTAGAACAAAAATTTTTTTTCAAATGAACCAAAATTAACATGTTCCTATAGCCTATACATTCAATACATTTGACTTGCTTAAGTACCTTCACTCCTCAAGTGAGAGAAGCAAGGAATCAATCACAATTTTTTAACAGGAAATCAATTTCACGTAACACTTAACTACGCATCGTTAGTTGTATCACCTTATTGTCGTCAGTCGTATCACCAAACCAAATTTAGTCATCGCAAAAAAGATGAAAGCAGAGCCCAGTCGGCTGATTCCTCTAAAGCATGTAGAAAATGTAGAGCTTTTTATTGTCATTTGACTTCCTTATTTTTAATCTTTTTTGAGATATTTAAGATTTCTTGATTTTTTGATGAATTTAGGCCTAAGATTTTGGTTTTTGATGCTTACTGGAACTTGTATGAAACTTAAGTAGAGATTTTTGAAAAAAAATCTTGTTCAACACGGCCATCCATAGTGTAATGATCAGCCATAAGCTTAATGAGTGCATTTTGAAGTACACTGTGACTGTCATAAAGCTTCTTTGTTATAAATCAACAAAGGATGTCCTGTATAAAGTGTTTGTATTAAGCAACGTTACGCACAGGAATACTATCACTAAAGCTGACTACTTTATCACTCACATAACAAACAAAAAAGCTAATGCCAAAATCATACAAAATGTGATATAATTGTCAGGTCTTAGTTGATCTAAATAAACATGGAAACAAAAACATTACAGGCTAATCAGCACAGTGGGATGGTCCATGAAAAACACAAGGGCTTAACCTTAGGAAAAACAAAAATAACCGCAGTACATTTTCAGAAGTTTGTCAGGTGTATAGTTAGTAAAAGTAATTGTCAGGCTTCTCCCATATCTTTTTAGCTATAGTTTCAGAAAAAAATCCAAGTGCTTCCTAACCTTTGAAGATTGTGCTTTGTCTCTCTTTAATAGGATGTTGCAGTTTCATATAGTGTTTGCCATAGCATACTGGCAATGCTCCTTAAATATTCTTGCTACATTTTTCTTTGTGTAACTTTTCTCGTGTTAAATGTTGTTAGCAGATTAAGGGCTTGTTCTGAAGCATCATTGGCAACATTTAGGTTCTTCGCAAAGTTTTCAGCAGTAATACAACCACTATTTTGTTGCCAAAACGTTGGGTCACCTTTAAAAAAGCCATGGTCTACATTCAGAAGCTGAAGTAGGGTCCAGGAAATATTTTCCAGCAAGATCAACAAGTGAAGCATCGTCAGTCAGAAGAGGAATGTGTAGCAGAACAATTTTATTACTTTTGCTTGGGGTGATGCAGTAGTGCCTTAGCCATTGCTCACTTTCCACTAAGGGGAACACAGTCGTTAAAAATGGCAAGGAGACTAAGCCTTGTTACAAGTACCAAATTTACACTGAAAGACCTGCAGACTCAGCAAGTGCACCAAACTCAGACCTGGATCTGCACAAAGTAGTAAAAAAGATCACAATTTGTTGTAGGCTGATTAGTACATACATAAAGAAACTTGACAATCACATTTGGTACTTGTAACAATGCTTAGTCTCCATGTCATTTCAGTGACTCTGATCCCCTGAGTGAAAAGTGAGCAATGGCTAAGGCACTACTGCATCACCCCAAGCAAAGTAATAAAATTGTTCTGCTACATATTCCTCTTCTGACTGACGATGTTTCACTTGTTGATCTTGCTGGAGAATGTTCCTGGACACTACTTCAGCAGCTCCTGAATGTAGACCATGGCTTCTCAAAAGCAGACCCAAAGTCTTGACAACAAAATGGTGGTCACATTACTGCTCACATCTTTTTGAAGAACCTAAATGTTGCCAATGATGCTTCAGAACATTCCCTTAACCCTTTAAGCCCCATGAAAACCACGTTTCTTGCAGAGCTGTGCAATCCTATAACTCGTCAGGCGATTGAGCTAGAGAGCTGTTCAAACCTTCTACGGATTCAGCAAGTCTTGTAGTTGAAATCGAAAAAAAAAAGTTTTCGTGTTTAGTGGGGGTTTTCGGGTGGGAACGCCACAAGCGGAGGTGTTTTTGGCTACCTTTACCTGGCCCTGGGCTCCAGCCCATTGGGCCATTATTATGGCTCAAGATTTTTTCAGAAACTAGGCCAAAATCTGCGTCTTTAGAGCCCTTGAATGACTTTCTAGCGTATCTGTAGCCGAAATTATGGCTAAAAACAATATTGGTGAAAATTTCTGCACCCACAAACCCCAGTTTGGGTTGGAAACAACCCCTTTTCTAAATGGCCATCACTCGCCAGCGGATTGAGCTAGAGAGCTGTTCAAATCCGTTCTGAATGGGGAAAACTTTTCGCCGTGCGATTTCGGCTTTTTTGGCTATGTTTACAATACCACAGGTTGTTTTGACAGGTTTCAATGAATAATCTGTGACGTTAACGGCCTGTGGTAGTGCGTGAATCAAGCAGAATCAGCGGCGCGAAACCGCGCGAGGTTTAAATGCATTCTAGGCTATAGTACGAGGTTTTGGAGGGTTTGGACTTTTTAGCATTTCGGGTTGATGAGTTATGGCAAAAATGGTAGAATATTAATATGGGAAATCCCCTATGGCCCTTGGGAATTCCTGACATATTTAGAATATTTTTGGCATAACCTTTGAACCAGAAATGCTAGAAACTTGATCAAGGGCTCTGAAAACGCATATTTTAGCCTAGTATTCCAAAATACTGCAAGCCACAATATTGACGCCTGGGATCGGATGATGACGTCATATAATTAACCAAAAAACAACCCCATCATGAGCCCATTGGCCCAAAACCCCCCCATCCAAATTAAAAAAACGTTTATTTTATTCTAAGCTACACGAAGCCATTAGTCGTTACAGGGTTTGAACAGCTCTCTAGCTCTATCTGCTGCTGAGTTATGGCCGGCCAAGGTTTGGCCTGAAAGGGCAAATTATGCTTTTTCTGAAAAGTTAAGAATTAGGCCAAAAACTAGTTTTTTGGCCCATAATTTCGGCTACAGATGTGCTAGCAAGTCAATCAAGGGCTCTATAGATGCAGACTTTCACCTAGTTTTCAACAAAACTTTGAGCCAAAAGAATGGGTCAATGGGTTGGGGCCCAGGGTTGGCCAAAGATGGCCAAAATTTCTAAAACATGTCCTCTTTGTGACATCACCTTCAGAAAACCCTCACCGAAAATAAAAATTGTTTTTTTCGATTTTGACTACAAGACTTGCTGAATCCGTAGAGGGTTTGAACAGCTCTCTAGCTCAATCGCCTGGCGAGTTATAGGATTGCAAAGTTTTACAAGAAAAGTGGTGCACGCGAGACTTTAAAGGTTTAAGTATCATACAAGTACCAGTAAGCATAAAAAATCAATCTTAGGCCTAAAATCATCAAAAAATCAAGCAATCTTAAATATCTCAAAAAATATATTAAATAAGCAAGTCAAATGTATTGAATACATATAGGAACATGTTGATTCTGGTTCATTTAAAAAAAAAAATTTGTTCTAGCTCTTTCAGTTGTTGAGATCTTGCATTTTTCTATTTTTCGTCTTGTTTCCATGGAAACGCTCATGGAGGAGGCGTCAAACAACAATTGATTCAAATTTTTGTCATTTTTGTGAATGATGAGGCCAACTGCAACTTTTGACCAACTTACGTAGAGATCTGAGACATTTGCCCAAATTTGGTACGGCCTAGTACATAGTATGTTGTGTTTCAAGGTCAGATGTTGTAGCTAAAGATGATAACATTTTTTGTTTGAGATTGTGGAGGGAAATGTAGGGTGTTTTAATTCTAACTGTAAGGGAAACTTGTTAATATAGAGTGGGAACACTGGCTTGCCTCCATCATTTAGCAAAATAGTGAAATCAAAGCCACAGCAGTGACCACATATAAGCAAATCAGTCGCAATTAATTTTCACGACTGATCCGCTTGGTGTGTGTTCACTGCTGTGACTTTACTATTTTGTTATTAGTTCATTACACTTACAGCAAATGTGATATACTTTTTGAAATACAACATTTGTTATGAGTTCATTACAGCAATGTGTGCAACACACTGCTACATTTTTTCTTAATTATGCAAAAGTCAGGGTTCTGCGGTTATACCTACTGTTAAAGATTATGTTGTTTGAAAATTTGTAGAGGTAAGTAAGTGTAAGTATATTTTTTGTGACAAAATAATGGTTCACACAGTCAGTATATCAAAAACACCTTTCTTTCATGGAAAAAAATATCTCTTTCATGGAAACTTCAGTCTGGATTCGGCCGGTGTGCAAGAAGGTGACCCCCTTGGCCAAACCCTCTTTGCCTTGCCATTCATGAAGTAACATCCAAGATCAAAGCTGACCTAAACATTTGGTATGTTGATGATGGTTGTATTGGTAGAAACCCATGGTCTGTGCTCACCAATCCTACCGTGATTAGAAATCATCTATCCTCCATTGGCCTGGAGATTAATAATTCGAAATGTGAGCTACTAACTTCTTATCAACCACACAGACACCAACAAGCCCAAACAAGCAAGCTCTTCAAGACCAATTCCCATTCCTTTCTATACCTGACCCCATTCACTGACAATTACTAGAATCCCCCCTGCATCAGAAATCAGCCCCACTACACTTAAAGGCAAAAACCAAAGTGCTTGACAGCATTACTGAAAACCTTGAGCTAATTGAACCACATCAAGAATTTTTCACCTTAAAAAACTGCCTCCCAATCCTTAAACTCACATATTTGTTGTGTAATGCCCCATGCTTCAAGCGCAGAGGAACTTAGGGTGGTCGACACCGCAATATAAATCAACATGGAAAAAATAAGCAGTGCGACTTTTTGAAAAGACAGTTGGTCACAAGCATCCTTACCAATCCGACATGGTAGCCTTGGCCTCCATTCCGCCGCAGACCTGTTTCTGCCATGTTTCCTGTCGTCCTTCACCTGCCAGGACCGTGTCAACAGGTTGCTTCTCTTTCTCACATTGCCTCATGGGGAAGCAATCAACGCAACTGACACCTGGTCCGCACTTCACTTCATCCATGACGAAAGGAAAGAATCAGCTTGGGATGACCTTGCTTGCAGAGATTCACTTGCTGTGCTGCTCAACACCCCAAGCCCTTGGAATCACTGTCGGCTACTCACTGCCCAGAAGAGCCACACTGCTGTCTGGTCAGAAGCCTTCCCAATTGCTGGCGTTGGAAACCTGCTGAGCCCTGATGAGCTCGGAATTGCAATTGCCGTCCAAACTAGTGCCAAAATTTTTGAAAGCACGGAATGCTGCTGTGGCAAGTTTGTTGATAGGCTGGGCTCCATGGCCTCTCCTGCATTAAGAATGCAGGCTGCTTCCGCAGACATTCAGCCATCAACTCCATCCTCAAACAGTCATTGACCCGCATTGGTCTCCGTCTGTCTTGGAGCCCGTTTGCTTGACGATGGATAGAAGAAGGCCTGATGGTTTGACCCAGAACGCTTGCTACAGTTGCAAGAGCCTTGTATGGAAATCGGATGCAACAGTGGTGGATACCATTGCTGAAAGCCACTACATACTCAGTGCCGCTATTCCAGGCAGTGTAGCAACTGACGCTGAGACCGACAAATGCCAGAAATACACTGACCTTCAAGCAATTAATATTTACTGGTTCCTTTGTCACAAAGGGTTGGTGAAAGACCATGAAGTCTCATCTAGCAGGTTGAGAAAAACCTGTTTTTGTCAAAAAAGGCAGTGACTACGAAACTACCCATGGGATGGATCTTCTTGTTTCAAAACTTATTCCGCCATACTGCCTCGAATGCCGCAGTTTGAATAAAGCGGTTAGTTTGTCATCTAAGCAGCATCGATCTGGTAGCATAAGGGATAGGTTTCAAGTCTGCAATGCCAATGGTTGCTTGAGGGTTCGCCTCACAACTTGGCGCCTTGTGTTTTCGTAATGGAGACTGCTTGCGTGTTTCAATTCGTGGGACCAGTTTTTCTTTACTTTTTTTAAAACTTTCCAAACTTTTACTTTAGGGGTTAGTGTTAGATTAGCATTAACTCAGCATTAGATTAGTGTTAACTTAGGTTAGGGCTACAGTTGGGGTTAGGTTCTAGGTTTACCTTTTGTGTTTACTATGTTTCTACAAAGCCTACTGCATTCTCCTTGTGCGTTACTGTCACGTTACAGGAGATGCATGGTTGAATAAGGTTTCAAATTTAAAGATCCACGGGTGGTTCTATAGCCACTGTCTTCAAAAAAACCCAACCACCTGTTTTTGTTTTTTTTTTTAAAAAGAAACAAGATTTTGTTGTTTTTTTTGAGGAAAACAGAAAAACCCTATTCTGAATTTTTTATTGCATCTTGCAATATCACCATTTTCAGAATTGCATCATGCAATATCACCATTTCAGGCTTGGCAAGAATGCGCACAGCAAACAGAGAAAAACCATTACCACACAATCTCTGCAGTTCAATGTCAAGTTTATATGCATGCCCTACTAGTTCAGCATCTATAGAGTGTATTTTTTCAACATATGATATGGCATGGTCCAAAATCAGGAAAAGTTTAGATGCAGAGAATGCAGAAAAATGGTTAAAATATACCGGATCATGCAGAGTTGAAGAAGATAACCATTAGAATTCACTAAAACTGTTTGGTTTATTATTCTCTTTTTTTAAGTCCTTCAAATTTCATTGCTGCTCCTTTTGTTTGATTGTACAAGTGTCCTGCTTATTTTATTGGAAGTGACTACTGATACACCTGGCCTGATGCAATTCAAATATAAGGGTCACTTTGTCATTCAAACGGCGTGGGTCTCGTGGTGTAGCGTGTTAGGCGAACGACTGCTTTGCCAATGATTTTCGGTTCGAGTCTCATCTTGCCAACTTTACTTTTTTTTCTTTACTTTTTTTTCTTTACTTTTTTTCAAGCTTACGTGTTACCTTTCCGGGTTAGTGTTAGGTTAGCATTAGGTTAGGTTAGGGCTACTAGGGTTGGCTTAAGGCCTTATCTTTTGCGTTTACTTCGTTTCTACCAAGCCTACTGGCACTCTCAGCGTGCGTTACTGTTACGTCACAGGTGGTGTATCAATAAGTTTTCAAATTTCAAGATTCACACTCACAAAAAATCAGTAACCCCCAACCAAAAATTTTTTTTTCAAGTGCAGACTAAAAGACTCGCCGATCTGTTTGAGCCCTTGAACAGTTCTCTAGCGCAATCGGCGGAGGAGCTATGGCGTTGGTAAGGCAACTGACAACTGCTGGTTTTAGGCCGATTTCACAGTATGAATACATCATATCCCAGCTCACAAAGTGTTAACTACTTGACCGCCGGTCCATGGTATATTCATGGCTGCTGTCTGATGCTAGAATGCAGGTATGGTTTTCGCGCTGGCGCTTGAGTGGGCAAGGCGTTGTTTCAAAAAGGCTCTGGATGGAAAACCTTGCACGATAGAAACCCAAATTCTGCACAAAAACGTTAGTCATATTGTGTAGTTTATGAAAATCGAAATCAAATAATTTTTTAACTTTATTTGGAGAAAAAAAACACACTGAAACAAGGGTGGATTATCTGTTGTTTGACTTTGAAAATTTATTGCTCCTATTCCAACAATGGGAAAAATGTCAAAATCACAAACGGCTGCTATAGCTGTTACAAAGCATCCTGCCAAGTTTTGAATAAAAAAATTGTAGAGAAGAAAAGTTACAACAGCTTTTATATCAACAGCTTTTATGGTCCTAGACAGCATTTCTGCTTTTCGACTCCGTCCGAAAACGCACATGCGTTCAGCTGTGCTTTGCTTATCGCTAAATAACTCGTTTTCGATTTGACTAAAACGTACAGCACTTTTGTTTTGATACTTACAATTTTCATAGATGTTTTCGTTGCACTAACTGAACTACGGAAAAAAATTATTGCACACATTGTGCAACAAAAAAACGCAAAAGACACACGAAATTGTCATTGCACAAAAAAACAACGCAAAATTTTACTTGCACGTGGGCTGAGCATTCGACAATTGTCAGCTCTTGGATGCTGAAATGTAACGCTTCTGCTGTTGTTGTTGTTGCAGAAAAAATGTGAATATCACAGAACAGGTTGTGATTACCTTGTAGCAGCCGCATGTCAAGATGGTAGTGCATGAAACGAGAGGAAAAAAACTACAACGTTTTTATCTGCTGGTCATAAATATGGTTTGAGATTTGTGAAAAATTTATGCACGCACGTTCAGGTGCTTGGCGTTGTTGTGATGGGAAAGGACGAGAGGCAAGGGTGCAATGCAAGCTATTGTTGGCAGCAACCTTTATGTATTGTTGACAAGCAGTAAAAAGGTCACAAGTCACGATCACTGAATTACTGCTTTTTCGCAAATCAATGGGCATTGTTCTTCGCGATGCCCTTCCTGCCTCACAAAGGCTTTGCGCTAACAGGCTGTTTGAAGACTGCCAAGTACGAATGCTTCTGAAGCAGGGCTAATTGCCAAGTGCAAATGTTTTTGAAGCAGCTGAACAGATGGCTCCAGCAGTTACTTGCTGTTGAAAATGAAACAGTTTTGCAGCAGCCAAACCGTCAACTTTTTACATAATATTCTACCTTGCACTAATTTTTTATCCACATCACACTGGCATGCGTTCACAAATGCTTTACACTAACGGGTCATTTGAAATCTACCAAGAACAAATGTTTGTGAAGCAAAGTCGAACACACGGCTGAAGCACTTACTTGCTGTCGAAAAAAATATTTATGCTCAAGCAACAATCATCAAATCTCTACATGATATGTTTTAACTCAGTAAAAAAGTTTTTTAGTAATTATTTATGCACTCTGCATTGACATGCGTTCACAAATGCTTTACACAAAGGGGTCATGTAAAATCTGCCAAGAGTGCATGTTTGTGAAGCAGTGTCGAACACATGGCTGAAGCACTTACTTGCTGTCGAAAAAAATATTTATGCCCAAGCAAAAATCATCAAATCTCTATATGATAGGTTTTAACTCAGTAAGAAAATTTTTGAGTAATTGTTTATCCACATTACATTAGAAACCGCTCTCAATGAAATGCAATGTGACGAGACAATCAGCCACATGGTTACAGAAGGCCGATCTTATTTCCTAACTCTGCGAAACGCGTGCGTGACTGCAGGCCAAATATACTGTGGTTGGTATGAAATGCTCTCCTGACCACACCGTACGTCAGCGAACATTATGAATGTGTTTCTGGTTGCTAGAGACTTGTACGAAATGTTCGTACTTTATAGAGGAAAACATATTACCTGGTACTGAACGGTTGGCATTTGAAGTGAAGTACGAGTATATCGTACGCCGGCCACGAACATACTGTGGGCCGGTGGCCTGTACATGTGCAAGTTTCCAGACAACTGGCGCTTGATGTGTTAAGTATTGTTGTGATTGGAAAGCCCGAGCGGCATGTGCGCAAAACTTCACACTATGGCAGCAAGCAACAATAGAGTTCATGCGCCACAATCGCTCTATTATTGCTTGTTCGTGCCGCATATATATGGGTGTTGTTCTTTGCACGCATTCCGTTCGTGGTGAACAATGTATTCAGCGCAACACCAACCGAGAGGTTGCAATAACATCCCCTCCATTTTACAACGAACCGCACCGATCGCACGTTCTTTTTTCAGTCTGCACCTGGCACAACCTTGACATCCTGGTCACAGCACCACTTTGTTGTGAATCGCAAGCTCGAGCGGCATGTGCGCAAAGCTTTGCATTGTAGCAGCAAACAAGAGTTCATGCGCCGCAATCACTCTTATAGTGCTTGTTCGTGCTGCATGTATATGGGTGTTGTTCTTCACGCGCATTGCGTTCGTGGTGAACCGTGCATTCAGCACAATGCCAACTGAGAGGTTGCAACCGTATAAAATATATTGCAAAACACGTGATGTACACATGATCTGTATATGTACATGGTAAGTATAAGATATATAGCAAAACACATGATCATGATGAAAAAATCACAACATACAAATCACAAAAAATGAACTAACACAAGATATATTAACACTTTGAGAACCGGGGTACGATATATTCGTACTTTGATTTCAGCCTAAAACAGCAGTTTTCGGTTGCCTTACCAACGCCCTAGCTCCTCCGTCGATTGCGCTAGAGAGCTGTTCAAGGGCTCAACCGGATCGGCCAGCCTAGTAGATTACACTTGAAAAAAAATTTTTTGGTTGGGG
>Ga0210059_1009644_pt1 | contig 15041 bp, 7 predicted proteins | sample Ectturendosymbi2_FD_188042 | JGI IMG/M metagenome (GOLD analysis project Ga0210059, IMG submission 188042) | Ecteinascidia turbinata endosymbiont from Florida, USA - Sample 2 (SPAdes) (version 2) | ecosystem: Host-associated > Tunicates > Ascidians > Unclassified | place: Key West, Florida...
GCTTAAGTATCTTGAAATTTTGCAGGCCGAATTCGAGTCTGCATGCAAACATTCAGGGGCGCAACTAGGGGGACCGTTTAGTCGGCATGCCAAGTCCCTTTAACAATAACATCTGTGCCCTTGTCGCATTTGACACAGCTCCACGCAGTGTGCTATGCCGCTTTGGCTTGGTGTAATTCGACGAGCTTTCTGCAATGTGGCCCTACACCTGCATGGTACTAATTTTCTACAGTACTCCCGCCGTGTTTTTCTGCGATGCCACAATGTATATTTATGAAAATTCAACCGCACTTGAGCCACACTATTGTTGAATGTGAGAAAAAGTTTTTAATTACGGCTTGGCAGCTACAGTACAGACCACCATACGACGTCGACTTCTAGAGTCATTTTGCTTTCTGGCCATCCCAATGGCGATACTCAGCTGCTTAATCTCGGAACCGTTTCTTTTGGTCACATTAAAGCGGCGCGGAATAAATGTTTAAATCCAAAAATTAAAATAACATTTCTATTGAAATATCCGGTTTGTGTGATTAACCGTGCTACTTTTTTTCTCGTTTAAATGGTTTGATATTCTGGAATCTTATGCGAAAACGCGGTTATAGCGTTTAACCCAGTGGTTGCCAAAGTGGGGTAAATTACCCCCGGGGTAATATGCAATGTTTGGGGGTACCACGAAACCAAAACCACAATGTTGTTCTGTATTATGAGCGATAACTGCGAAATATTAAGGATAATAAGACATAATCGCTATCTTGATTAGGGTTACAGCTTGAACATGTTTGGGAACCACTGGTTCAACCGATATACAATTAGTCGAAGTAATCTGTGTTCACTCTGCGAAGTAGTGTGCGGTTGCAAAGCTATGCAGAGTGAATAAAACAAAGAATTTGCAAAGGTTCGCACAAGTCTAGAACAAGCAACCGCTACACATTAAGCATACGGGCCGAGTGGGAACATGCATATCTATGACCACCGGTAAATCTTGTACAATGTCGCTTAAAAGAAGGCGTTTTTCATCTAATGCTGTAAAATAATGTTTCAACAAATATTGGCCAAAATTGTCAAACAATCAGTGGCCTATAATTTTGGGTGCAGGGCTCTGTACAACCTGCTGTGTCGAGAGAGTGTTGGTGTTCATCAGGTTAAATGCAACATTCCTACCTTGAGGCCTTATTGTGAAAAAATATATACCACTTTCTTGAACGATAGAGAAATTCTAACAACGTATTTTGCGTGCTTTGATGCAGTCAGATTATTTATATTCGTCCTTATTCTTTGAGCACTACAACCGCATTTGACTTAGTGCTCGGATGTTGCAGTGCTTGTTTGTTTGAGGGCGTGTGCAGGCCACAATACTTCCGTACTTTACTCGGCCTTGACCAGGGTTGGTCTGTGCCTACTATGGATGCACCAAGTGTTACGGGTTAGCGAACAATAGTTTTAAGAAAGTGTTTGTAACCCTGTTGTTCTACCTCCAAACTCGCTATTAATTGTTCTGTTGCGTCTGTTTTTACCAATCTGCATTGTCCAGACTGTGTGTGTTTGTACTCTATGCACATAGCAGGTTTTTTTGATTGAAAATGTTAGGTATCCGGTATGGACCTGTAGGGACCCGATTTCTCTGATTCTAGGGACCCGATGATAGTTTCTCCGATTCTAGGGATTCGATTTTCAATTCTAGGGACCTCAAGCGCCTTAACAAGACCCTGGACTTAGTGTTTGTTACAAAACCTTCAAAATTAACAAATGCACCAAGAAATACCTTTTTTTTACAACTTATTTGAAGGGGGTGCGTGAGCCAAAGGAAAATTACTTTAGAGGGGCGTGATGGAGAAAAGGTTAAGAACCACTGCGCTAGATCTAGCAGAAAGATCGCTAAATTGGCCACCCTGTATCAAGTCGTGTGTAATTAGACCACTGCGCAATCGTCCCAATAAACCGCTCTATGACGAAACATCTGCTTGCAGGTTTTTGCGCGGTAAGCAGATGACTGCCTGCGCAGGGTTGCCATATTGGCTCTTTTGGAGCCACAAACCAGAAATTTGGCTCTTTTGAGAAGCACTTTGCTCCAAAATTTTTGTTTGGCTATTTGGCTACTTTTTGGCTCTTTCGCAATCTTTTTTGTTCCACAATTTTTGCTTGCAGAAGGGGTGCGGATGGAGCGCGCAACTTGTCCCGTTCAGTTGCCGGTGAATCTGTTCCTGCTCTGCACTGCAGTGCACTCCAGACTGCAGTAAGGCTACTAGAGCCCCGCGCGGTGCGGGTTTCGGGTACCCGCATTTGCGGGGCGGGTGCGGGAAACCGCACTGCTTTGCGTGCGGGTTGAACTTGGTGCGGGTGCGGGGCGGGCGCGAGATGAGAAATTCTTGAAAATTTCCTGAAACTTGCTGTTTTGTGCCATGATCAGGTATGTTGTACAGTTTTGAAAAAAAGTTATCAAAAGAAGAGGGCAGGATATCGGCATTATACTCATACATGAATTTTTCCAAACTAAGCTGGTGCAAATCATAAACTTTGAGAATTTTAAGTAATTTAAAAATGTTGCTTGCACTTGATGTTCTATTGCTAAAAGTCATGTATTTCACAATTCGGTTTTGTAGCACTTCCACTGGCCGGATAACAGTTTTATACGCTCGTCCCCAATCAATTATGCAGTATTGCAAATGTGAATGGAAGAGACTGAAATAGATCAAACGCAAAATTTTTATATCAGCAAAATGCCTAATTTTACACACTACGCCACAGGCTTGAGAAAGTTTCCTACAGAGACTACTAATTTGCGGTTTCCACGAAAGTTTATTATCAATTAGAACACCAAGATAGTTGATACTGTCAGTTTGCTGTATTCTCACACCATTCACAGAAATTTCAAAATTACAATTTTGAGAACGTGTTGCAGTTAATATCATGTAAGCTGTTTTATTATAGTTTATTGATAATCTGTTGGACCTAATCCAAGTATCGACTTTATCAAGTTCATTTTGGACATTAAGTTGTAACGTTTTAATATCTTTGTGAGATAAATGCAAACTAGTGTCATCTGCAAAAAGTGTAGTTTGAAAACTAGAAGCACAAGGAAGATCATTCACATAAATTAAAAATAATAAAGGACCCGTTACTAAACCTTGAGGGACACCACACTTAATTGTCTGAAAACTTGATGAATAATTGTTTTCTTTAGTACATTGCTTACGATTAGTTAAGTAAGATTCAAAAAATGAGTTTTGCTTACCTTTAATATCATGATACATCAATTTATGTAGCAATATTTTGTGGTCAACAGTATCAAACAATAATTCAGTCTAGCAGCCCTTCTAAGTGTATAAGAAAGCACTTAACGCACAGCTAGTCACAAGTCACAACTGGACTGAAACGTGTTTTTTATCACCTCAAATCTGTTGACTGCGGAAGATCAGATCTGTGGAAAAGTTTTGGTTGCCAATGAAAAAAATGAATAGGTTGATTTTGCTGCTTGTTAGACTTGTCTTCAGGCGTTATAAGTAGGGCAAGTTTTTGCAACTTTTTTTACAGCTTCCTAAATACGTACTCAGAATTCATGTGGTATGATGTTTTAAGCTGGATCCAGGAATTTTATATGGCGACCTTTTTTCTTTTTTACAAGCAACTTTTTCCTGCAACTTCTATCAAGCATTTTGTAAAGTGTAGAAGTTTGATTTAAAAAACATGTTTTAGAACTATTTCAGTATAGTTCTATTCTCTTTGATAAACCGAGTCGAACTGAATTGTGACCTAAAAGCAATTGTAGAAATTACCCGGTCAAACATCAGTCCACAATTGCACGTTAAATTGTTAAATTGCAAAGCAATTTCATGCACTGTGGAGCTTGCCAAACAACTTCATGCACAAGCTTTAGCATGCTACGAAAACTGTTGGCAAAAGATCGCCATTTCTCCCTAGGTAATGTTTGGAAATATTTACCATTATATGTAAATAAATCGCTTGAGTAAATCACTGTCGTTTGAAACGCTTGTGCACAAATACAACTTTCTACTGCAACTTTTGTTAAAATTAATGCATACTTCTCACGATTTTATTGCAACAAAAACTTGCTCTAGTTGTGAGTTTTTAGTAGTTTTCGGACAGCTGCGGGTTTAAGACCGAAAAAGTGCGGTGCGGGGAGGGTGCGAGTTAGAAGGGTACGGGAGCGGGCAATATTTCTCAAATTCCTGCGGTGCGGGTCTAAATTTTGCGGGTGCGGGGCGTGAGCGGACAAAAAATTTCAACCCGCGCAGGACTCTGAAGGCTTCCCTCACTAACTGGCTACTGCACCAGTCTACCAGACAGTCCCACGGAGTCTAGCTTCATAGGCAAATGTATTTTATTAGCTTGTGTAGGTAGATACCAGGCCAGCTAGACACAGTTTGTCAAATTGAAATTTTCCATGTCGTTTGCTTTTGTTTAGGTTGCAAAAATTTTGTGAGATTTGCCATGCTTTTCTCATGCGTTGCGCGTTTTTGGTGCTATTTGAAACAGCTAGTGTTTGTCTACTGACGTTTCCTTTTTGCTCCTTTCAGAACAACGTTTGGTAGCGGTACTTCTGATCTAACAACGTTTGGTAGGTTTGAACAATCTGGCAACCCTGCTTGCGAATAAGCCAGGGAACGTGCTGTGGTGGTTGACCTTTAGTGACCCAGGTTTGCGCAAATTTGGATGTTGTACGGTTCTTCATCGCGGTGGAGTAATCGTTTAATCACTTTTTGGAATGATTCGCGCATTGTTTACCCACTCGTGAGATCTGCACGTAGACGCATAGGCCTACATAAGTACGTAAGGGAGTACTTTGGCGCAATACATTCAAAACCGTTGCCAGAAAGTTTTCAATAGGGGGCTTTGCGTTTGTGCGGGGGGCTTGACATTCTAAAAATTGACAAATACTCCACTGATTTATAGTGCTTCACGTTTCAATTTGCGGAGGCTTGGAGCTTTGTTTGAGGGGGCTAAGCTCACCAAAGCCCCCCCGTGGCGAAAGGACAGAATATATTTTTGCCTGTTTGTAGATATGATTTAGAGTTAAGGACTGCAGTAGCCACGACGGATGAAAATATCCCGTAACTGTACATGAAAACAGCTTGTGAGGTGGTCTAAGCATTGTACTGTAGTATTGTGTGTGATGGTCATTACGATACTGCTGAGGCAGTGTCATAAAATTTTTTTAGGGGGTACTCAAAATAATACCTCTATTAATAACAACACTGTTGTCTTTTTCTGTTTCGAGTACTCATGGCAATTTGTTGCTCAAATATTGTTAACTGACATGCTGCAACTCGAACTCTGTTTTGTGTTAAACCTGTTGGAATACATTTTGGGGATAGATTCCATAACTGTTGTTTGTATAAGAAGTAATCTTCATTTTGTGTCATTTATGTATTGACATTTACATAATGTCATGTTCATAATTAGTATTTGGTCTCGTGCTTGCGTCATTTGTATATGTTATTGCTTATTTGTAAGGTAGTGTCCATTATGCCTCAGGAGGTAAAAGTTGTGCTGGGGCTATTTTGCCTTTATTCGAATACAATTGGTTCAAGTGGTCACGTGATAAGTACCATACACAAAGAAACAAGGGGCTTAGCCTACAGTTGACACAATGAAGACAAGAAGCTGCTAACAGCTTGCCAGCACTGAAACCATGACGACACTTGTCTACCAGACGGAGTCGTTACGGACGTCACGGTAAACTAAGCAAGTCATGCGAACTTGTCATGTGACCACATCAACCAATCATGGTTGGCTAAAGGTATAGCTCCACCAGTGCTTATAACTCACGAGGCAAAATAGACACTGCCTATTTGTAGTTTGTTTCAAACTTATCACAATGACTATCTGCTTTTTCATTTGTAAGTTGTGTCATTATTCCTTTTGTTTATCTGGCCTACATACCGACGGCAACATGCACTGTATTGTATTTCAACTGTGGTTTGAGCAATGAAAAACATCGGCATCGGCTCAAAAAAGCCTTATCGGTCGAGCTCTACAAATAACACTGCGCAAAATGAATGAAACATCAACCAGTTGAAAAAACTATATTTTCTGTATGCTTCTGAGGAATCAGCCGACTGTGCTCTGCTTTTATCTCTTTGCGATGATTCAAAACTGCACATATCCATTTTCAAGTACGTACTCTCCACAGTGGGAGTAAGCAAGTTTTTTAACAGGAAATCGATTTGACAATTTTTTAATGGGAAATCGATTTGAGGATGCGTAATTTTACGTGAAATCGATTTCCTATTAAAATTTGCCGACAGATTCCTTGTTTACACCCACTGTGCAGAGTAGGTACTTGAAACATCAACCAGTCGCTTACCTATCAACCGTAATGTCAGCACGCAGTGGGGCATGGTCCAGTCAACCACGTAGTCTCCTTCTGAATGAAGAAAGGCGTATCCCACAACCAAATAACCCTTAAAATTCCAACAACATTGAGTTTTTAATCAAGTCACTATTTGCACAGAATTGTCGTATATGCAACAATACAAAAAATTGATCGCACAAACATTAATGGGTATGAATGCATTTTCAAACGCTTTTCTGACTGAGATCCACACAGTAAAAATGTCTTATTACGTTAATTGATGGTTGAAATCAGAGTTTCTCAACCAGTGGGCTACGGAAGAATTTTTAAGGGGCCACAGCGTCATATCACTGGAATTGAGTAGGTTTTTCACGTTAAATGTTTTAATCGAAAACGTAGGTAGCTCTTCAGCTACAAATTTCATATTGCACTCTATTGCAAGTATAAATGTCAAGATGCAATCACTCCACCTGGTCCTTGGACGAACTCCTGGCCGCTTTCTCGTGGGGAGGCAACAGAATTTGCGTCGCCAATCTTTCCCGGGATGTTCTGGACAGACATGGCCAAACAACCAATCATAACTGGGATCTCTCGATTGGAAGAGAAGTGGTTGACAATCAGGACTTAGCAAATTTCACAGCTCCGCACTTTGTCACGAAGTGTCACACCGTGAACTCTTCAGGGACGCAGGAGAGTGGGGACATTGGCATAGGTGTAGCCAGGGGTTGGCAAAGAGGTCATGCACCCCCAAAATTCTAGCATTTTTTGTCATTTTGTGCTTAGAGAGGCGGTGCCCCACACCAAATACTGTTGCTCGCTTGAAGACACAAATATTTGACCCTTCCCAAAAGAGTGGCAACATGGGGCGGAGGTGTATCACAGGTAATTTCACGTTTTATCAAAATAATCTTAAACAATTTATTGCAGGTATTCGCTCACACTGAAAATTTCGAATGTTTTTTTTATAAATTCTATTATTATGTTTGAGGTCAGCATTGTTGCTGAACAGAAACAAGCATGATTGGTAACGATTTTTTGTTCTTTTAAAGTTTTAATTGCCCTTAACCCTTTATTTCCACCCCTACCGCTGTCCCGGCATTGGAACTTTTCGCAAAATGTCTATGCTTTTAACTATGGAAAATATCTATGCCTCGGCCACAAACCCTCTGAGCCTCATATATCTATTCTTCTCACAGCAAACAAGCTAATAAATCTGCGTTTGATTGCAGGTCACACTGTGTTATTAAAAATTCTTTTAATTATTCTTACTAACTGTTTTGTGCATGTGTAACAGTTGTTGCATTGGAGAAATTGTACAGGTGGGCCACTGACCCCCTGTTTATCAGTTGGTCCATATGTTTGAAAAGGTTGAGAACCCCTGCTTTAAATGGTGAAGAGGATATTTTCAAAACTTACAGTCTTACAACTAGACAAGTAAAAAGCACAAACGTTGCCACTCAACTCAAGATAACTTCTCACCAGTTGGAACGCAAATGAAAAAGCAGCACAAAAAGCAGATCCTCCATACAGTTTAAGAAGCAGCCACTGTGTAAAAGTGCAAAGCACTGCATGCATCATACCAAATCCTGAAAGAGAAAAAGTAGATTACAGGCTTCCCACACAATTTTCAAAACCAAATTCCATGACATTCCATGACTTTTCCATGACATTTGTTACACTTTTTCCATGCGTGTTTAAGTGATACTTACACTTGCAAACTGGTAACAGTCGTGTTAAAAATAACTGATGTTGCGCCAATGGGATCCAACTCTCCCAAACTTGCTCCCTGTGTAGTGGCTGTGTTGCATATCAAAACCAAACCAACACTGCTATCAATATCAACCAGCTACCTACATTGCCAAATATAGCAATATAGTTACCAAATATTTATCATTTAACTACTAGAGCAAAATAAAGAAATGTTAGGTGCCGATAATTGCAAAGTAACTAAAAACAGATCCCCTAAATAGGGCACAAAATTGACATGAGAGAACGTCATCAATGGTTCTTAGAAGAGAGTCAGTTAGATACACGATTACTAACATTGCGTTTGAAAGTATTCCAAGTAAAATATTTCCTTTCTTCTCATGATTAGCCAATGGCATGCTAAGTTACCTGTACATAATAAAACAGAGAAAAGAATTCGCAGAAAAATAAAAAATAAACGCTGGACTTCACTATTATAAGCTTACTGTTGTAGTGTTGCTGTCACGAAGTATTTACAAGATACAGTACACACCTTAACATTATGAGCTTCACTGTCACAAAGCATTCACAAAATCCCTATCTTACTATCAAACTTGGCTGTCAATGTTGTAAGCTTATAGTAAAAAATATGCATATGCAACAACACTGCACATAATACTGTTCACAAACTTCACTGAGGCTACAAAAGAATTTGCAGAAAAATAAACGCTGCACTTCACTATTAAGCTTACTGTCGTAGTGTCGCTGTCACGCAGTATTTACAAGATACAGTATGTATCTTACTATTATAAACCTTTCTGTCACAAAGCATTGACAAAACTCCGTATCTTACTATCAAACTTGGTTGTCAATGTTGCAAGTTAATAATAAAAAATAAGTGCATGCAGCAACACTGTACAAAGTGTACATCCCACTATTCACAAACTTCACTGAGGCTACAAAAAGATAGATAATACTTGATTTGTATTCAGGTGGGAAAGAATTTAACATCTTAAGAATCTCAATTAGAAAACATTTTATTGCATGAACATAGAGTTAACAGATGTATCAACTTGGCCGCACCTTGTCTTAAAACATAACATATTTGCACACTATACTGTAAATTTGTGAGTAGAATCATTTAGAAGAAATGTGAAGTCAACAAAAAGTTGCAGAACGTTTCAACAGCAAGCCTAGCGTCATCAACTATTTCTTGCTTAGAAAAAGCTAACTTTGCAACCATTGCTTAACAACAATCAAATAATTATGATGCTTATTATAGATATATCGCTCATGCTATGAAAGCTGTTTTTAAGATCAAGTGTGGCCTGGCTAATACAGCTTGTAACCTTCTACAGCAGTAAGTAAATGTTATTTTTCAATTTAAACAAAACTAGCCCTGATTTTATTGAATTGTTGTCAGTCAATCCAATTAATTACTTCAAATTTTATTTAGTCCATGAACTATAGCTTCTCCTTCAAACTGCATGCTTGTTTGCAGGCTTTGCTCATTTGCTTTGTTTTCATGAATTTTTTGTCTAAAAACGTTGGACTTAGCCAGTAAAATAAAACTGTGCTTTTTTCAGCTTGCATGGCTAATGCATCTGCCTCTTGGCTCATAGATGCTATGCTTTCTTTCAATAACTTTCTTTTAGATTCAACTGTATGGATTTTATCTTGTACAGCTTTCCTCTTTATAGTTTTTTCACTTTCGGCTGTGAGTTTTCTTTGATCTTCTAAATCTAATTGATATCGCATCCTTGCTGCTGGAACATTTCGTTTTAATCTGGGGGTTAATTGAATTTCACTGAAATGAACAGCACTGCCCTTCACTGTGTCATACACAAAATGACTAGCAATTAATGACTCCTCTTTCATGTTTTCCACCATAAGTTCATTGTTGATCAAGAAACCCCTCTCAACAGCAGCTTGGTCATGAGATAGCGTAAAGATAATTTGGAAAACTTTCCAAAGCTTGTTTTTTTGCATTCTTCATGTAGTTCCAAAATTGATATTCAGAGATATGGTATTCGGCAATCAATAAATCTTTAATATACCAAGTGTATTTTCAATTAAACTACAAACTTAAAAATAAAGTTGATGAATTCAGCCGAAGTTCAAACTACGATAGTACACTGCACAGTCTACAAATAAACTTCAAGAAATTTGGGCAGAAAAGCCAAAAAGCTGAACATCACCAGAGTCTATTGCTGATGGCATAGGCAAAGCAAAGGACTTAAATTGTAAGATTATCTTTTTGAAACATTGAAAAATTTTGTTCCTTTTTTATCTGTCTAAAATTTTTAATGATTTTTCAATTTTTCCATGAATTTCGAATTTTGATCAATTTTCCATGACTTTCCAAGAAAATTTGTTTTTCTAGGATTTTCAATGATTTTCCATGACCGTGGGAACCCTGAGATTAATTAGAATACTAGCAAGCCAAAATGACGTTTGAAAAAAAGCTTACCAAAGGCCCAGAACAGCCAGGGCAAACTGATTGCAGTAAGCAGAACGCACTGGAGATTAATGCTACGTTTGTAAAGGAAGATCCGATGGAACATTGCTGTGATGTAGCCTGCATATAAAGAAAACAACCTATTCAAACAATGGAATGTGGACAAAGTAACGTTTGGTAATTATTGCAAACTCACTAAATAAAAAATAAAAAACCAGAAGTTTTAAGGCAATCATGATGACCCTCTGAGAAGTGTTGGACTTGGTCAAAAAGAAAAAAAACTGTTATTATCATGAGCAATCATTGAGTAGATCAAGCACACAATGATTAACCATGAAACATACAAGCATTGCGACAACATGGAAAAAAGGTACAATTGAGCGTATGATTCAACCAAATCGTAATAAATCAGAATGGATACCAGATATTGACAGAACAAGCGATTTCCTACAATGTTCAACGTGATTTTGCATATGTTCTTTTGCATAGTTCATTGTCATGCCTACAAATTTTGCTGGTGCTAGAAGTTTTTATATGAACAAATAAAGTAGAAACAAACCTGCAAACAAATTAATCTCCCACAAGTAGCACCCACATGCCCACTGTGATGACTTTCAATTTTGCAATTTTGAGGGGTGTGATTATAGTTCGTGTTTAGGCAATACGCAATATTAGTGTTCCTCTATAGTCTGAAACAAAAGAACCTAAGTGATTCCACAAAAATGCTTGTTTGCTCTGGCATTCAAAGCGAGAGTGAAGTGTCTTAACATTAGCGCACTTGCTTAATTGCTACATAAAGTATTAGCAGAAAGTTCGTCACAAGAGAACTAATTTAATGTAGACATGGAATACTGTTGATGACTCTTGGTCGGCGCGGCATCACATGCGCGATGCACCACGAATGGGATGGGTGCAAAGAAGAGTCCTATATGGGTATGACACAAACAAAAAATAATAGAATTATCATGGCGTGTGATCTCTTATTGTTTGCAGCCGCAATGACAAGCTTTGCGCGCTTACCGCTAGACCACAACAAAATGTTGCTGTGACCAGAATGTGAAGACAGTGCTGGTGCAACACTAAGAAAAAGAACATGCGATCGGTGTAGTTTGTTGTGGTGAGGGGACGCTGTTGCAGCCTTTCAGTAGCCGCAGCGTGGCATGCACGATACACCACTAATGGGATGTGCGCTAAGAATAGAGGGCATTACAAAAGTGCCTGTTTCAAAACCTGAAAATCATTAACAACTGTAATTTTGTTGGCCAAATAAGTATTCATTATTTTGGCTTTGTAAGTCCACTTTAAAATTTATGTGCACAGATAAAACAAACGAAGATGAAATTCAGGAAGTATGTTATTAAACTCGAAAGAGATAACAGTCTAAAATATTTACAATAGGACAATCTTGAGGTTCAAAAACTGTTTTCAGCATCACACAATCAGTCTTACAGGTCATGAAATACCACATCTTACAGTCGTTTTGATTTACCTTCCCACACATGACAGTTATCATCCAGTAACAACTATGCAAATTCACTTTTACGCAGATTAGCTGAAAGGTCAATTTTTATTCATTTTTGGGTCTGGGTCCACACACTACCTGCATAAATTGCAAGAAGCAACTTGATTCCACTCTCCTGAAAGCCAACAGACCTAGAAATGTCTTCAACCAATTTTTGAAGCATTCTGATTTGCCTTTGTTTGTGAGTATAGTAAAATCTTTTGGTGTTTTAACGCAAAGTTTTCTTCACAATGAGTGAAACACACGCTAGGTAACAAGCAGACCTGAGATCTGAAACAAAAAATAATTGCTTAAAAAAATTGGAAGACACTGCGTGACTGATACTATCAGCACAGGAAAGACGTCACCCACACAAGAATCCACAGCAATGCAAGTGATAAAAAAAATAAGAAGCATGGTGTAACTCTGCAAGATCACAATGTCAAAAAATCAGCTATTTTTACAGCCACAATTTATTGTACTCAAATTTATGCCTGAATGTCAATTGTCAGAGGTGTTGTCAAATCTTGTAAGTACTTCATCTGCTTTTGAATTTTGTGCTCTGATGAGCACATACACATGTTTTGAATGCATTCTATCATTGTTTCATTCTTTTAGCTTGATGCCCCCAACAAAATATGATACAAAATATTATCTGCACTGCATCTTAGATAGGCTGATCCACACAAGCTGCAGATAATATCTGCATTGGCAAAGTAACAAGCACAAAAACATTGCGAAGTGCCAATACTGGCAGAGCAAACTTCCTATAAATTGTTCACTATGAAGTACAGCAAAATGGTGAAATATCTAATTTGGAGGGGTTTCCTTCCAGTGTGAATGCATTGCAACATAGTGGACGAGTCACGAAAGACTCAATTTCTGGAAAACCACAAAGTATCACAGCAATCAAACATTGGTAACTGATTTTAACAATCGCCACCCATCATCACTGCATAATGATATGCTCATGTCTCACTTCTTTATCTGCGCAGTTCTGAACTCTTCATTGCATTTCTTAATTCTTTGCGCTTTTAATTAATTTACTACTCACCAATGACAGCTTTCATGCACCTAGCCTCGGTCAACTCCAGTGTTGCCAGATTTCAAAAAGCTTTGTTGTAGCCAAATTTCACAAATAAATTAGCCAAAAGTAGCCAAAATTGGCAAAAACCTGTAGCCAAATATAGCCAAGTCTGAATCTCACGAAAAAACATCAAAAGTCACTAAAAAGTTCAGTTTGTCAATTCCGTTGTTTAGTTCGCGTTGCATCCTCAACATGAAACGTCTCTCGACTCTGGAATACAACTAATAAAAGATTTCAACTACTTTGAAAGTAAGTCAAGAAAGCGACCCAGAAGCTTGTCGATGGTCTCATATTGAATAGCAATGACTGGGAAGGATATTGGAACACCAAAGTCATACCAAGAGATGGATTTAATTCCAAGAGAATAAAACTGGAACAAAGCAAAGACTAATAACATTCAGTCTACAAGGGCATTGTAATGTGAATTCATTCAAAGTATTGTGTACTTACACACCGCATACTAATTGTACGTCACACGTAGAAAGAGAGTAACCCAAAATATTGTAGAAACCATTTGTATTAACATTTATTACCGAATTATAAGTAATAGTCGCGATTTAAACAGATAAAAAGCGGGAATTGTCATAAAACGATTTTGAACTTCCACGAAGTAATATCGAACCGCGGCGAACCGTCACGTAAGACCACTAGAGTCACCAGGAAGCCGTGCGCGATGCGAACTTAATTACGGGCGCCGTCGAAACGTAAGAGAATCGACGTAACGCGACGTGTGATTTATTGACCAATGAGAATTCGAGACGAGTTGGAAGTTTCGACTGTCATGAAGGGTATAAATAGTCAGTAGATTTCCAGGTTTAGTCAGTCTTCCTCGAGCTACTGCTTGAGTAGTAACAAGTCTAGCCACAGCAAGATTTCAGAACACTGCCTAACCCTCACGTTAGCCCATTGGCCTGAGAAGCTTCCCCCGCGGAAACTTATTATGCAGTCTACAGACAGTCTGTTAGACTGAGACCTATTGAATTTATGGCAGTATGGTTTACTCTCTTCCTCCATGAAAGAATGGAACTCGCATTTACCCCTGTTTGTTTTGAAATATTTTCTGACATATTAACGAATAAAGCACAGTGCTTGAAGTTGTATTAATAAAACCATAGGTGATTACAAATTTGGCTACTGTTTAAACTGAGCGCAAAGTCGAATGACAAAGGGCAGGACTGATTTTCTTCATTGTAATTTCAGGCGTGCCTTGAGTATGTCTCGATGATAAAATAACCAGTGTTCTTGCGAGACTACTCTAAAGGCGGCTTCACACAGAATCCGGTTACGGCTTACGATCCGGCTTATGGCCAACGGCAGTCTTCACACAAGCTCCGTTGGCCGCATCAGGGTGAATTTTCTCGGTTTCGACCGGCTTCCGGCATACTTAAAATTGTTTTAAGTAAGCCGGATTGCCGGTGTTGTCAGTGATGGTCTTCTTGCTGCATGTGGGAAGACTGCCGTTGGCCATAAGCCGGATCGTAAGCCGTAACCGGATTCTGTGTGAAGCCGCCTTAAATAACAGGTGATTTAACTGTTACACCGTGGACTGTAAAAAGTTAGTCTGTGGAACCATCCAAGCAATCTTTAAAAAATCAATATGTAACGGCAGTGGCTGTAGAAACAGTGAAGATTCGAGAATGAAAAAAGTGGTGGGGCCACTGAGGGGACAAGGAAAAAGTGGGGGGGCAACATAAATATTTATCTTGCATGGTGATTTTTCATTGTTTGAAGATTAAGTTGTTATGATTAACCCTATCAAACCCAACATAGGCTTGTGAATATCATTAAAAAGATGAACTAGTGTTGATGGTGACTAGAGACACCTAAACGCCACTGTAGATGCAATCACACCATTCTGTCGTCACAGGGGGCTGTGGTTGGCTTATCCCCCCCTAAAAAAAGCTCCAAGCCCCCCAAATTGAAACGTGAAACACTATAAATAAGTGGAATTTTGCTTAATGTTATAACATCAAGCCCCCCGCACAAACGCAAAGCC
>Ga0210059_1009646_pt1 | contig 15040 bp, 13 predicted proteins | sample Ectturendosymbi2_FD_188042 | JGI IMG/M metagenome (GOLD analysis project Ga0210059, IMG submission 188042) | Ecteinascidia turbinata endosymbiont from Florida, USA - Sample 2 (SPAdes) (version 2) | ecosystem: Host-associated > Tunicates > Ascidians > Unclassified | place: Key West, Florida...
CAAAGAGGGGCGCTGTGTCACATAGGATTGGCGAAAGACCGTGGCGGTCATCTGGTCAACCAACCCCGTTTATCACTTTTTGTCAAGTGATTGAGAAACAACAGTTGGGCTTTCCATTGGGCTTTCTTCATATGGTTAACTGAGGGTGTTGCGACATTGCTTTGCTGCTGTGCAAAACTTGTCTTCAAGCTGTTTACCATCGGCCTATGGCATCGATAGAGGATTAAAACCCCATATTTTGTATTGCTTGGAAAATGACAACTTCAACACAGCATAAATAAGCCCTGTGTCCACTGAATGGATTGCGCTTGTTTGTTCCATAAAATATGTGGTTACACTATTACTATAAAAAAGGAGTTCACGTACAGATAGTCAGACCGACACCTGGACGACATTTTCGAGGGCTGCAACACGATCCCGCATGAAAATTTACATGTATCCGAAAAACAAACTTAATATAAACGCAAGAAATCACGGAAATTTAACGAAGAGAGTTTCTGAACTAAACGAAAGAGTTATAAATTCTAAGAAAAGATTGCAATGCCATTTGCTTGTTAGAATAATGTAGGAAAGGCTTTAATTTCTGTTGAAGATCTAACGCAATTGTAGATCCAAATTCGGCACAACAAAAAATAGATTTTTGAGGGAGGACCACACATATGAGGGGCATACTTTCACGCTTTTCAGACAAACGGCCACATAGGTCACACTTGTGTGGGGACCCAAAAACTAAGATGGCCTAAGGCCCTGCGCTCCCTAAATCCGTCCGTGTAGCGGGCCACATGGGACCCACCACAGCGTTTTCAGTGTCCCACGGAAGCGTTCAGGAAGGAATTTCAAATCAGAAATTTCTTCCAAGTTATCATAGCCAATGTTAGTGCTGAGGACAACCTAAATCGACATTTGCTTCCATTTCCATTAGGAGGTACGATCCTCCAATAAACGTGGCCTTCTCAAGTGCCCCCCGAGCCAAACCCCTGTTTCATATGAAAGTTGTTAAAAAGCGCACAACGTTTATCTTACGCAAGCACATATACTCTAAATGTTTGATTTTACCTGACGCCTGTTAGTAAGAACATCTGAGGCAGTGTATTTGCATTTCAGAGAAACCCAAAGCGTTTTTCAAATGAAACAAAAAATATTATAGTTTCTGGAGCGTTTCTAATCCAAATTAAATAAAGCTGACCGGTGAACTTCGTCGAACCTACGGTTTCGTTCAGTTGTCCTCAACCTTTTTTCAGTATTCCCCTCTGGCAAACCGCAAAATTTGACGAAAAGAACGTGTCAGCTTTGCTCGAAGGTCTCCGCGCTCGAAAATATCGAGCGTTTTTCTTTTCTATCTCAAAATGTCACCAACGGCACAAAAACCAGATTCAAATAACCACGTTTGTTGGAAATGGCATAAATGTATGCTCGGACTCGGACATCAAAGCTAATTAGTTGTGGTTAGCACTTGGTGATCCAATCACATATCTTAGTTTTTGGATCCATGGATTGATTTCATGGTGTCATGATTTTGCAATGCAATAGCTCATCAGATAGGTCGTTTATCCATTTTCTCAAAACCCGTGTTATTCAGACAAGCTAATACTAAGCTTTAATTTATCGTTCTTTGTCATACTAATCAGCAACACTTTTACTGAAATACTGTAGTCTGCCTATACAACTCAAGCCATAGCATGGCTGGGCAAACTGGAAATGCAACCAGATTTTCGTTGTAATCATCACACTGCATGCTACGAGCGCACAAGCTATAAAAATAAAAATCATTACAATTGCAAGGAATATCAGACATTCCTAAAGCAGAAAAAAACTAGGAATATTTATTTCCTCCCCAATTCCTCCCTTGGATAAGTTTATCAGAAATGAAGAACTTCTATTCCGAGTGAGCCAAGTGGCTCCCAGTTGAAAAACACTGGTTTAATTGTAACACTATTGCACTCTACTTTTTAACAACATGTGTGCTATTTAAACAACTAAAAATGGATCCAATCATGTTCAAAACATCTACCGATGCAGGCTTGCAAGTTATATTTTGAAATCGCCGTAAGTTGTAATTTGAAATCAAACGTAGACCTGATGCAATGTGGTTTGTATATACATCTGCAGCTTCAGCACAAATACAATTCAAAAATAACCTGGGAAGGCTTGCCAGAACTTTCGGCCTCCTCGCATGCGGCTGCTACTTCTTGAAGTAGCGCGTTGGTGTTCTCTGATTTCGGAAGATGCTCTTCTATCGGGTCGTTTGCTACATCGTCACTATTTCCGTTTGGCAATTGGGTTTCGCTCTGATAAGTACACAGATTGTTTGACCATCTTCAGGTCACCTAATTATCAGTATAAGTTGCTTACAACAAGTCGTAAAACAGCTGAATGCTGAAGAATAGCCAACTGCTTTTGGGTCAGTTAGCGTGACATCTCTCCTTGCATATGACAGCATAACAAGCATCAAATAGGCTGTGTGCAGCAAACTTAAACACAATCCACAAATTCAAGAAAATAAAAACAGAGTATTTCGCAACGTTTTCATGACCTTGCAACTCAGCAAGAAGTTATGATGAGGAACTCATAATATTGCGGGAACAGATATGCAGCTCTTAATGATGTCTCTGTTGTAGGCTGGGATGTACCAATGGGGGAGCAATGTCCCGGATGCCAAATCACTGGGGGGTGCCGAAAAGGCCCAACAATGTCGCAAGCACTTTTTACAGTACAATACACTGCATTTGCTCCGGAAAACCATAGGTTTGAAAATGGGCGCGCCAGACTTGTTTCCTTGCCCGGGCGCCTCCTAACTTCGATAGGACCCTGGCTGTAGGTACAGTAATGACAAAATGATTTGAAACACACAGAATGTTATTTAGCAATCGTTCGTTGGTTCCGTTCCAGCACAATCTTCGATTCGCGCGAAAGTAAAAACTACACGTCGTGTTCGAGTCTGAGAGAGTGTAAAATACAACGATAACAACATCGTACTGTACATGGAGTAAGTAGAGAGTTATGACGAAAAACCAATGGGATCATGCTATGTCAAAACAGAGTCAAGTTGACTCTGACCTCTTAGTGACTAGACACTATAAGGGTCGAATCTATCCGAATCATATCCATCGTAAACCGCAAGCAAGTTACTGGAAGTCTTTGTAAAACTTGCAAAAGAAAATAAATTGATAGCTAATGTAGTAATTGCCGTTGCGCTTGCTACAAGTTGGTCAGAGTCATTTCAAGCACACAAGCTACGAAGCAGGCTCGCAAACTCAACATATTTTTTTAAAACTATAAACAACCAGTTGTTTGACGGCGTACTAGCAAAAACAAGAAGTTATCCAACCGAGGTTTCGGATGCACTATGTTTATTCTTTCTTTTTTATCTTCTTAAAAACACATTGTATCAAGCTAGCAACAATAACAAGTTCTTACTTGCTCACAGTCAGGATCAGGAAGGCAACCTGTCATTTCCTTGTCGGAATCCTCGACAAGTTTAAGTGAAGTGTTGCTAACAGGTTCTTCTCCCTACACACAAAATTCCGAATGCCAATCGCATGTTCCGGAATACATGTTACTGTCAACTAAAAGGGAACGTGTTTTAACGCAAGGTCTTGTAGTTCATGGCTAATATTACAAACTTTTAACCACCTTGTCCCATTCTCCTTAGCTTTGGGTATCGAGCATGATGACAAGTTTCCAAAACTTTGTTCATTAAAGTGGAGAGAAAAGTTTCATGAACTCTTGGATTCACAGCTATTTAACCATAACTAAACAAACAAAACTAACAGGCTTACCTTGCTTGCTACACTGCCATTTTCGGCCACCTGCATGTAAAAAGGTAGTCAGTAAATGTGTTTATAACTTTTAAAAAATGTCTCCACATGTCAACATGTGGCACGAGACACAAAGTTTTCAACTTTTATCCACATTTGCATTGCTACGTTTTTTCATGAATTTTCCCACTAAAGGTATGATGCAGAAGACGGAACTTGCTGTCAGTAAATTGGACTAAGCATTTTCGATGTTAGTACCCAAAAAAAAGTTCAGTTTCAATTGGATCCGTCGAAATGGATCCGGTTGGAATTATGTCCAAATGTTATTTCAAAGTCGCCCAAATTACCGGAAAATTATTAGTTAAAACACTACTAAGCCATGATTCTTGTCCATAGCAACCTACCCTTCGTCCTTCCCAGTTCAACTAGTAAACCTCACCAACAGTCTTTTTTCGTCTACTGATCAGGTTTTAAATTTAACTTTTTTTTAAAACATACTTCGTTATTGAGGAATCACCTTCACTAAACTTCAAAAAACATTTGACGATATTTTGGCATTAAGTTCGTTATTGTCGTTTGCCAATTTCTTGATGTAAGACCAAGCTTTCACACTCATTTACTAATGACTTAGTCTAATGCACTTCTTGTACATTACTGATTCGCATGTGACAATGTTCAACCGTCAAAAGTCACACACAGGCTTTATAGCAATTTTTCTTGAACATGCAAGGTAAAGACTGCGTGGCACGCGAGGGTTTCTCTGACCCACTAATTTTATGGACCTAATCGAGCTACGCAGAAAACGCACTCATCACATATTTACATAATTTTTAGAATCAAAGAATAGATACCGTCAAAAACAACTTAAAAATAGATTTTCAGGCTGTGATTTTGGGAGTTACCACTAAGTTTGTGTATTCGCTCACTGATTAGTGAAAAAATTTAAAGAACGCAATCTCAGACGAAGCTGGTCTTTCCATCTGTAAAGGAACGATTGCTTACCGGTTCCCAATCTGGATCGGGTTGGTAACCACACATGCCGTCAGTTGCGTCAGAGGAAACGGGTGAACTTGTCTGGCCATCTTCAGCAACCTGGAGAAAACGTCGGTAGTTTAATTCGGAGGTTTTGTTCAACTTTAGGCTCCATCTGAAGGTCGGACGTTCTCAACTGTAGTGAAATGATTTGAAAACTGGTGGTTTTCAGCAGCGTTTCACTGATGTGCTATTATACGAATATAATGAACGAGAAGCGGGTTTTACGGAATAGAATCAGAACGTATCCTTTGATGTTACAGGTTTTCCTGCACGTTTACGACATACACAATGCTTTTAAGCAATGAGTACGTACATAACAGAAAAAATGAGCTACTCTGATGCATCTTCATTCAACTTCAACGTTTCAGCATAGCTTGATACTGGGTTGACATTAGAGTACTGTACCTAACAAATACGCTAGAAAGCACACGGAAATATTCCTATTTTGAAGAACACAAACACTGACGTATACGCTTATGATGGTAACGTGTTTGACAAGCGGATGTAAACAGCAGAGAGTTGGGTAATGCAATCCCGCAAAGGTGAACTGGAAGTGGTATGAAACACGAAAGCAACAACTTGGTGCAACATTTTTTCAACTGAAAGATTGGATCAATTAATATATTAGTTTAAAAACAAATTCTGTTTGCATTGAAGACATACCGATATATTGCCATCGGCAGTGCCGGATTAACCATTAAGCAAATAAGGCACGTGCCTTAGGGCCAGTAAAAAATCCAGGCCACAGAAAAGTAAAGTAAGAAAATTGTGATAAGGCCTGGTGATGACAAAAATGTTTTCATGTTTTTCAATGTGAATAAATATTTATTGTTATAAATATATTTATCTATTTGCTAATCGTCACGATTAATATTGTTGATTAGAACTTGTTTTGTTTCAATCGCATTTGTGCGTCTCACTCAGATGTTGCAAAATCTAGTTGGCCAGTCAGCTGTGGATTGTTGCGTCGAAGCAGTTTCATTTTTTGTTTCATTGCAGCGCCTGTAAGCATTCTTTGTATCAACACGCCGTTGGGGTGTCCTGATGACCCATGTTAGAGAGCAAACTGAATTCCTTGTTCCAAAACACCCATCGGATACCCGGTGGTTTGCTCGAGCTGATGCCTCAGAAATATTTTACAAGGGTCATCACCAGTTTCAAAGTGCTCTCCAGGAGATCTCCCTAGATGCTACTCAGAATAGCAGCACACGAAATGAAGCAGATGCATTGGCCAAACACATTAACACCATTGAAATTGCCCTAATGTGTGAATTTTGGAATGACATTTTGCAGCGCTTCAATTAACAGCAGCAGTAATTTGCTGTAAAATAATACCATCGAACTAACACCAGCTATTGGCCTGCTGAAGAGCTTGGATAAATTCTTGGATGAATGCCGAGGGAAGCTTGACTATTATGAGCAGCAGGCAGGTGATCGCTGTGGTAGCAGTACATACAAATCTGGAAGTCAGCGAGTACCCAAGGGCAAGAGGTATCTCACTGGTGGAGGTGCCAGAGATGCTGTGGAAGGGATTTCGAGCCAGCAAACGTTTAAAGTCACCACCTTTCATGTCATCATTGATCATCTGAAGAGCGCCCTAGACAAACGTATTGAGGCATATTCCCTGGTGCTGCAGATATTTGGTCTTTTAACTGAGTATGAATCTACGTCAGATGAAGATTTGATGTTGCTAATGCTATCACAAGACTTGTTGGTATGTATTCGAAGGACCTGTCATCCGATTTCCCAGCAAAATTTCGTCAATGTACATGCTAGATCAAAGAGCAAAGACACGATGAAATAGTATCAACTGGAAGTGCCCAGATGATGTTTCAAATGCTTTACATGACTGGCGTTTATCGTGCATTTCCGAACACGGAAGCAGCACTCCGAATTTACTTATCTCTAATCGCTACGAATTGCTCTGGGGAACGCTCTTTTTCGCAACTGAAAAGAAATAAAGATGTCAAACCAGTGGTGCAGGAGGCGGGGGTGCAAGTGCACCCCCAAAAGTTATGATTTATTGAAAATCCGGGCAAAATCCTTGAAAATGTTGACAAAAATTCTGAAAATTTTGACAAAATCCCTGAAAATCCGAACAAAATCCCTAAATATCTTGGAAAAATTTCTGAAAATCTGGGCAAAATGGCGCCCAACGTTGTTTGACTTCAAAAAATGGCGCCCAAGGTTTGCAGAAAAACAAGTGAAGACCATTTTTGGGGGGTCACACCACAAAAACGGTCGGCAAAAGTTGCACGACAACTTTTTTGTCAAGTTTGCAAAACTTTGGGCAAAAATCCTTTGCACCCCCAAGAATTTGCTTGCTCCTACACCTATGTGTCAAACGATCAACAATTGGTCAACAATGTCTTGGTACACTGGCACTTCTGCTCATTGAAAGTAATTTGCTTAAAAATTTGACTTGAAAAAATAGGTGATGAATTTGCTGTTTCTAAAGCGCGCAAAGTTGTAATCTAGCTGGGCATATGAAGGCTACTTATCAAAATTACCGTTAAAAATATTGGCTGCTCCGAAATATTGTGTAATATATTTTCTGTTGCCAGGTCCAACTTTTTTTCTTTTGAGCCGGAAATGTCCGCATTTTCAGGCCACTCATCAAATTATGCCTCAGGGCCAGCTGAGCCTTAATCCAGCTCTGGCCATCGGGTGAATCGGCGATTTATATCGATGTTGCATGACTGACGAAAACTACCGGTGCTTCACAAAACTAATATAAAAAAAGCTTCCGGTGAATACTCTTTTATAAAAGAAAAAGGGCTGGCAAAACTGATACCAAAATGAAAAGGTAAAATTTGCACCTTCAGCAATCACTGAAAGCGTCACACGCTCACCAAGAATCATCTGAAAATATGAAGAAGCACGGCAAAAAATAACATTCTTTCAGAGATAATTAAAAACTGTTTTTCCAATTGATATGAGGCAGAAGGGACGAAAATATCGTCTGCCCGTACCTTTCAAAAAACTTGATAGCGCAAAACATTGCCTTTCCTTTCCAAATGCAGTGAGTGCCGCACGTCTTCTAATGCAGTATATACAATACAAGGCACCTTCTACACAAAATATCCCAGCAGTAACACCCTCGTGGTAACTCCGCCCACTTGAGTTGCTGTGCAAATGGAGCGACCGATAATCCAACAGTATAACTTGCACTTACGTCAAGGAAATGAGCAACAACGATCAATATCATCGCACATCGGTCGTCGCGCGGGTCAACAAGGACCAAGATCTTGAATAAGTCAAATGATAGTGTGGGCATATCTTCAAACAAACGCTCGTGGCTCCAACTCTGTGGAGCCGGGCGTTGGGCGGAATCCTTTCCACTCCGGCTTTGAGGAAACAATGTCTGCTCGGTCTGGAGTTACTCATAACACCCAAACTGGAAATGCTGAGTTGATGAATGGATCCCATTGTGAGGAAATGTGTGTATGTTGAAGTTGAAGTTAATAGAGTGCCCCCTGTGTTTTATACAGGTATACGCTCTAAACTCAAGTGCACAGTACCCGCACATCGTTGAAAAAACTAGTTGCACTCTGCCAAAGTTTAGGCTAACCAATCCACGATCCTATTGGGAAACTTCCATTAACATGTTCGAAATGACGGTGGTGTATGAAAGCGTGTGATCAGTCAGCAGTGATTCTAACCTTGAAAACGGAAAACTTCTGCAACTGTGCTGCAACTACGCATAATGAAGCATGAACACTTTTTTCAACGTACAAGTTTGCACAGGTACTTTTACGAATAACCAAGGTCACAGGTTGATTTCCATATCGTTTCGGTTGACCTGTTCCGATCTGTGTTGGACGTTCCCGTCAAAGGCAAATAATGGTGATCGCTGCAATGCGCATTCGTTTTGCATTATTGCTGTGCAAAGGCAATACTGCACTCAAAGTTGGAAAAATCTGGATAACACGCTTATGAAACATGCCATACTACGAATAACCGAGTTCCCAGTGCCGGATTCCTGTTCAGGTGTATTTTGCCAAATAGGGAAAGCGTACCAACCACGTAAGGCTGGGTATACTTAAAATGACTGTTTAAAGCCGATTCGTCTTATGTCGTAGCTGAATTTTTCGATTTCGTCTGTCGAGCAGTCCTCTCGAAACGTACATAAACTTTATATATATCCAGTAAGGGATTGTCCAGTTTGAGTAAAGTAGGCTACTGAAGTTTTCGAAAAAGAAGCTGTGCAAAAGCCAATTTTGCCCACCTTGGGCAAAGAAGTTTTGATATGTTGATCTGGAGCCAAGTGTGTTGCTTTCGGCAGATGAATGACAGCAATGTGAGCAAAGGAAGATTCGGCCTGTGTGGCTCATGTAACTTCGTGAATGGTTCTTGAACCTGACAAGAGGTAGCAACCTTACTGTTCAGTAATTTCTCTTGGGACGGAGTCGAACTAAGTTTGCACTACAAAGCTTGTGATGTTCTATTTGTACAAGAAATAGCAGCAGTACAATAGTTCCAGTTGTTTTCATTAAACACCAGGGAATGTTTAAAGGCGTCAGAGCACTGCATTTTCACTGTCTTTCCAAATGGTTTTAAATACACAGGACTGGGCTAGCTGAGTTTTCATTCTTGAAAATTAAGTGAAAAGTCTCTCTGTGACCAAAGCAACATGGCTGATTCTGATACTTCCTTCTGGCGTTGGTGTTTGAGGAAGATGTACAACTTGCAAAGCTTTTGCAGAGTGTTGGCGCGCAAGCCGGTGATGAATGTGGGCCTGCCGTCGTTGAGGCTGTCGCAAACCTTGTCGACGACACCGAGTTGAGTGAAGATCAGCGAATGAAGTGGAACTCTCTGACAATGACAATGACCTCGTACCATCGGCTGGCAATGTTTCTTCAACAAACCAAAACTTTTCAGTTGCAAGGTCGAGGAAGCGTCGACGCCGTAGCAAGAACTACGTAACTATGTCCACTGCGGTAGTTTAGCAGCAAATTCCAGCACGTCTGATGCTGAAATCTGCAAGTGTCGTGTGTCCGAGCACTGTGCCCAGTGACGCTTGTGAGACATAAAAGGCGACTTCACACAGAATCCGGTTACGGCTTACAATCCGGCTTATGGCCAGCGGCAGTCTTCACACAGGCTCCGTTGGCCGTATCCGGGTGAATTTTCTCGGTTTGGACCGGCTTCTTCCGGCTTACTTAAAACAGTTTTAAGTAAGTGGGATTGCCGTGGTTGTCGGTGATGGTGTTCTTTCTGCATGTGGGTAGACTGACGCTGGCCATAATCCGGTTCGTAAGCCGTAACCGGATTCTGTGTGAAGCCGCCTAAAGTCAAGTGCACACTAGTCTGTCAAAAAAAAACAAACTCTGCTGTGATTTAGTAAAACGTGCGTTAACTCAGAACAAGAGTGGCCGCAGCTACTTGTGTGAAATAACATTGATTTTGTCGTTTTGTTATCGATACTGCGCTGTGGATTACCAGATATTGCCGTAAAAGAATTTGTCCAGTTTGGGCCAATAGACCCTTATCAGGGATGTAGTGCTGACGAAAGAGGTATGGAAGCGCACCCAAAAAACTAGTCATTTTAAAACAGCTTCAATTTCATTTTAAAGCAGTACTTAATGAAGTCATGAAAAAGGCGTGGGAACGCCGTTCCCACGCGTTCCCGCCCCACCACACCCCTGGACCTTATGTGCAAAAACTCACATAAATATCCTAAATATGACAAATTTTTGTTTCTCAACCTAAATTACCTTTTTGCATCTACGTTCGCTAGCTTCGAACACATCACATGGATCTTGTACAGACCTCCAATAAGCGCTACTGGCGGAATTTTGGCGGATTTTTCTTTTGTTTTGAAACAATAAAATTTTTTTGACATGCGACAAGTTACTTTTTAACGTGAGATGAGTTTGGAAACAGTTTCTGAGTTGATGAAAACTAAGTCTGTGCATCTAAAACGTTTGCGTAAGCCTTGGTTGTGGTGGGAACAAACGATACTTGCTCAATCAGAGCAATTATACCTTCGGTGTTAGGTTTTCAATTACACAACAGAGAAAAACCACGACGATTTGATATTGAAAGGTAAAGCGAAGGCCGTTGTGTTCGGATATAAACCAGAACCGTCGCCAGAAAGTTTTCAATAGGGGGGCTTTGCATTTCTGCGGGGGCTTGGCACTCTAAAAATTGACAAAAACTCAACTGATTTATAGTGTTTCATGTTTCAATTTGGGGGGATTTGGAGCCTTGTTTTGGGGGACTAAAGCCCCAAAAGCCCTCCGTGGCGACGGGAATGATCTAAACACGCGCTAGGCCAAGAAACGCCTTCGTTGTTTGAATTGTGCCAGCTGCACTTAGAAACCAGAGCTTTCTTCTTAACAAAAGCAATTGGCACTGGGGACTCGGCTGTTCGCAGTATCGCTTGTTCATGAGCGAGTTATCCAGATTTTTCCAACTTTGAGTGCAGTATTGCCTTTGCACAGCAATAATGCAAAATGAATGCATTGCAGCGATTCGGCTTAACCATGATTTATCTCTGCGTTGATCTACTCGGTCTGGGTTCTTTATCTTGGGTTTGTCTTGCTTGCAGTTGCAGCAAACGTGAAAGTTGATTACCAGCAATTCCTACGCTATAAATTGTTCTTTTGATCTGCGCGTGGTCCAAAGAAGAAGCAAACGAAAATAAATTGTGTCGAATAGACATGCTGCTTTTCTTTAGTCTTGAAAAGAGTTCGTTGTGGTCATGGTCGTGGTAAACACGCCATTCACCACGTTTTTTTGCAATAATAATAATTCTTTATTGGAGGCTTGTGGTCCATATCACAAGCACAATCACAGAACAAAAGAACACAAAAAATGGTTAGCCATAGCGCATTTCAGAATTAATGTTTGCACACGCCTTGCACTGATGGGAGCAAAACACTTTAACCGCGCAGCAACTGTGACATCAACACCGATCTTAATACATGGATGCGGTAGTGAGAGAGAAATGAAAGCATTTCAAAGAATTCTGAGCTCAATGAAAAACGTGATGTCTTTTATTAAATTTGGCAGAGACGTGGGAACGCTGGCTGATCAGTAAGTGCGTGAAAGTTTATTTCAAGATGTTACCGTAAAAAAAACTCAGTTTCCTGTAAAATACAGCACTTGTGTTTTCGTCAAATCAGCGATGTAGAAACTATCTCATGTTAGTCCGATCCCACCATACTGGAGAATCAATTTATTCTTGTTGTTTGCTGCTGTGATCTTCGTCAGTTAATAACACCACATTCAATACTAGATGTAATATTTGTTTGCGTATTACGTAGAAAAAAGCAGTTTCATATAAAAATTTAAGAAAACCATCAACATCGTTGTAAAATGGCGCTGAAACACACGGAACAACACATAATATTCAGCGAAATGCAAAACGCCTTACATTTGTTGCACCACTGGATGAATGCTGCACTGACATACGGGAATTTGAACGACCCACTGATGCTTTGTAACCTTTGCATTTCGATGCAGCAAAAGTGGCAGTTTTTTTCAGAAAATGCAATTTTCTTGAAAAACTACAATTAACTACTTATTATTTTGCAAACTGTTTTGATATAGATTTTACCCTTATTTTAGTTTTTAAAGCTTAAAAAATGGCAAATTACTAAACCTACTACAAAATCTGCCAAGAAAGACATGTACAAATGATTGGAGGTATAGGAAGGAGCCATTTTTCTCTTTTATAAAACGATGTCAGCACATAAGCAAACGTTTACTTACTGGCTCCCAATCCGGGTCTGGCTGGTAACCACACATGCCGTCAGCCATGTCAGGCTCCGATGCGTTTGTGTCATCCGTTTCCCCCTGACAAGGAAGAATTCGCGCATATTCACACACATTGTTTTTCCATCCACAGTAGGTTTTAAAACTTACGGCAAACAACTTGTCTGAAGATACACGCAAAAGTGTTGACGAAAACCTGACAATTTTCTTTATCATGCTACATTGGTTATGGGCCTACTGCTCCCCCAAGCTTGTTATGGGCTTACTGCTCTTACTGAAGTACGCAGGGTACGTTTCTGGGTAGTAAAATCGGAATCACGTGCCCTTGGCCAGGGACTGTTGAATGTAAAATAGTTGTCGGAATCACATTCATTCAGACTTTATTTTCACCAACTCCTGGCTGAGCAGCAGACATTAATGACAACAAAACTTCTGTGTGACCTAAGCATTACCTGGTCACAAAGAAAATGTTAAAGAAATAAAAAACGCCTTTAATAATGTCCAAACCCATGCGAATACTTGACAGTATCAAAAGTACGGTCTAGGATAGTTCAGCGCTGCCATTTCGGCGACGGGACGTTTCGGCGATGGTGGTCGCAAATGTATTATGCGAAAAAAATGTGTGTTTTTGAAATATTTGAAGGTTTGACTACAAAGGATGTTTGCTTCATAAGTGTTTTTTGTCATCCTGATGGCCAGTGTATTGTCCGTTCTTCAGGATCCCTTTAACGACCGCACGAGCCAATTTATTGGCGCTGGTTTATTTGGTTATAACTCGCCAGCCACTATAGCTAGAGAGTTGTTCAAAGCATCTACGGATGCGGCAAGACTTCTTGGTTCTATTAAAAAACAATTTTTTGATTTGGGTGAGGGGTTCGCCTGGGAGAGGCTCGCAAATTTGGGGTGTTTCTTTCTTTTTGACCAACTTTGACAGGCTCTGGACGCCAATCCAATGCGCCAAAATTTTGGCTCAAACGTTTTTTGAAAACTAGATGATCTCCCGCGTCGATAGAGCCCTTGCTTGACCTTCTAGCAGGTCTGGAACCAAAGTTATGGCCCAAAAAACTCATTTTACCCCCTAAATCAGCATTTTCTGAAAAAGCAACGAAAAATACAAACACAAGCCTCACAAAACAGCTTAAATTGAATAGTAAAACATCGTATACCTTAAATAGATACAACGCTACAAAAGCGACATTGCTTTTTTACACAGTAAATCAACTGGCTATTGCAACGCGATTATTTCTCAATATATCAAAAATGTGGGTATGATGCAAATGCCTCTTAGTTATATACCAGACAAAAAAACATTTGCTTGGCACCCATCAACCAATCAGATCTGAGCATCAACGCTCTACGAGAGGTACTCGTAGCAAAAAGTAATGTATATACTTGATTACAAGCAATGTTCTAAAATCACCAACATTGAAGTTAAACGACAATCTTCAAAAACTTCTTCTTTGGTATATACACAGACATAAGTATATACTGGTTTGAACTTTGATTTTAGCAAGATATTTCAAAAGAGTCGGATTGTCTACCTCATAGACGTGGCACGGAGGTTTAAAATTGGTGCAATCATGCAGGATGTGGTGCGCAGTCTGGATCTATAGATTCTACTTCAAGTTACAGTGCAGAGAAATTGTCAGAGAGCAGCACGCACTTACTTTTTTACGAAAATTGGTGACTTTCCTCACAAATACCGGATTTTTAAAAGCATTCACCAAACAAAAAGAAAAAATGTAATCCAGAACAAGCAGACTATGAAATCTTGCAGAAATCTTACATGTTAACTTTTTAATGCAAACGTACTTAAATCAACGAAAGGTTTTACATAAAAAAAAACTACAAACATGATGAATGATCCAACAGTTAATCAGCATCAACATATGATTTTCGTGTTAACTTTCCGCATACTAACACACGTCCTCACAAAAACGTAATAATGCCAGCGTGGGCGTCACCTTGTCGCATTAAAACTTCTGAACGATTTTAAGCAAAATCTGTCACATTTCAATCAGAATGTCACACGCAACATTTGCGCTTTTTCTTATTATTTACCTTGGTTTGAAAAAATCTTAAAAGTTTTGCTTCACTTTTTGTCAGAAGAACCGCAGTTTGGTACAAATGATGGTCTTGCCGGTACGAAAGTAAAAGATAAGATATGGCATAAATGTGCGAAAACAGTCAATCTGGACATCAAAAACACTTCCTTTTTAATCCACACATTCGGTAAGTTTCATGAATCGCTTGAGCAAACGTATCATATTTCACAGTTCACATCATACCTTTTGGTCGGAGGAAACTGGAGAGCCCGCTGAGCAGCTGCGAGGTTTGTCAGCAGATGATTTGGTTCCAGTCGTGGTCACTGTCTCTTTCCCGGCTTTGTCGAGGTTAGCAGTTGTCTATAATGTACAAAAAAACGTGAATCTTAATACAAATAAGAATATTTCACGAAAAGCAAAGATCATTTTCAAAAGATTACATTTTCCGATGGTGATTTGACCGCGGGCGAATGTGACGAT
>Ga0210059_1009648_pt1 | contig 15038 bp, 6 predicted proteins | sample Ectturendosymbi2_FD_188042 | JGI IMG/M metagenome (GOLD analysis project Ga0210059, IMG submission 188042) | Ecteinascidia turbinata endosymbiont from Florida, USA - Sample 2 (SPAdes) (version 2) | ecosystem: Host-associated > Tunicates > Ascidians > Unclassified | place: Key West, Florida...
CCAGATACACCTTGCGCTTGAGAATTTAGTAGAAACGCCATATAAATTTCATTGTTAACAAAGAAGGCTCTCGTCAGAACTAGCAAATTTCCTCTCTAACGTTAGCAAACGTGCTGAATTCCCGTGTTAGTGCTGTACTGCATATTTGCGCTCTACCACGATCGTAACACGGTTGACTGAAAACGATGACGTCATAAAATCACTGCTCAGAGGGGCTCCGCGCTAAGGCCTTGCATTGGGCCCCGCATCTGCTAGGGTCGGCCCCTGTCCATACTGCTTATGTTTCATACGGCATTGCCCATTTTTTCTGTTTTTTTGTTGATCGAAGATCTTAATGTAACAGCAGGCCAGTTGAGCTTTTGGGTCTTTACATTTAAACCATCTCTAAGCAAATTTTGAACTGGTGTTTCCAGGGAAATGTAATACCTAGGCATTGCGTCTTTCGAGACAAAGATTCGAAACGAGACCTGCATTTCTCGGGCAGAGACTAAGACTATCTAAGCGGGCACTGAGGTGCAATTTTTTTCATCACCTGATCGCTGATCCGTCATGAAGCATTTGGGAATACATTTATAAACGGCATTTTCAAACTAAGCACCCTAGCTTTGGGTGCAGTTTATCAAAGCACAAACTGCAAAAAGATACGCAACTTTTGGATTTTATTTAAATATTACAGATTTTACCTTGTATGCTACGCCATCCATAAAAATAGCGAAATTGTCAATACGGCCTTTGCACTAAAATCTTTGTCTGACCCTGCTTTAGATATTTGACAAAGACTTTTGGCTGAAATCACTCAGAGTGCAATAAGAGATGAATACCTTGCGTTGGCTATGAATGACCGGAAATATAAGAGTTTTGTTTGAAAAGACAACATGATAAGCATGTATCAGTTATAAATATGGAACCTTGGAAATATGCAAAATATTTTTCCAAAAGAAGCTATCTCTTGTATCACAAAACTGAGATATTAACATTTCTGTTGGTTTGTAATCATATGAAGTTAATGTTTTAATTTTCCTTACAACAAAGTGCTCCAGCATTTGTGTTGTCCCTCAGAAAGAACGGATCTAGATGTGCAAAACCTAATTGAATCATCCAAAATTAATGTGCTGTCGTCTGAGAAATTCTGCTTGTGTTTAACATTTTAGCAGAAGTGGGTTCAGTGCTTTTTTTGAAAAAAGGTAGGTTGTAACTACCGAGCTTGCAACTACAGTTTCATGGGAAAATGTTGATGTCATTTGAATGTTAATAACGTAAGCGCTAATATTCAAGTTGCAAGATGGCTTGCCAAACTATTTAAACAGGGTATCCTACCGAACTTCCATCTAACGCTTTTCACGCTTAAATCCGCCATTCCAAATTAAAAGCAATGAAAAAAGTTCAAGAACACACATTGGATCAATGACATTATTGTCCCCCACAGACATTAAAAAGATTTTGAATAGTTCACCGTATATGGGAGGTCCATTCCGCACACTAGCAGAAAATCACATTAAAATACAAGAGGGTGCAGGCTGGCAAGCTATATAAAAATCTCATAACAGCTTCGAAGATTGTGCGACTTTATTTTCTCTACATTCTTGTAAAGTTGGGCGCGTGAGGCTTCCGGAGGACTTCACCGGTAACTTTCCACTCGACAACTATGTAAGCAAACACAAAGGTCATTATCCTTGAGTTTATGTGTATGCGTAACTCTAAACGTATTTCCAGGAATGGTGTTTACATAGAATATGTCCCAACAGACTTTGGGTTAGTCCAGATAAGAGAAACATGTTTCGTTCAACAAACATCGGCACTCTTTTACGATCAGAGTTAATTTCCTCGTAAAAGCTCAACGTCGTCGTTAATGCGATGGATGAACGTTCTATAAGCGATTAAAAGATTAATTACTTTAATACGAGCATTTACAGTTTTTTTATATTCACACTAAGGAAGTAGTTTACCTGTCAGGTCGCTTTTCCAGTTGCAGATTGTTAAAACTTGGAACACTGCCTTTCAACTTGTCATTCTTCCCAATGCGCAAAGCTAATCTGTATTCTACGTGGTCTAAGCAAAACGTACTAATGTTTTTTTTTGAATAACTTACTGGCACTTCAATAAGGCTTTAGAAGCTTGTAGAAATGACGTTGCGCTAATATTATCAAAGTTCTACAATTATCTTCGTGAGTGGCTACAGCTGCTTGTCAAACTGCAGCGACCAACAAAATTGTGGTTGGCATAATGAGACGTTTGCGAACATTTTCTTTCATAAACACATTTGAACTCCTGTAAAAAAAGATGCGTTTTCTGAAGGAAAGTTAAAAAGGAGCTTCAGAATAATGCTTGGTGGTAAAGCAAGTCTGATTTTATGAAAAAACTGACGCGACTGAGAAGAGCTTGTGGACTGATGTTGTATATACAACATCCAGTGAAAAAACACTTACATCATTACCAGTAACTAAAAACATCTTTGAAATTAACATTTCTATAGCATTTCTTTGTCAAAATATGCAGTCAGATCAAAAAGTGCATTTTGTTGAAGATTGACATTTTCGTGTATAAATTTTTCAGTTGTTTGTAATTTTTCCAATATTCTACCACGAAAGTGCCTCACTTTGATTTATTTTGCCAACTTTTTCACTACCCTTCAAGAGAAAATCTTGTTTTTTAATAACACCTTCTGAAAAGGTGTAGAAAATTCGAAGAACAACTTTAAAACCATGTCTTAAATGAAATCATAATAGACGTTTTGACAAGCAAGTGTCTTCACAGTCACTACTAAAACGCACTGAGCTTTGCTGAATATGCGAAAATGTCTTGATTTCTGCTGCCAAAAACCAGTGACTTCAACGAAATTTTGCTGACGATGAAAACATTTTTTTGCAAAACGTCGGATGAGATTTCATTCGAATTATTGGTTTTTGCGTTGTTCTTTCTTATAAGACTTTGCTAGATTTCTAATTTTCACTCTGAAGAGAAGGTGTAGTAAAGCAAAATACAAACCATTTAACAATGTCTAACACAAAGTAGTAATTTCCCGCATGTATAGGACGGATGTTGTATCAACATGACTTTGGCCAACCATCAGCAATTATGACGGTTACGTTGTTCAGACACAGCTGAATGTCGACGATGTATGCCGCCTGCTCAGGTTGGGAAAAAATGAAACGAAGAAATCATCCACTGACAAGCAGAAGAACATAAAGCACTGACACAAATTACATGTGTCACCCAAAAAATGACACTGAACTACATTTCATAGCGAAGTTGTGTACGCACCGTAGCATGGGACATTATCAACTACACAACATACATAGCGAGTAAGGTAGATAGGGGATATGATTTAGAATAGATTAGCGCGCTTTAAATACCGATTCCTACAAGAGAAAGATACCAAATACTATTTTTTTAATAATGCCGTCTTGGTAATTGCCCAGGGTGAAAGGTCTGCATGCTTTCTATGATGTTTTTAAACTTAGATATCGGTCAGAAGCCAAATGTTACCAACAGCTGATGTTTATAACGTTCCATAAGCGAGCTTTACCTTTGCTTGCTCTCTTATTTTAGAAAGGCTTAGGCGGCTAGACATGCAACATTACTGAACAAATGCTTGATTTATGGTTGAGGGTATAAATGACGCACAATCAGAGTGAAGTAAACCTAATTTTGTTGAAACAACTGGATTACAGCAAGAGCTTCTTTTTATTGTAGCAAAGAAATCCACTCAAGGCATTAATTACTTGACGGACGTCGTCCAAGGCAAGTCTTGATCAAAGGAAAGAGGTGTTTTACAACTGTTGTGTTTACGGGAAACAGTCAAACTGCGGTACCTATCGCACATAATAATCGCATTAAAAATTTTTATTGCTTTTTGATGTTATAAAACTACTTCCGAATAAAGAAGCCAACGCCTCAGTTTTCAATATTTTTACACAATTTTTTTCTGTGACCAAGTTGCTTGTAACGTTTACGATGCTTGCTATCAACTCGGTGACTACAAAGAAAAATATTTACTTTTACCTCGATTTCGTTGGTGTTTGAACTGCGTGGATCGCATCAAAACCAACACGCATTTGGAAAGTTTGTAAATTGAATTATTTCATAGCAAAGCAAATGATGTGATGAAAAGTTGTATAGGATCAAAAACTTATCAAGGAAATGTATTTGCTTTATACTGTAAAATAAATTCAATGTAAACATACCAATGACTATATGAAATTTATTGCATATCATGCTAATTTCCATCAGGGCATGTTTTTGTATTTGTATAGCTTACTACTCCGGGATGTTAAAAATGCGGTTTGCCTGGTTTTATCATTTGAGCACATGTCTTGCGACTGATATATGTCTGGAAACTTAAGTTACTTCCTTCAAAGCAATACGAAGCAATCACACGTAAAATGCAAAACAAAAATTAAGTTTATTCATACTACGCGAAACGTTTTCAGTGTTTCTTCGAAGTCTACTTTTGTGAAAGCGACGTCCGCTGGACAGAGATGAGCTATTTGGAAAAGTAGATTATCAATTTGCTGTTGGGTTCTGTTTCTTTTGCATAATATTCCTTCGCATTTTGAAAATTGTCCTTAAAACTCGCTTAAAATTCCAGATAATATTTATTTCAATTAAACATATATTTTGTTGATGATACACCTTACGCAGACAACGAGCATTTTGTAAGTCGGTGCTCAATGATTTGGTATCGATAACAGATTAACAGCTAATTCAGCTACACTGAAATAAAATAAATAGAACTCCTTTTTCAATACATATTCTAAAAGTTTGCTGATGCTTTTCCTTGTAGGCTGCTATAACTTGCTTATAATTTTGGTTGTTGACTTTTTGAGCCTCTTCAGTTTTCGACACTAGCTGTTCTATTCAGCACATATCTCATGGTCATTAAAGAAAGACCTTGGGAGAAAAAGATTCGTTAGTTAACCTTTGTTTTTGTCTGGTCACGACGAAATGTCTTCGCCTTTAAAGTTTTTTATTTGTAAAGTTGTGGTGTTTCAGCCTTTGAGATTTAAGTTGGCTAACGGACGCGTGGATGAAGATAGAAGCAGAAAATTTGTGATTTGTAAATCTGTTCTAAGTGTTTCTTGCACCGTACGTAATCAATCGACTTTCCGCGAAAAAACATTTTATTGTCTTTTATAGGTTTTCCATGTGCTTGCCCACCATGACATCACATGGGTTTTCCGCTCGTTTTTGTTTGTTTAGGGGAATCTACAGATAAGAGTGTACCTAGCTTTTTTTCTCCTTGTCGTTAAAGACTCTTCATAAGCCGAAGGAGTTAGGCAGTGTTCACCTCTTCAGGGCTAGACAAGGGACTTGTTGGAAGTGACTTTCAATACAGTCAGGTGTGTATTGTTTATGATGGCAACATAACTTTGCCGTGTGTACTACAAAGGACGTTGAGAGACCCCAATATGAACAGCTTTTCACATTTTAACAGGTTGAAGTCTAGTATTAATTTACTGTTTTTTTCGAAATACTGTATATTTAAATGTTTTGGCAGTGAAGATTTAAACTATCTTGGGGTCAGATCAGGATGTCAATAAGATAAATTTGAATTGTCTGAGTTTGGGGTACTTTTGTCAGATGAACACACGCGAAATTTCAACTCTTTTCTTGTAATGTCCACAAAATGGTTTAAACTTACCCAGAAGTGTGTTTGAAGGCCGTACATTATTTTCATGAAAAAGTCACTTAATCATGTCTCGAAATGTTTTTGCCTTGCAGATCTAAACAACACCATGGACGCATTTGTTGGCAAATTCACCGTAGAAAAAAGAGAAAACTATGATGGGTTCTTCAAGGGTCTCGGTGAGTATTTTTTTGCAATCGCGTGTCTTTCGCCAAATGTGAAATAAAATTTCAGATAAAAAGTACCAGTAGAATCTGACGTGTTGATAAAAATAGAACATGCTTTTTCGGTTCAAATATATACAGCAACACTCCGTTATAATACAAATTCAAAGATTCACGACTTTAGGTTTTCAATTAGCGTATGTGAACATAAACTTTGAGAGGCATATGTCAATACAATCAGAACGCCATAGGGAAGAGCTTGTTTGTCTGTGGGTTCCTTGGTATATTTTCTGTCACACCACAACTATGACCTCATGCTCACCTGCAACCGCTACTGAAGCAACCAATAAGAGCAAAATGGAATATTTTTTGTAGCTTAGTGAGACCAGCTGATATTTACAAAGTTAAAATTCCCGCATAGGTTAATTTCAGCAATCCGCCGGATGTATCCGGTGTCAGAAATTCTTGCTTTGGCCATCAAAATAATAATAGTAGATAAGACGATGTCTTCTTAAGCTTTGTATTCCGTGTTTACAAATTGCTGTAAGTCTGGATTACTGCATCTGTTTGTCACTGATTGATTGTTCAACATATCTGTGAAGCATCAAACGTCTTCAGATATTTTTAGTGACAGTCGTGATTGTTTTTGATGGAGTGGCTGTTTAGGTGTACGTCAACGGGTTTGCAGATGTCTGTGGAACCTTATTTTCAGAGACATGATGAAAATACATTGCTACGCAGACTGTAATTGCTTCATTTTAGTAAATAGCTTAGACCATGAAGTCACAAAGTCTTGTTAGCAGCATAACGGCAGGGTCTGAAATTGCAGAAAAATTTAAAACGTTTTTGTTTTTGTTTGCCGTCAGATTCAGTTTCATGTTACTGCTCCAAACACACAAAACAAACTTTTCATACAGGTGTGCCCGATGAAATGATTGAAAAAGGGCGAAATGCAAAGGTAGTCACGGAAGTTTCGAGAAACGGTGATGTCATTTCTGTCACGCGTACTCGTCCGGCTGGAACAACCACCAACACTTTCAAACTCGGAGAACAAACGGAAGTAGACACACTCAAAGGAGACAAAATTAAGGTAACTTCTATTTTTTCTCTTTTTTTCATTTATTGCTAATTTTATGTTTGTCTATTGAAAGCAACTAAAGCTATCACCATTTGCTACGATATCAACTTCTGCTGCAAGTGAAACCATAGGACAAGGATTAGTGTAGTAGCAAATAAAAACTCCTGAAAATACTTTTCAAGACTACTGCATAAAGCATTGGTTCCCATTGCGGGGGTAAATTACCCCCCGGGGGAAATATGCGAGTCTTTGGGGGGAGCGCGGAATCAAAACCATAATTTTGTTCTGTGTTATGAGCGATCACTGCAAAATATTGAGGGTAGTAACTAATAAGAAACAATCGCTACCTTGATTGGGTAACGGCTCGAACAAGTTATTGGGAACCACTGGAATAAAGTCACGAAATTCATCAATAGTTGAACTCAGCGAATCCCAGCTGATGGCCACCGCTTGTCAAACTCCCTGTTTGTTCATTATGCGTTGCAAACCGTTTTAGCCCTGCGGTTTCAATATCAGATAAGATTAATTTTTGCTTTACTGTTGGCTCTTACCCAGCTGCAAAACGTTTTCACAGAACCTTTGGAGTAAAAACACAGACGTTACCACTTATAGCAACTTCTTCATTGTTTCCACTGCATCGCTTGAAAACTTAGAAAGTAACTATACCAGTTTAACCTTTCGAAGTCACTTGTTACGGTAACAACCGGCCACTCATGATCATGTTAATAAGTAGCGACACTATTCAAACCAGAAACAGCTTTATAGAAAACCAAGTCAGAGTTTTTCGATAACGTTTTAACCTTTGGAACAAACATTGTGGAATAATTTAACGGAAGTTCTTTTTGAGACGAGGAACCCGGTTTTTATTCAACTAGCAGTTAATAAAAGCATTTAATTTGTGTGGGTTACAAAAAATCGGATTGAGTCTAGGGATGCTTATTTTCAAAAATATAAAAAGTTCAAAACCCTTGTATGATCGCAAATCACAAATATTGTAATACTTTAGCGACTATACTTGATTTGAAAACTCGCAGCTTTATGTTGTCCGAATTAACGGTGTTTTTCCGAAAGCTGTATAAAAACAAAACTAAAAACGAGTGTGTTATTTTGACTCTTTTTTTTTGGATTTGTCAAGATGTTCCATGCAATTTGATTAAATTCTAACTTACTTTCAATTTCTGATTGAGATTATACTTAACAACGGTTCTGTAATACTATAGTCTTTTGATTGCTGATTGGGCGATGTTTTAAATAGTTTGCTGAAAACAGAAGTTTGTCTCGCGTTTACTTTTTCCTCTGCATGTTTTAGGCGACAGTAACCCTAGTGGGAAACAAATTGGTAACCAAAGGTGATGACTACGAAGTGACCGCCGAGATCGACGGCGGAAAGCTGAAGGAGTCTATTACTACGAAAGGCCACACCTTGACTCGCTGGTCTGTTCGCTCATAAAACATGTCATTGAACTCACTTATTCTGCGTTTGGAAAGAGTTTCAAAACTTTAAATTGCGCGTTTCTGGTGTAACTTTTGCAAAACTTCTGTTTTTATCTTACACTGGTGTTGCATATGTAATAGGCATCAACTTGTTATCTCGCGCCAAGATGTATTGAAAAACTAACAAAACGTGATTGAAATACGCTTTTACTGTTGTTGAACTGTTTCAACGATTCTGCTGCTACCACCTCTTAAAGTTTTGTTACAAAAATTTGCTATTAATTTATCAAAATAAAAGAATATGCGGATTCAAATTAAAAACCTTTGCAATTAGGCGTGGTTGCGTCTGTTAAGTCACAGTTTGCTAAACTCAACTCAGAAATTATTGTAAATAAGGATGTTCAGAACATACCTCATGTTGATAGGAGCGCGAAATTTTCCAAAGCATATTTTGAAAAATGTTTGGCAAACTCATAACCGGCGTCTTTGAATTTATCTGAAAAAATTATGCAAACAATCCATTTACTGAATCCGTGAATGAGACATTAAACCCACGAAAAACAGCGGAACAGGTACAGTACTTGTTCATTTTCAGACAAGTCAGGGTAAAGTTCGCCAAGCAGAAAAGTTTAAGTGCTTCAGGTTTACTTTTGAGAAGGCTAGAGTAGATATTTCTGAAGTTTTTTCCTCAAATGCTCTTGATATTGTCAAGCATAATTTTTATCACTTCTCTAGTTTGTTGAGTCATTTGATAAGTGCGCTTTGTACTGCAACGTGCTTGTCAGTGTTCGCTTCAACTCGTGTCCGCTAAGTGGCCAGGTCAATTCGAAAGTAATGGTGAGTTTGGTTTTAACCGAAGTCAACACACTCACAGTTTTACAAATTAACAACGCGAAGTGGCATACCGAAGTCAACACACTTACGAATTAACAACGCGAAGTGGCAACCGAAGTCAACACACTCACAGTTTTACAAATTAACAACGCGAAGTGGCATAGTTTGAGCTCTCCACACAAACGCTAGTAGGCTGGATTCACTTTTCGATCTAGCAATATGTACCGTCAAGACGTGAAAAACGGTCTTGCGACCTGACCAGCCTCGTGTACGGCATTGATCGGTGTGTGTCAGAAAGATGTTCGCGCGCTATGCGGCCATAGACTTGGCACCAAAGTAGCATTCACTATCGCTGAGCGTTGTAGGTTCGAAGCATTCGCAGTGCAGCGTAAAGAGAACGCTTGTCGCTTAAGCAGCATCCCAACTTTGCATTGCTTTTTAAACATTGGCGCATTGCAAGAAATGGTCTCTGAAAACGATTCGTCTCTTTGAAACGGTAGCGACGGCAATACCTTTCCCATTTTCTGCTTGTATGATTCTGTTGAGCGTATAATGCCACCACATCTCCATAATTGTGCATCCGAATGATTAACTTTGCATGTACGAATACGGAAGTGACCTAGATTTTGTTCGTGAAATGCTGAAAAGCATTCAGCAACAGCACATCAAGGCAAAAGTACAAGAGGGTTTTGGCCCCTATTTGCCACCCTCTGATGTCAACAATAGGCCAAGTTAGCATAAAATTTTTCTCCTTAAATCTGATTCGTTTCAACACATATATATATCGGCTAACTTAATGTCGGAAAAATAATTAACTGAAATAGTTTCGTTTTGCATGTATACCGGGACAAAGTTACAATACCTGTGAATTGATTTCTACCAAAGAGCAACTTTGAATGTTGTATAAAGCAAATTGGTGGTAAATTTTCGGAGCACCATCATAAACTTATTGATCAAACTGTGATTAAAAAGCATGATTTTAGCTAAAATATTAACTGCGATGGAGGCCTGGAAAACCTAGTTTTATTACTATTTGTAGCCTATCACACACCAACGTGATATCGACTGGCTGCTCAAAACCTCTCCGAGATCTACGCGAGATGAAAATCAAATCTGTTGCGAATATGTTGTCGATATCTGCGCACTATGGGGCCTAGCTGAGGCGTGCACTCAGCCAACCATATTTGCGCACACCCTCAGCTAACCATATGTCAGCCCAATGTAGCCACGTTTTTCCAAGTAAAACTCACGAGAAACTGCTCTAGCTGATTTAACTAACAGATAGAGCATCAATAAGCAATCTCTGTTTGCGGGCAATGCACAGTATTTGGTAATAACCAAACGTAGCATCCAATATTGACAATATCGCTTTTCGTCGGAGTTCTGCAGTGTCTGGCGGTCTTGCGTTGTTGTGAGCTTTTTGTCAGTGGAAATTTGAACAACAAGTAAGTACTGAACTACTGTTCTTTATTTTTTATTCATTAGACCGCCAGGCAGAACTCCGATGAAGAGCAGTATTGCCATTCTTATATTGCGTAGCAAACAATATTATCGTGTTTTTACAGTACTGATAAAAATCTAGCTTATCTAGGCGTTTACATTTTTGCTCGTTTCAAAGTAAATTTTGAAGTTATGCCTCTGCACAATTTCGCAAATTTTAAGTTAATAGCGAGTCGTCATAGGAAGGAGTTGCACGGGGGCCCAAAAGCGCGGGGCCCTAGGCCATGGCCTATGCGTAGAACCGTCACCGGTTAGAACTTCAAACACTAAGATGTTCAAAAATTCCGAATGAAAACTCCATGAAGATGTGAAGGCGCGTGAGACCAGATAATATTTATGATATGCATGGCCGCTTGCAGCCACCCAAGTTCCCATTATGGTAGATAGGCTGGTAATGTACAGTTGGTAAATATCACGATCGGCTGTAGTGTAAACCCGGGTTAAAGTCGTCTACTAGCTTGACCTGCAAAAGTCATGGTTTTTAATAACATTCGGATGAACCCTTGAAACATGTCCGAGGATTGCTCGCTTATTTCAAATTTTTGCAACAGATTTCATTTTAATATCGCGTTCGTCTCTTGGAGCCGCAAATTCGACCTGTTTGCAACATCTTTGAAGGCTATAGTAAAAAACGTTTTTAAAGATTTTGAACCACTTATTCACACGAGGTAATGTAAAGAAATTTGATACCATTTTAAAGTGGTGAAGTACTGGAGCCCGTTATGGTTTCGAGAATATAATTTTTCTAGTTGTTTCAGTTAAAAACTTTTGAAGCACCCCAATTTCGGTCTTGTTTCTGAACAATACGTTGGAAGAGACCCGTATGTCCAGGTTCTTTAGCCCATTTACGCATTCGGAGCCCCTCTGCCGACAGTTTTCGACACAGCCGCTTCCTGGTCGTGTACGAGTGTAATTAGTGTGTCGTCGTTGTCGTTTGAGTTGGTTGTTGAAATCCACTGCTTGGCCGCACTCGATCTCGGGGCAGGTTTTGAGCCAGCCGATATCACGTTGAAGCATTACATCGCAGTATTTCTTTTCTTTTCTGTTAACATTTCAGGGTATTATATCCAAAGAAATGTTTCAGGAGTTTGCAATTTTATATTTGTCTAGTCGTCTTTTATAAAATCATTTGCTTTCAGTTGTTCATATTCATTCTTCTGTCTGTCCTTATCTTTTATGTATTCGTGAATCTGCCCTCTGTCAGTCTCTTATGACGTTCTAAAACTCTGGGGTGCATGCTTTGGGAGTTCAAAGCCGCCTACAGCTCCCACCAGTGGTGATTGTGACCACCAGACTTGACGATAGAGGGGAACAAGCGGGTACGCTACATTCAGGATTTTCAAAAGGTTCTGACAAACCCGTGCTTTAGAAAACAAAGTGCAACTCTGGCTAAGCTTGTTGTGTTATCAGATTTTTGTTCCCATACGATTCTGCCATTAAAATTCTTGCAGATGATCAGTGAACTTTTGCATAGTTTTGCAGTTTCTTTCACCAGTTCCTACAATTCGCATCGCTGTATTACCGCAATTTGGAATGTTGCAATACAACAGTTTGAATGTTCAATCGTGACTGAAATTTGCATATACTTTCGCGTTTGTCATAGAACCCCATTAACAAATATTTTAAAAACACAAATTACGGTACTTGTAAGAAAATCAGATTTTTCGGGTTAGACACTTCAACAACTAAACAGTTATAACAGAAGTTAAAAAGCAAGAAATTTAATGACTCGGTTGTTCTTGCATTTCTGGAATACGTCTGCTACATTCAGAATTTGGCAAAAAGAACCCGTATCTCAAATATGTGTGGTACCATTTTCTAACTTTGGCAATTTAATTACATTTGGTCCGCTTCGGATTAGGTACTTCTTTTCACATTTGAACTACATTGCTCATTGCCGTCCACACCTTCGCTGTTGTTATTATTTCGCTTCTCATAAGCAAATATACTATTTTGCTTCATATGGCTTAACTAAATAGTAAAGAGTTGGGTTTCACACTGTTTTTTACTTTAGGCCTATTCCCACAAAGGCTGAATAGCAGCCGCAGTCCGTTGTCAACTCTACTACTCCGATGTACAGTACTGTGAACTGTAAATCGGCAACATCGTATAACTATGATACATCAATAAAGTTCTTCTTAATTGCACAACAATGAACAACAAGTGACACAACAACTCTCAGTATTTCTTGTTCCACTATCTGCTTTCTGCACTCAACCTCCTGCACAACTAACTGGCCTACTTGGAGTCTGAATGCGGCACGTTGATCTAAAAATTACATAATGACACATCAACATACTGAAGCAAGAAATCATTACCCCTAAATAATGAGGAACCCTCACGGAATCCTTAAAACTCACGGAAACCCACTACATGTTTTGTGGAACCCCTGTTGAAGAGGCTGCTGTAGGCAGTGGTGTGTTTGCCTCCCTTGAAGTGTTACGCGCGTAAATTTTCCTTATTTTTGATGAAAAACTTATTATTCACTTATATAATGTACTACAAAGCAAATCATAAGTAAGCACTCTGCTTTCAAAAGGGCCCCTACAGAAACGGAATGTGCAGGTACTTTGCATTCAAAGGGGCCCCAACAGAAACTGCAATTTGAAGGTAATTTGCTTTCAAAGGGGCCTCCAAAAGCCACTGAAGTATGTAAGTACTCCGCTTTCAAACTTCATTGAAGGGGCTCCTGAAAGAAACTGTAATGTGTAAGTACTCTGCTTTCAAAGGGCCCCTACAGAAACTGTAATGTGCAGGTACTTTGCTTTCAAAGGGGCCCCCAAAGCAACTGCAATTTGAAGGTATCTGCTTTCACAGGGGCCCCAACAGCCACTGAAATGTGTAAGCACTCTGCTTTTAAACTTCATTGAAGGGGTCTCAAAGAAATTGCAACGTGTAAGTACTCTGCTTGCAAAGGCCCCCCCAACAGCAACGGTAATGTGTAACCAGCTTGCTTTCAAAGGGGTCCCAACAACAATTATAATGTAAAGCTATTCTAAATCTATTCTAAAAGAGTCGCCAACAGCCACTGAAATGTTTAAGTACCTTGCGTTTAGAGTGGCCAGCAACTGTAATTTGTAAGTAATATGCTTTCAAAGGGGACCCAAACAGCAATTGTAATGTGCAAGTACTATGCTGTCAAAGGGGCCCCCAACAGCAACTGTAATGTGTAAGTACCGTCCTTTCAAAGCGACCCCATCACCATCTCCAATGAGCAAATAAAGAAAAGCTTCAAACCAACTTCTATACCTAAAAAAATTATGGGTTAAAATTTCTTCCAAAAAGTTCTGAAAAGACCCTATCAAATAGGAGCAAATAGGCCTACTTATACCAAATGATAATTTTTTATACCAAATGATGATTTTTAGAGATTGACTTATTTGGAATATTGATAATTTTATAAAAATTGTACCTTAGTCAGGGTTTTTTTAAGGTGTTTTAGAGACCCGATTCCGGTCCCTAGAATTGAAAATCGCGTGCCTAGAATCAGAGAAATCGGGTCCCTACAGGTCCACACATTTTCCTTAATAAAAAACGACCTTAGTGAACATTTCCATCAGAAAATAAGACAACATGCAATTGTTATAGCGGGACCACACTACATCTTTTAATTTATAGGACATTTTCTTCTTAGTTTACGAAGTAATTTTGTATTATTGCTGTTGCGCTGCAAAGACTGTTAATAAGCAAGGCTACATTAATGCTTCTTATCCAGTGGCGTAGCTAGAGTGTTGTCTGCCCGGGGCGGCCCTTGAGTTTGGCGCCCCCGAAGCCCATAAAAATACGTGTTGCAGAGTGGCTGGCTCTTAAAGCTTTGTAATATTAACTAATTCAGCGTGATCCAAACAGTGGCACAAGGGCCGCATGCGGCCCGCGAACGCTTTCCGTATACGGTATATTACACAAAGTCATATATACATTGTGTTAGCCACAGAGTCCTTGCAAGTGGCACATCACTGAAGTGCAGGTCACTATGTAACTATGAGGGGTAGCAATATCTTTTTACCTCTAGGCTAGGCTAACGCTTCAGTACTCTGTGACCACAAAGCATGCGTTTATTTTTTATCTTTGTTGCAAGCATAGATTCTGTAATTAATTTTCGAGTTAGATTAGAAGATGTATATTGTGGAAGTAATATTTTTTCAAGTATAGCAATTTAACAATTAATGAGTGTCAAAACAGAACTGTCAGAGGAAAACAGAAAGTTCAATTCTAAATGGGAGGGTTTTTCTTCGCCAATAACAATGGCAAACTACAGTGTCTTTTGAGGTTGCAAGTAATATCCGTTCCGAAAGAGTTTTTATCAACGGGAAAACATACGGCAAATACCACGGAAATTCTAGGGAAGCAATTTTGAAATAATTGAAAGGTGACCAGGCCCACAACCAGGGGGCAAACTTAG
>Ga0210059_1009649_pt1 | contig 15038 bp, 7 predicted proteins | sample Ectturendosymbi2_FD_188042 | JGI IMG/M metagenome (GOLD analysis project Ga0210059, IMG submission 188042) | Ecteinascidia turbinata endosymbiont from Florida, USA - Sample 2 (SPAdes) (version 2) | ecosystem: Host-associated > Tunicates > Ascidians > Unclassified | place: Key West, Florida...
TTTAAAGAGCCTCATAATTGCCATTATCCAACTGTGGAAAAAAGAATCTGGCTTGAAAAATAGGTCGGAGGCGGGCACTGGGCAGTTTAGCCAATCTCCGCTCTGTGCTTCGTTTTCTTTCTGCTGCACATATAGTAAGTGCTTAGTCATGCTGAGCAATACAAGTTGTATTTGCTTCACTTTTAGCCGTTTTGGGCCACATATTTGAACAGCCCAGCGCAACATCTTGATGGTATAAGGAATAGGTGGAACAAACACTATTTTACGTGAAACAATATCCGAGAGTAAATTTCCAAGTGTTTACCTGTAATCGTCTAAAGCCACATTCTCTGTGTAACATCCACGATGCGAAAGTAAACTTGGGCCTCGTTTCCGTCACTGGGTTGTGTTTTTCATTCAAATGCCTCGTCCACAATTGCTTTTTCAAAAATCGCTCATGCGTTTTGCTCAATCCCTCTATTTCCAAGACAAAATGTACCAAACTACGAAAAAAAGCATGGACAGTTTTCGTACACGACGATGTTTTTCATGATTAAGCTGAAATTTCGATACGGAGGCAGTGGATGGCCTTTTTTGGCTTTTCAATGTTTTTCAATGAAAAATTATGAAATTTTGTAATATTTTTGCAGGTTGAACAAATACACGAGACTCTCAACTTTTTGACCTCCAATTAAAAATCTTGACTACACCTCTTTTTCGAAGCATCCCATTTCGTGCCCAAAGAAGTGAGAAGTCGTTTTTCTCGTTCGTGTCATTAGATAGCTGTCAACACTCTCAGGAAAAGCATCCTGTGAATACGAGGTGACTTGAACGAAAAGTTTTTTTTGGATTACTGCGGAACACACTCACGTTGGGACAATAAACCTGATGTGAGAAAGGCGACGCTGCAACGACAAGAGGGCGTCTTCATGATATATGACCTTCATGAAAGCAAACTAGACGCGAATGCGTCTCTCTTCACTGTTGGTGCTTCCAACTGCAATGGACTGTAACATTTGGAGGATCACGACTGCCAAGTTCTGCGAAGACAGTATAACAAATAGACGTTTTGACGTCACCGGGGCAAAACTTCGTGACCCTGACAGGTCCATCCACATTGGCAGCAAAGATGCTTTCGCTTTCACTTCTTTATAGGTGCAGTTGAGCGTGTCCCTGATGGAATGGGAAGTCGTGAAAGTGATTCACTATGTAACAGTGAATGATGCTGATATTATAAAAAATCCACTGAAATCAAATTGTCCGCTCAATGCAAACTTTACACGAGCATTGATCAAGTTTTGAAACTCGAAAAGAGTTGTTTTTGGGAGAAAGTCATTCCACTGCAGGATGACAAGACAGGCTACAAAATCTGTTCCGAAAAGAGATGTTAACCGTTTGCAAGTGTGATTAATGCCGATGCAACTTTAAGTTGAGGAAAACTCCGTAACTAAGCACTTTTCAGAGGTGTCAGTGAATAATAATTAATCTTAACAAAAACTATTAGACAAATAAGTTTAAATGCCAATAATGTTAAAAATCACGGCTACGTACTACACGCGTCCCAAAACAATTCTAAACAACATCGTTAGTAAAGATGCCAGTTACTGAAACTGCTGTTTATTTCTTTGCAGTCTGCAATTTGCTTCAGCCGTAAGCAAAGTTGTGAACAGAATCCATTCGAAAAACTTCAAATTTTCAATATTTTTGTTCAGCACGAGCTTTGTGTTATGAGTAAATTTTGTATTGGCTAGGAGCTAGAGCATTTTACGAGCAAATAACATGGCGCTGGAAAGCCGCAGGTCGTACCCTGAACAAGACCCGTGACCAAAGTCTCACATCGCACTGTGAGGTCTTATTTTCTTTGCAATCGTTTCATTGCGAGGTTAGAGTTGATCTTAGCCATTCTTCGTAAGAATCGTCCAAATTGTCAAAAAGCGAGTCGGTAATGGATGACGAGTGTCGGAATCAGTCCACTCAATGCGTGTTATTTTAACCAGCGTAAACTTTCCGTTTGTGAACAAAGCCCCAGCGATAACTGATATCCTTTCGCTCCGGTGTCGTCGGTGCCGTGTATAAACGGACTTTACTGTTAACGTGGCCGCAGGTTCCACACCTGTTCGGCGGTAATACTGCACCAAACAACGAATTGGGCCTACTGCTCCGAAAACATATCACCTGGGCCGGTTCGAGCACAGTGTGGGAACGGCTGTGTTGAAACATCGATTCACAATGAAACCGGGCGCTTTGCTTATGTCGCAAACGCTCCGTGCTTTAAGTGGGTTGTGGCCAGCAGAGGGAAGTGGTTGTTTCAAACTGCAAACCCTATCGCATTGGGGTGACCACAGAGCATGACTGGGTTACGCGAGTCTGTAGATCAAACTCCTCGTTTGTAGAATTGTTGGTCAGGAAAAACAACCGGTGTATTTGAATGGCGGCGTGCATGTCAAGGAGTTTTTTCGCAAAATCGACCTAAGCGATTTTGACAGAAAGATCAACCTAACGCGCAACACCTGTTTGTTTGATGTCTGGGTTGAATGGTGACAAGGTGTGACGTGGTTGTACTGTCAAAATTATCAACAGTAAACATTTTTAGGTCGGATATAGTAATTGTATGAGGTTTAAAGCTGCGATTTTTTCTAAAGAGTGTCTCGCTTATTTTATGGGCAACCTGTTTGTCTTTGATTTCGCAGACCTACAGATTAGGTTGTGGAAACAAAATTTCGTTCGGTTGACATCCTCTAAAGGGCAGCTGCGACCATTTTGCCTCGATTCAAGCATGCAGCATAAAATACGATGGAAGCAGATAACGTGGAAGCCAATGATAAAGAAACGTAATCAAGCGAAGAGGTATGTACTTTCACAGCGTTTCGTGCAGGAATAAATGCAAGGAGACCTAGACTTACTGTCTCAATCGTTCGCAACCAGTCAGCTTTACCATTCAAGTACATTCCCCAAAGATTTCCGAAGCTTCTATAAATGCAAACATAATCTCCAACAAGCGCAGGTGAAAATCCTTTAGATTGATTTAATTCCATTCTCAAATAAGCCTGTTTGTTTTATTCGAGATTAGTCTAATCGTAAAGGTATCCGCAACGTTGGATTGCTGGACGCACGTGCAGTCGTAGAATGACAAGCTTTGGGCAAGTATCTGTTCACAGACGCACAGCGCCTTGATTAGAATTTTACTTTGCTCCTGCAGCCAACGTCATCGTATCGTACTACAGGACCTGAACGTGAGCATTAGGGTGATGCACTGCGATGTTTCATCACTTCAGCCACGGCTCTGTGCCACACTTGAAGGACTAGGTCTTATGCCTGAAAATGCAAGTCTAATTACCACCGGCATGCTAGTTCTTTCAAGAATCTCGCCGATAATATGCAGCACACATGATCACTCATGCGTGAAATCAACCAGGCGAGACCCCATGAGAACGAACGTGACTCATAACAACAATTAGGCACGACGCGGAGTATCATCAATTTGTTTGCCAGATTCTTTCCTGGGACTGCTGAATAATTAGCTTCGTTTTGCTGCGGTAGTTCCATTAATTTGCTGTTGGCAGTTGGTTTGGCGAAATGCTTTCTTCAAATCAAACTGCAGGCAAATGAAACGAGCTGAAGCTCTCGTCGAGCGGAACCCTATCGGTCCAGGGAAACCGAAGATTATTAGCAACATTTAAAGAAATGCTCCAAAACAACGCAAAAACCTCCACATAGGTATTACCAAAAAATTTAGAGAAAAACCGTTTGACGACATTTTGCAAGCAGTTACCTCAACGTAATTTCGATAAAAGAGCAAATCAAAATTTTCGAAAACGCCCAGATTCCAGAAAACTATTCATTAAAATCGGTTTGTCTTTGCTGGTCAAAAACCATCACACCAATCATTTAAGGTTGGTTGAACACTGAAATCCATCACTATTGCCTACTTGGAAATACTCTACAACGGTGTTTCTCGGCTTTTTTCCTGCCGGACTCCTTTCAGTTCCGTCAAAACAGCTGCGGACACCTCCAAATTTTTACCGATTTTCGTCTTATTCTGAAGTATTCCTGGGTCGAAACAACCTATCGTTTCATAGCTTAGCCGGGAACGCCGCGATTGCAATGAACCACGCACGTAAATCTTAAACTACAGGCATGCGTGCATTTCATGCACAACATGTATTGTAGTTCGAACTCGTGCGCTTTTCCCACAAAGTTGAAAGTAACACAAAAACATATGAACATTTTTATTTATTTCAAATCGATTACACTTAACTGCCGCGTCTCAGGAGGAAGTCTTGAAATACGCGGCCGTGTTTTGGAAATCGGTAGTCGTATATCATCTTCTTAGCTTAGTTCGTTACGAGCCTTCGATCCGATACGAACTAGAGCAGAAATTTCCGTTCCACACAGAAAGGCGGAAACGCACCGAACAACTGCGAGCAATGCTGCCATCGATACATTTCTGTTCGACAGCAGCATGGTGCACCAAAATTGAGAAAGCAATGTTTCCATGAACGTTTCATGACCAGCTGAGTCATTCCTTTCAAATTCCTTCTGAGGTCCAGAAGAATACCAACACCGTTGGTACCAGGTCCGTAATCAGGTTTTAAAGTTCGGGGGGCAAAAGATTTTACAGGGGCAAGATTTTTGTTTTCATTATATGATTAATTGCCATCACAAACAACAAGTGAAATGTTGCCCAATACTGCTGCACCTACATGTACAAATTATATTTTTCAGAAAAATAGCTGTTCTTGTCACATTTCAGATAAAACTGGCCATATTGGCCAAAAAAGCTTTTGCTACACGTCAAGTACGTAAGGCCAAATTGAGCAATTTCCCCCTTACTCGAAAAATATAAATTTGTGCAGATTTCGACCTTCCATTTCAACAAACTTTGAGTTACTGTTCATCACATCATGAGCCTGGGGTGTAGTTTCCAAAACAGTAGAATGCAAACCTTCCATTTTCACATCTTCCATATGACCATGACCATATCGAATAAGAACCGAGACCTGTTGGAATAATGCGATATTTGTAGATTTGTTGAGTTGTATCAATCACCTGTTGTTTGATTTACTCTTACGTTACGGCATGAGAGCAATGTGTCTCTTATTGCGTCGTTACTCGTTAGATAAAAACACTTGCTAAATTTTCTTTACGCTTGTTTCGCCTAAAATCAACTTCATCATTTTCAAAGCGCAAAGCTTCGCAAGAGTAATTCTCAAATCGTGTGAGGCTATTTTTACTTAGCATTTTGTATTGTCGCTTCGAATGAAGCCTTCTCGCTTGCAGTGCTTTACTGCTAAAAATTTTCACCAGCTTCCACTTTTTGCCGTTTTAATGGCAATTGCTGTTTTTGGAAGAATGGCAAGTTTTTTCATCGTGATCTTGGCGTTTCTGCTGCAGATAGCGCTTGAACTTTGATGGCTTCATTACTCCGTTCTAAGGATAGCATAACATGAAAACGGATTGCGATTTTTCATTGCCATTGCCTGACAGTGAAGTTACGCCCAGTTTAGATAACTTTCTGTTTACTTCCTTAATTTATCCATATTCGGCAAGATTAATTAAATGAACTACTCTATGTGTTTTGCCAAATGTTGCTTACAACAGCTAGCATCAACTGAGAAAGTGAACACTTGCCTTCTGTCAGTGTATCCAACTGCATTCTCATATAGGTCCCAAACTATCTGTGTCATTGCAATACGGATACCACATCACAGTCAGTACGAGAAGACGTATTTTTCCAGAATACGAAACGCAGGATAAATTCTCGTCTGATCGTCAAATATCACAATACAATATTTAGGCAAATATTTCCGTGCCTGTTTTGAAAAGTGATCATAACAAATAAATAATTTTTAAAAATTATACAATTATCATCAATCTCATGGTGCAGATTCAGAAGTTGTTACAGACCCGACAAAATTGCTTCGTGGATTTCTGGGGGTCAGCGGACTCCGGTTGAGAACCTCTATAATTTCGATATGTATCTGGGTCCGATTAATCAACCAATCTTAAATGTTTGAAACTAACGCAAAAACAAAAATGTTGAACTGACATGTAATCACGCTTCGCGCTTATCGATGTAACTGAGGGACAATTTCTTTTTGCGAATCTGACATAAGCAACTTCGAAGATAGTGAAACATTTCAACCTTCGGGTAGAGGCTTAAAATCTTCCTCTAGCGGACAAACGAACAAAGAAGCGCCAGTCGTTCACAATAAAAAATCTATTTTGACTTGAGAATAAAAAGGAAACGACAGGCGCGGACGAAATACATTGTGGATGTTGGGTGAAGCGTTGCTGGATGCTTTTGCTTTTTCTTGAGCCCCACTTTTCCATTGCTTAACTATGCAGTACACAGCTGATAATGTCTCAGCAAAACGTTCAGAGAACACCAAATTTCTTTCGTCACCAGCCTGGGAAACCTATTGTCATGGTGTCAAAATACTAGTTATTATTTTCACCTTCGCTTAGAACGCGACACTTCAAGGAGTATGTAATGTTACTCTCGAGCTAAGCAAGGGAGCAATGTGACACTTTTTATATTGCGTTCAGTTCCGCCGGTGCTTTGCGCAATTGAGGTGAGCGAGGATAGCTTGGTGTTGACTTTCGCTGGAAAAATATTTTCCCATCGCGTGAGAGTTTGATCTTTGACATAAACTGGAGTTTGTAGGTGTTCCGCTCTGGGCGCGCGAACTTAACCGAGCATTTATGTAACACGCGATCTTACCCATCCATCTGAGCCTGGATAAAGGCAACCACCAATTTTGACAAAGAGTAATGCCTGGGTGCTTAATGTGCGACAGTTTTCTGTGATAACATGTCTGATACGTGTAGGCTTAAGCGAGAGATGTTGTGTATGCTTGTTGCGGTCACTGCGAATCTGACCACACGCATCGTTGGAAGGGGTAACTGCAGCACACTGAGACTGCAGCAACCTTTGGCTTCATCAAAGATACTGCCTAAATATCTAGAGATTCGCGATGTATTAGTAAAGCCATGTTGTAATTGAGCCATAGCTAGGATTTGTATAATTGAAGAAATAACTTTTTTGTTACACAAGAACAAAATTTTATCTCGTTCCGTTTTCGCCGTTTGCAATGTTTAGAAGAAAACATTTAATAGCATCAAGTTTTACGTAAGGTTTGTTCTTTGCAAAATGTTGTAATTCTGGATCTCAACGTTACATCTTTATTGCTAAAGCGCCCCGATATTTGGTTGGATACAATAGCTACCGTTAACAGCATACCTATTGTGTTACATGGCCGCATCGCAAATAGAAATTGCTTAAATTCAACGTGAGTTACGCCTTGGAAGAGTTGTTAGTTAGGAGCAAACAAAAGTTTTGTATTATTTAAAACTTCAACGTCTCAGATCACAGCTTGTGTCAAGCCTAAAAAAAGTTTATGAAAAGTGCTTTAAAAGTGCTTTGAAACTACGTGAAAAGTGCTTTAAAACTACGTGATGGTTTGGGGCAGGGTTGGGGACCTATTTACTATCACGGGTCGCATGAATTGTGCATTATCACTGGCGAGCCGAAAAATCAATTAATTTTATTCTAAAATTCGACCTCTATCTAATTACGAGGAAGAGTGACTTCTCTTGACTTACTCTCTGAGTACCTGCTTATCATGGAGCTTCGCCTTGACGCGATGTTGTACTCTGATGGGTAACGAAAATTCTGATGCGGGCCATATCAAATGTTCACGTGGGCCGCATTTGGCCCGCGGGCCGCGGGTTTCCCACCCCTGGTTTAGGGATTAGTCAACCAGTCAGCGCTGAATCACATAAAATTTGGTTTCAACTTTTATCGTTTTGCATCGCAGAAAGAATGCAACGAGCACCAAGCGGCATATGTTACGCACTGTGAGCAAAGCTATGCCATTGTGAGAAGATGAGTGGTGGGGATCTGGGATCTAAGGGCAGTGAAAACGTAGGGGGCAAGCAAAATTTAGGGAAAACGAGTGTAATTAACAAAATGATTGAGGTATTTGGGTATTTTTTGTGGTAAGAGCAGGGGTGTAGTGGGGCGGGAACACGTCGTAGCAACCTGGCTTTGAAGATGTGTGTTTTTACTTAGATCTCCTCTGTGCAGCTCTCAGACAGGTTGTATGTGTGGAAAATCTGTGAATGTTTTCATTTGTAGTGTAATGACAGAGAATACTTCATTAAAAATTGATTTAAAATTGAGTTTGAAGTGCTGCTGAAAATGACTAGTGTTTGGTGCGTTCCCACACTTCTTTTTTTAGCATTACACCCCTGAGTAAGGGATGCTGTTTCATCTTTGAGTATTAGCATATTAGCATGTTTTTGTGTAACACTGTCAAACTCAAAGCTGTGGACCACTTTTAGTATTCAAGGCAGAAATGCATTTTCACTGTCTGTCGAACATAGGTGAGATCGCGAGACAAAGCAAATGGTGATCCGGTTGAATGAAGAGGACTTGGCTTGGTTTGGCAAAACGTTTGCGAATGACGCTACATTCACCCGAGCATAACTCTAATTTTATATTTCATTACATCTATTTATATCTGTGTTAAAATTGAAATTGACACCAAGATTGCCTGACCACAAAAGTAATTTAGTTGTACTGGCTTAAATCCGCCAAGTTTCGAAAACGATTTTTGTGGATGTGATAATATGATGTCAAGTTTTTTGAAAAACTGAACGTAAACAACATCAGCTGAACAACGTCAGCTGAATCTGTGCAAGTAACCCCTCTCTACTCACGGGCTTTCGAGTAGTTTTTTCTTGTAACAGGTTTCCGAGACAAACGAGTAAATTGTGCCATACATAACAACATGAGTAGCAAAAAACAGCATTTTTCGAGTAAATTGTTGTCTCACTACTGATGGTGAGCAGCACAAACTTACGGATGAAGCCAGCGGAGTTTTGAGAAGGTAAGGGAGGCGGGTGGATTCGCCTGCAGGTAAACATTTTACGCGATGGGTACTCAAACGAAACTCAACGAGGTAATTTTACGTTTAACATTGTGCTAGAGCTAGAAATTCTGCAATGCTTCTCTAAAGGCGCTAAGATCGTTTTATTCTGTTAAACAACCAGAGCAAATTATGATTTGAAAACAACATAGGTGTTAGATACGTTTTGCATAAGGTTGCCAGTTAGCACATGTTTACCAGTAGGCTTGCAAAACTCACATGTTTCCTGTCGAAGCCAAATCTTTATTCAGATACATTAAACTCACCGTCAATTTTGCTCGAACAAACATGTAGATATCTGCAAATTCTGACAATGCGGAGGATTGTCAGCTACATTTTCATGTCATAGACCATAAATTTGCATAGCACTTATTTTTAAAAGAAATTGCTCACTCAAAGAAACTTACTGTATCTTCGTTCAAACATGTTGATTTCTACAATCTTTGCAGTGGATTTAGAGGTACTTGAATACCTTATTAATGAGTCGCAACTCCTTTTGGGAATCAAAATAACAAACAGTTAAATTGTAGCCCTGCCCTACAGAGTCCGTCTATGTAGTGAGGAACCAATCTAAATTTTTCGAAGTTCTAATCGAGAATGTTCCCTTTCTCTGAATGTGGTTTCGGATCCATGTAGGCGCATAAAAGTTATTTTTTCTGTTTAGTGTAAAGTCTTAAACTAATGCAGTGTATATGTTAAAATCGTTGATGTGTGTCTCCTATAAATGAAGGTGTGGTTCCACGTGTTTGACAGAAAAGCAAGTTAATTGAAGGTCCGACTGGACAAAGAACTAGCATCTTTTGGGCGGCAATAGCTCAGTGGTAAAGTGTCCGCTTCTCAATTGGAAGATTGGGTGTTCGGCCTGCCGCTAACTGCCGTTACCAAAAAAAAAAAAAAAACTAGCATCTTCATCTAGGTTCTTACAGCACGGTTTCTAGTTAAGCGATAATCAGCGAGATTCAGTATAGTTTCTAACCATCGTTGGTGAGTCCGAAACGTCGTCATCAAGTTAAGAATGAAATATCCTTTTGCAAAACTGCTATTATATGACAAAAACAATTTATCCGACCTGGTGAGGTGATAACACCGAAATCAAAAACAGAACCATGCTTTGTTAACAGAAAAATGCTTTATTTTATTTTTTATTTCGAATGCGATAATTAAAAAAAATAGTGTTTTGAACAAATTATGAGCAACCAGATAGAATGAAATCCTGCTGGGTGGCATCGCATTAGAGGTTCTGCATTTGGTTTAGGAAGACAACCACGAAATGTATTTGCCGCAAAGTTTAACAATTTGCAATACATGGCAAATGTAACCTCAAAAATCACTGAAAATCCGTCTCGTAAGGAAAACGAAACTTGTTCTGTGCAAGGAAATTTCTATGTTTTCCGAAAAGCATTTGTTCGTAATGCACCGTGAAGCAAGTATAACATTTGTTGGTTAGCTTGTAATCAAATCTTAAAAGCTCATTCTAGGAACGAGCATTCCTAGAGTAACAAGCTTGACTGCTGAAAACCAGGCAATAATTGAACTTACGCTTTCTTGATAACTGCTTCTCAAACTATCATTACAGGTTAGACTTCATGTAAAGACCACCAGCAGTTTTCACCCTGTTGATTTCATATTTCAATTTTTTCAAACGGAACGCTTTAAGCACAACTTCTGCAAACCTTAAGAAAAATTTTCGAAAGAAAAATATTCACCTGCAAAGAAAGAAAAAATTTAGCTCGAAATGCTTACACATAAATCCAAAAATATCCAAAAGAACCTTGTGGAGCTCTTTGGACAACAAATTATGTCGAAATGCAAACATCCCCTGTCGAGCCCTTTACTTTTTCCTAGAGACACTGTTTCTTTGCCAAAGGAGTTGCTTTGGATATTGGTACGCTGCTGACTTCATTTTCCATCCAGTTTCAAAGCACAGTGAGAATAAATAATCTTCCTCCATTTTTCCCGTAACTTTTATCACAAACGTTTGTGGCAAAGTTTATATTTGAAAATAGCATTTACGTATGATTCTTTTGAGCTACACGAAACATTATCGGTTTACGAGACACGGCTGAATGGTTTGATTGCGTTTTTGGGCGCAACGCTACTGTGATCTTCACACTTTTGTGACTTTCCCCAAAATCACAAAAACACGACGATCTTAAGTTAAAACACCTTCAAAAGCGCGGTGTAACCGTTGAAAACTAGTTTATATCATTATCCGGGGAAATAGTTCAGAATACTGGTGACGGACAAAAATGGTTAAAGTCATCTTTTGCATGTTTTTTCATTTTATTGTTGTAGAGGAATATTTGTTAAGTTTCAAGCGGTATATTTGCTTATTCATGGATAAATTTGACTTTTTGCTTTTAACCAGATGTTCAATGCGCTCATCGGATGACAGTTTTCTTCGCGTACCGTTTGCAGTTTAGTTCAGCAAAAACACAAAATTTAGGGTTATGGCAAACGCATTGCTAAAAGCAAAATTGTCCTGGGAAACGGAAAAGAGTTTGTTTCATTGCCTGACCTATTTTCGTATGGATTTGTTATTAAACCGGGTCTGTGTCCTAAATACAAAATAAACTTTCGGCAAAACAAAAAGTAAGATGCGAGTAGGGATGAAAGCAGAAGATCGAAGAAAGTAACTAATTAAATTTAAAGCATTTAGGAACGCAACACCTATGTGCCTGTGAAATAAGTGATTACTAATGTTGGGATTTCCCCTGCTGTTTTAAGGTGAACAGTCAGCAAAACAACTGAAATCGGAGCAGGTGAGACTTGTTCAGTTTGTAGCAACACCTGAGTGTTCACCAGCCAGATATTCACGCCAGGGGAAACCGTACTCGAAAAGGATTCGCGTGGCTTATTTCTACAAATTGTCACGGATGGAGTTTTGCTGCTATCGAATTGAATGCTTGTAAACCCTTTTGCACAAGAGGTCAACTGCATTCTGCAGAAACAATTTCAAACTAGTTTGTGAAAAAAAGCGCAGGTTCCGGGTTGGTTACATACACAAGCCCTAAATTCTGTGAGTGTGTCACATAATAACTTTATTTTTTCGTTTTGCAAAAAGCTCAAAAAGCTGTAAAAAATTTTGGAATTTAATTTTAAGCAAAAACGACAGTACGTCTCATGTTTTGACTTAAAGAAGATCTGCAAATACTCGGTTTTGTTTTAAATGCTTTTCTGTAGATAGAATTCACGGAATTCTAATTTTATCAAAATTGTTCTGTCCTACCCACTTTTCATTTGGTATGCCAGCTGGTAGCTTTTCACGATTTTTTGAACTGCACAGCTGCTCCCGCAACTTCTGTGATGGTTTGCATTTTGATTTTGCCAATCGATGGGCATGTTAACCATAAACCACTTCCAGCATTTTGTGCAATTTTGAAACAAATACACCAATCTTATCAGCATCAACTATACTTTAGCAACGCATCATTTCTTGAATTGAATTACTGACGAGCTGGAAAACGTTGGAATAACTGATGTAAAAGATAAAATTGAACTTTGCTTAGTTTTACGAAATGGTGAGATCGTTATACCCTAACTTTTCATAGATCCTCTGAGTTGTTTGTTGACAGTTAAGGCAATTTTTTGTTTACCTTACCGAAATATTAAATGCCACATCATTGAATTTATCGAGATAAACAACTATCTATCGAAAGGAATCCTTTCACAGCTAAGAATCGGACAATGTGATCTTATCAGAGTATATATTTCGCCTAAGGAGTAAACATCTTCAACTCTGCCAAGTGCACGAAAGTATTAAATCAGATAAAACCCACAAGGAGTATAGTATAGCTCACAGCAAGAATAAGGAATTGAAAAGAATCATGGGCGCAATTAGGTGGGGGACACGGGGGACGCGTCCCTCCACTTTTCCAGACAGTGGTTATATAATATGCCATCTTCCCCCACATTTTTCTCTTTAGGTTTCGTAATGTATTGGTTTCACACCAAGCTGTCCCCTTCACATTTTACAACAAAATTGCGCTTATGACAAGAATGCATAACTAGCTACCCGTCCTACACGGGACAGGTAAATGCTTTTGTGGGTAGGGCAGGGTTCAAGTAAGTGATCACTTATTTATTTACTTGAAAACCTTTACTAATTACTTGATTAAGTCATTTTGCCATTACTTGATATTGCAAGTAACTTCTTTTCAGAAAAGTTCAGAAGCCACGTCTGTTGCTGCAAGCGCAATATTGTACATGACATGCATCATCGCACATAAAATAAGTCATTCAGGCGAATAGATTTCTTGCCTGTGCAGAGCGCTTTGTGAGTCACAATCGTTGACTGTCAGTATGATTTCGATTTGGAGCTAGAAGCTCATGTCATTAAATTGAAGCGCGGGCAACAGGTGAGAATTTTGTCTGAACGGCCCATTACGTGATATAAAAATTGCAATTATTTTGATGTACTTGCATGTTTTTAAGTCGAAATGTCGATTTTCCTGATTTGCTTGAATTACTTACGTTAATTAAAGTAAACTGTTAGAAATTACTTATTGCTTATTAAACAATACATTTTTGTTGCTTGAACCCAGCCCTATTCGTGGGGACCGCTATCCAAAACAACTAATAGATGATATAGTGACGTAACAAACAATCAAACAACAATGCAGCAGGATACAGAGCAGTGGTACAATCAACGTACTTGCGAAAGCATGCGGTGGAACCTATGGATGGTCGCCACTGGTCACAGGCCATAAACAAGCCGAAATGGCGGAAGCAAAACCATCACAAAACCTTCTGCTACACAGCAAGACCACGCTAAAACCACAGAACACTTGATAAAATTGAGCATGAGCAACAGGTGACTACTAGATGAAGCAAGTGAAGCAACAAATAGCACGTCTTCCCAGCTAATGCAGTAGAGTTGTGCTTTTCAAAACTTTTTCGTCACGGCACATTAATAAAATCTGGAATTGGCCTCGGCACATCTACTTTATGAAGGCGAAAACCTACTGCAAACTGCAACAAGGAACAAACAATTTATAACCTTTTCTTCAAAACATGAAACTTTCGCTGTGCACTTCAGCCTCTTTCGAGGCACAGTGATGTGCCCAACGCCGGGTTAACAATAGTACTGCTACGGTCCCGTGCTTTTGGGAACCCGCGGCTCTGCTTGTGAAATTTGTTCTTTACTACATGCAAGCAGAGTCGTATCAGCCGCACTCCATAACCCTCAATTGGGGGAGGGGCACGCTGTCACAGGGGGCCCAAATTCAGTTCCGTCACCACTTATCCCCCCAGAGAAAGCTTCAACCCCCCAAATTGAAATATGAAGTAATAGAAGTCAGTGAAGTTAGGTGGACCTTTGAAAGAAAAGTACTTATGCATTACAGTTATTTTGAGTCCCTTTGAAAGCAAGGTCATTACACATTACAACTGCTGTTGGGGGCCTTTGAAAGCAAGGTACTTTGAACATTACAATTGCAAAGGGGGGCCATAGGCAAGTGCCTCGCTTGCCTTCCCTTAAACACACCCCTGTATATAACCCTGACAATGATCTTATATGAGAATATGAAACCGATTGAACACGTTCTGCTTCATCCGATATGCGTACTTTCTCACCTGATGTGTGCATGTAAACACTGTATTGTAAAGTTATCTTTATATTATTGAACACATTAAGGTTGCTGATGAGTTTATCACTTGAAAAAACACAAATTTCACGCGATTTTTCATAATAATCTAGACACACAGGTCGACTAAAAACAGATCTGGGTGGAAAAAACCCTCAGTGAGACTGAGAGCCCTGGTCACATGAGGCAAAATGCTTACTACCGTAACTTGAAGCGAATATTTGAAGATTTATTGCCGTGTTATTTTTACGCAATAAAGACCAAGAGTACAACAATCCACTAGCAAGTTCCGCAACCTGCCTCTGCAGGCAAAGGAGCGAACTGCGGATTTGCGCTAAGCGTGTCGGGTGGCCTCGCGGTCACGACTTTGCCCCAAGCCCGTAACCAGGGAGTTGCAGGTGGGGGTGAATCCCCCCAAGCAATTTTTTCACCTCCTGGTAAAATGTGCTGGACATAGTTTTAAAATATTGGACATAGTTTAAAAATTTTGAGCCCCTCTCAGAAATTTCTTCTCCCGACCTGGTGTCCCAAGCTGGTTACG
>Ga0210059_1009650_pt1 | contig 15037 bp, 17 predicted proteins | sample Ectturendosymbi2_FD_188042 | JGI IMG/M metagenome (GOLD analysis project Ga0210059, IMG submission 188042) | Ecteinascidia turbinata endosymbiont from Florida, USA - Sample 2 (SPAdes) (version 2) | ecosystem: Host-associated > Tunicates > Ascidians > Unclassified | place: Key West, Florida...
GCCTATTGCCGGAATGTGCGAAACCTGCTGTTCCACACAAGGTAAATACAAGGTAAATAGTTTATCGAGACAGTATAGGACTGTTGCCGTTGTCTTATCTTTACATGCGGATGCAAAAGGGAATGGAGGAATATTGATTTATGACAATCATCAAGTAGGTGCTACTGCTTTTCGACGGAAGTGTTCCCTTGAAATATAGACTAAGACGTTCCGTGGGCGTGGTGGCTTTGATCAGGGTTGCTGAACCCCTGCGGTAATAACGCGGTTTGACTTCCGTTTTGCCAGTGTTTTACATTTCGATACAACTCTCCGCACGTCGGTGGTCGAAAAGAACTAGTGTTTGTTCACACGCAGTGCAGCAATCTTCAGGGTAGCACAAATCTCGAAGCGGCAGAGCAAGTGCAAGTCTTACAAACGACAGGACAAGTGCCAGACGACACGTCCATATCGGATTGCTCTATAGCACCTGTGCTTGTAAAAACTAGAGAATGTTTTTGCAGTTCCAGCTACTTTTTCAATTGCTCTTAAGATATGTAAGTTTTCTTTAAATTACAGTAGATTGTTACCCTTTCGCCACGTGCCTTAATCTGCTTATGCGTTTTGCAGGCATCGTCGTTAGTGGTATTTTATAAATAGTTGTGACTGTTTAGCAATTATTCATCTCAATGCCTCATATTATCAAAAAATTAAAAAATTCCATATTGTTTTCTCACGCAAATTAATATTTTAAGTTTCATTTCACCCACATTTCGCCAAATCTCAGAAAAAAAAATCACAACTCCTTCAGATTAGAGTTCCGCAAATGCAGCCAAACTCAGCTGTAGCGAAAGAAGGGGCGCACGTTTTTCTAGTACCAAACCCTACTTACAAATTAATTAGCAATATAGTAATAATATAGTTATCTGAAATATATAACTTTCATATAAAATAAATAATAATGTGAAATCTTTTGCTCCATACAAGAGAGAGTTTTTATCAAAAGTTTTTTTTTAATCTGAAACAGATATTTGATTTACTGTACACGCCAAATGGCAAAATTGAAAGCTTTTCACGCAAACTAGAAATTTCCTGTCTAAAGTCTGCTTCAGAACTTGAGTCGAATTGTAAGACATCTGCAATATCTTTCCGTATGAAACCAGTAAGTGTCGCGTTTTTGTCACGCATTTCAGACATAACGTTGGTTGTCACATTCTTACTTTTATTAAAATACTTGTATATTTCACACCGAATTTAAGAACGTTTCAGGCCAGACGTTTTTACGTTTAAAGACATGCAGAGGTTTGGTGCATATTTTCGTCTTGTAGCGGTTAGCTGTAGTAACAAAGACATGCCATGAATGTGGTTGGATACTTTAAAATTAGCACAGCACTCTGAGTAGTTTCCGTTCGTGACTTTAGTCACTTGTTGAAAGTTGCCTATTGCATCTAAACTGCTCACGTCTGAGGAAAGTGTAGGCTGTAACGGTGCTGGTAGTACATCGCGTGACTAACAATCGTGGTGCGTGTGACTAATTCCTTTCATTGCTGTAGGAGTGAAGTTCTGCGAAGTACACTGAAGCTTAACAGCATTCTTCACAGATGTGCAGACCGTCAGTTTGGAATGGTTTATGAAAAAATGCAACAAGTCAAAAGCACGTTTTTATTTGTTTATTTCATCGTTTGTCTATCTGTGAACATTTCTACAAGTGAAAGTGGCTCATCAAGCCAAGACAGCTTTTCCAACACAGGAACTGCACAGGGTAATGCCATCAACTCTTCCACACAATCTACCAATAGAAGTACGACTGCGGCTACCAGTATTACAACGTCTGTGCCAGTAGAAACTACCACTCAAGGTAAGTTATAGATATAAAATGAATAAGCATTTTAGCTTCGTGAATTGAACTGCGGATGCACTGGGGTTGATTAAAATCTTGTTTGTTTCTGTCTTTTTCCAGTAGCTCATGATTAACTTACTTATTGGCAGTGGTGGGATTCGACCGGTTCGCAAGAACCTGTTCTTAAAATTTCTTTAATCCCGAGAACCGGTTGTTGGCGTAAGTCAGGCGTTCTCAATTTTTCCCCATTAACACCTTTTACTTATAACTTTTTTTGGCAAACCTCTCCTGGACCTGTCACTAACTTTTAATAATGAAAGTTAAGACTAAAGTCAGGTTCGACTGAAATCTCGTTCCAACGAGAGCGCCGCTACAATGGCTACACCGACGGCAACGGCTGCCAGCTGGTTTTGTTTACTTTTCCATATATGCAGACACCACTGTAGCTTTTAGGATTTTAGCTATATTTTTACGTCTGGAGACTGTGATAATGAGAGAACGGTTGTTAGCGAGTCCGGAAGTGAGAGAAATGTTCTTAAAAATTTTGAATCCCAATACTGCTTATGGGCTTTGCAGCTTTGTAAGTACGCTGCGTTACTATTTATAATGAAGATTTTTTCTTGTACTGTACAGTAGATAAGTGAAATAGTCATATGTTGAGTTGTGTTAAGTTGATTTTTATTTGGCGATAATTAATATTCAACATGAAAAATACAAATTAATGCAAGGGCGCCAGGACATTGAAGGAACCGGAAGGTTGTCGAGTCGATGCCCCTCAGCAGTAGAAGTAGGTTTGTTACTGTCCAGTTTCAACTCGTGGCGTTGCATATACGTGGAAAAGAGCTGCTAGATACGCGTGGTCCAACTGCTTTTGACCTACGGGCCATTTTACAAAATCGTGACAACTCACGGGCCTCTTCCAACAAAATGATGTATGAAATAAGAGATTTAAAAGATTTAAAATTGAAAATAGGTGAATTAAGTGAGTACGTAATGGAGATTGTTACATAATAGCAACAAACAATTCGTTACACATCTCTATCAACGCTATGCCTGTGGTTGAGGCTTCTCTGACACTATCGTTCCTAAACACCAATATGTTAGTGGTGGCAAGTTGGATAATATGGTCCGGTGTTTCGTCTGCCATTCGATTTCTGTTAGGTTTGTCTCACTTAATGGTGTCACACATGTATGTTTTCCAAACACACATGTGTGAAAAATTCTCACAAATGTATTTTTCCAAACATCGAGTGCATTTTAGTGCGAAATCTTTCGGTTTGGAAAATCTACCTTTGCTCACTAAGTTCCAGAAGCTCTCTACATTCTAGTCAGCGCCGTTAGTATTGTACATTGTTATCAACAGATGTTATGCTTGTTCCGATTAAAATTGCCTGCCTACTGTAATATACACGCAACAAACAACACTGAGAACGATCGCGGGCCTTACAAATTCTGTCCGCGGGTGACATTCGGTCTGCGGGCCCGTAGTTGGACCATGCTGTGCTAGAGCATCAACAGCGGTGCGCAGGAAGTGCTGGGTCGCTACCGGTCTCTATCGATGGGTCGGGTGCTCAGATCCGCAAGGATCTCACTGTGGCAGAGAAAGTATAAACGCACTTAAAATGAAACTCTGCCCGGGTTGTCATAACCCTTTCGCATCTAGCAAGCTCTACAAATTGTTTGCAGCGGCTTTTTGCATGAGGGTGATGGTTGGAACTTTTGCAGTCAAACCTGTATAGATGTAACGCATTCGAATTTCATTGCTCACGGGAAGTGGTCTATGAGAAATGACGTGCTGTTCCTGCAAAACAAAAGATAAAACTTAGAAACCAGCGCAATGCTGATAAAAGCTCACAAAGATTTTTCAACGCCAAGTTACTGAATTAAAACATCTGCTGTAAATTGATGAGAATGCCGGTTTTACACAGTAAACTTAAGTCATTGTATGCTGAAAAGGTATCAGTAGTTTTGTTTGTTTAAATTTTGAAAGTACATCTGGCGCATCGTTGTAACACGGTATGACCCGACCGCTTTGTTCAAGATGAAGAAAAGGTATTTGTGCCCAATAACACCCACTTCGCCTTCGGTAGACGTATTCTGGTGCCAACGCAGGCCAAACTACTGGTCTTCATCAGGGTCCGAACTCCTAGAAATGGCATTTGCAAATAGGTATTTCCATTTTATAATTCACTGGCTTTGTGGAATCTTGGGCGTGGCAGTAAAACGAAAACAATGATGGGGCTGCAATTTGGGAATTTGGTATTTAGGGAAAGTTAAAATACCTTATAACTATCATTACTTCCAGACCCATTATAGCCATGAGTGGTAACATCTGATAGGTCCAAGCTAAGGATCAAATAGGGAAGGTCTTGACTCATACAAAGCAAATCAAACTAGGTGTGAAGAACAGATGAGCGAGTTGGTAATGTTTTTCAACTTAGCTCTTGCGGCTGAATCTGGCCTCAGTATATATCTTCTTTAAACTTCTTCTTTGGGCGTCACTAGGGATGTGAAGTGTGGTCTGTTGATAACTAGGCAACTCTGTGACTCATAATCCTTGCCTGAGCTTGTTTTAGAATTATTCAAACCTTTCATTTGCTTCGTTCACTTTATGAATCGCACTACATTATCATACCCATGTTTGAAAAAAGTTTATGAACGATTTTTTTTGTGTCAAGTTTCTTTGCGCAAATTCAATTAAACCGATATTAATGCTTTGGAAATGCATAGTAAAAATTAAGGCTTTAATAAAAGCAGGGATAGATTTCCCTGAATAAAAGCCGTAGTAGTCTAAAAAGTTTCATTGAAAATATTGGCACATAACGACGAAGGTCAATACAACTCCGACTATGGGTTATGAAAGTAAAAGGAATTAAATGTATCATTACTTTTAAATACTCAGAATAGCATCTCACTAATATAGAAACCTCAAATTTCATACAAGTATATAGATTTTTCAAGCAGATAAATTAGATCTTCTGGCGATTTTTATTATTAGCCGACGTTTCGCCCACCTATTCAAGTGGGCTTCCTCAGGGCAATGTTTTTTAACCACGTATAACATGCAACTTACTAATAACAAGAAACAATGAGCAGTATGACGTACAAAGACAATAAAACGCAAAACTGACCATCACGTTATAGGAATGGCTGACAGCATGCCACAGAAAAAACGTAGAAGTGTAAAATGAAAACCGCTGGGAGATTATGATGTATAACAATAAAATAAATAGCGTAAACCCCACATAAAAATGCACAAAGACGGTTAAATAGCGTGAAGATATTGGATAAAATAGAAAACAGATAAAGTGTAAAACTTGCGTGGTGAGAGTTGGCAAATGTACAGGCACAAAGGTGGTTAAAAATAGAAGGCAGACTCAAGGTTCGGTAACGGATAAGCTTCGCTCATGTTTGAAAACCTTGCAATAGATGGCCAGGAAGTTTGTGCTTTTACGTTTTTTCTGTGGCATGTTGTCAGCCATTCCTATAACGTGATGGTCAGTTTTGCGTTTTTTGTCTTTGTACGTCATACTGCTCATTGTTTCTTGTTATTAGTAAGTTGCATGTTATACGTGGTTAAAAAACATTGCCCTGAGGAAGCCCACTTGCATAGGTGGGCGAAACGTCGGCTAATAATAAAAATCGCCAGAAGATCTTATATAGCTTGATATGCAACCTGGTGGCAAACGCTACGAAATAACAACATGAAGGGCCAAAAGAACAGCATATAGATTTTTGTTAAATCGATCATTGTCCGAAAATGGACAAACCTTTAACAAAATAAAAAACTAATGTGTGTCAAATATAATACATACATTCAAATTTTCCATGAAAGTAGCATGTAAGCGTGGGCGTCCGCAGTTGGGTGGACAATTTCCCCCTGGAATTTGGGTCTGAGAACGAACAATTTCTAGACAAGCTGAAGTCAACAGTTTAATTCCGGTTAATTGATTTAATTCTTGCAATGACAGTTTATTTGCCGGCATGACACTCACACTGCACAAGAGCCAGGTTCTGATGTCATGCAGTGATGACCTTGCAGTTCACTCATGTCCGCTCATTTGCCTGCAGAGACAGATTGCCAAACATGAGAGAGGAATTTTTCACTGTTCGTCTTTATTGCGCAACAATAACATGGCTACAAATCCTCAAATATTCACTTCGCTATGCAATGCACGGAGTTGCCGTAGATCCATATTGCAAACAATATAGCCATAAATATCAAACACATTATTTTATTCAACGTTTCAGCTGAGTCGTATGCCATCATCAGGATTACAAATAAAATGCAACAATTAGAAAGAAACACGAGCATGCAGGAGTATGCAGTTTGAAAGCATTCGTACTGCATTACGTCATATAGACCATTATGTATTAAGAAACTATACACATTAACTGTCCGCCGGTGTATTCGTGCTATCGCTACGATTCCGTTTGCCGTGACGGTTTACTTATAAGAGAGAGTGAGAGATGTCACGTGCTTAGTTGGCCAAATAAGCATGCATGGGTTGCTCCAAGAGCCTCCTGAAGAGCATCTGTCCCTGTCCATTCTCTCATTTCAAAATTTCTACTGCAGCATCTGTCTGTACCTTGCGCAAGTATCTGAAAAGTTAGTGATATGTCGGCTAAGCTTTGTTTGCTACCACTGCCTCGAATATGTTAGATGATACACTAGCAATTCGCAAACGCGTGTGCTGCCTTTTACGAGTATGTGTAGAAACTGTTGTTTCAATTCTATTTTGCTGGTTTAACAAAAGTATTTTGCTTTTGTATCGACCAACAACCATGTAGCGTGGCTGTGAGATAATTCTACGATCTGTAGTGGTACTACAGTGCATTTTGCTTGTCTGCGATGTTGAGAAAAGTGCTGTTGATAATATTTCGTAACAAATAATAGCCGACTGAGACATCAGAATTTGCTGGTAGTGGTATGAAGTAGTGCTACTGTATAACATAAGAGTGCTTTCAAAAACAATATCTTGGGATACTGAGCATGTTACAAACTTCCATAAACAATGTCAGAATTTCGCGGAGAAGTGCCACACTACATCGCATCGTACTTTAACAGATTAAAAAAATCACGGTAACGGGGGAAAACGGGCAAAGAAAAACAGACGTAGCGGCTGGACCTGGTCCAGAAAGTGTTGATGTGTTAAAATTGAAATAGCATATATGACATAAATGTTATAGTAAATAAGGTAGCCTGTACTTTAGTGAGAGCAAATTATTTCTCTCAAAATTTCAGCCCTCCCAAAATTCCTGCGTGCTCCCCTCTGTATATGTCATATCAATCGGTGATGGGTCAAATTGCATCGAGTCCTGCAGTGATGGACCTTTTTTCTACCTATATCACTAATTCATCAATCAAATCTTTTCATCTCTTTCTCAGTTCATCATAGAATTTACGTGATTTCCATTTTTCTCTAACATTAAATATTACTGAAAAGAGCCATTTAAATCTCTTTAAAAAGCAAAAATTTACTTCTCTGATGCTTTCTTTTTGCATGTAATTTATTGTTTTTTTTTATTGATCAAGCAAACTAGCATCTTCTAGCATTTTAATTCTCAACAGAACTACTATGACTGAACAAAACGCACTTGATGTACTTTGCGTCCATAGTTAATTTAAAAAACCTGTTACGCACAATCGATTAGACTCACAATTATCGAGCAATTGCACTGCATATCAACTCCTTTCGGTCTGTACCAGGCCAGGCACAAAGGAAAGGCATTGGAGAGCAGCCTGCACGCTGTTTATTTTGGCGGATACGTAGGAGACATTTGCTATTAAATTGGTTGTAATGAGGAGACTAGAGCATAATTTGGGGGATGATTATGTTTGCAGAGGGGTAAACTTCCACTGACCCTTTTTGACGACTTACCTGATCCACATCGCAAAAATTGCTCCCTGTGTTGTAAAGCAAATGAAGTTAGAATCAATGTTTTTATGCAAGAATTTTGCTTTTGTTCACTACACACGTCCTACTCTGCTTTGCAGCTCTTGACTATTGTAATCCCAACCCATGTAATGGCGGAAGTTGCAGTGATGGAGCAAACGGCCATACTTGCATTTGCACAGCTGGTTATACTGGAGACAATTGTAGCACAGGTAAGTTCACCTGTGAACATACTTTTTGTTAGATTTCAGCAATAAGCTGTACTTCACCCCAGCCACTTGCATTCGAACGGTTTGGTTTATTGTTCAAAGAGACCAAGCACTGCAGTTAACGCCGTACATGAGCATATGATAGGTAATGCACTTAACAGCTGCAGAGAATTGTATCAGTTGGCAGGATAACCTCCAACTTCGGGTGAGCATCTAGAGACCCGAGGCAAACTTTCGGGAAGGGGCCACAAATTCACAAGGTCCCAATATTTTGCCCATGTCATAGAGCAATTTTATTCTCTGTAAGCAAGTCAAAACGTTTCTTTGTCTGGGAGTTTGCTTCTCCATGAAATTACATTTCACATTGTATATCGTTGGAAATCATGTGATTTTAAATTGTTCTTTGTTTACTCCACACATTAAAGTTGTTGAGGGGCGCCAACAAGATATGTCTAGGTCTTTAACACACCCTGGTTCTTGGTTTCTGCTGTCGTGTCACATTTAAACAAAAACAAACGATTTCAAAGTAATTTCGGCCGCATATGGTTTATGGAGAGAGGCCGATCATGTTTTTCAATATGTTTTCTACATTCGAAACACTTTGAGCTAAATGTATGGATTACTCTCATCAGGAAAAGAATACAAAAAGCGCAATGATATCAAGCATCTCAGGGAGAACAATGCATATAGCCAAAAGGAATTTAGAGGAGTCAACTAGATAGCTTATTGTGGAAATGGTTCCTTTGCTGAGCAACAGTGGCATGCAGAGGGGATTGGGGAGCGAACAAACGACGGCTTCGGTCATCCAAGGAATGGAGCCGTCCAAAGAGTAAAATTACAAAAATGTATTTTAATTAAAATGCTATAACTTAGATGCATCTTCGTATCGTACGGCTACTGATACATACTGCATGGATTTGATGGAAACTTTCCTGAGGAGGACATGCAAATCTGAACAGAGAGTGAAATGAAGCATTACCATCGTTATTTTGAGGCTTTACACCCTATCTCTCTACCCACCTTTGTAGTCTGGCCAATTCGTTCTAGCGTATTTTTAATCTACCACGTGTAGTCTTAAAATATTCCTCGATTCTCTCTACAACCTGAGTTAAAATATTCCTCGATTCTCTCTACTGGGGAGCGTGAAACTTTCGCAATGGTGTGCGAGTATGGCTGCGGCATATTGTTGAAAAAACACCCGACCGGCCACAACGACTGCCGGTGCTTTTTTCGCCATAACTCGCCAGCCGCTGGAGTTAAAGAGCTGTTGAAACCATTTACGGATCCGGGACGTTTTCTAATTCAGCTTGAAAAAATTTTCGGCTTTAGGTTTGGGGTTCTATGTGGTTGACGTCACAAGTGGGGTATTTTGCTCTTTTCTGGCCGAGTTTACCTGGCCGTGGGCGCCAACCAAATGCGACATTTTTTGGCTCAAGCTTGTTTTGCAATCCAGGCTATTATTCGAGTCTTTAGAGCCTTTGATTGGCTTGCCAGAATATCTGGAGTCGAAACTATGGTTCAAAAACCAAAATTGGTAAAAATTCAACTCCCACAAACGCTGACCCTGAGTATATTATACCCATGGCCACAACTCGCCAGCACGTTGAGCTAGAGAGCTGTTCAAACCCTCTAAAGATGGGAAAGTCTTGTAGTTTGTGATTGAATGTCGCTTTTTTGTGTATTTTTTTATTTTCGGGTTTTGTGTATTTGCATGATGGAAGTATGTTTATGCATATCATACATATCTGGTTTACATTCCGATTACGTCATCATCCCCTGGGATCCGACCAAACGATCTCAATTTATGGCTCATTGTAGACTAATTTATAATATGAGTCTCGAGGGTATGACGGACTTTCTAGCGTTTCTGGTTCCAAAATTACGGCCGAATTTCCCGAAATTAATTAGGGAAATCCCCCACATTCTTGCGGAAATTCCTGGAATATTTGGATTTTTGGCGCAACGTTTGAACCAGAAACGTTAGAAAGTCGATCAAGGGCTCTAAAAATTCGCATTATAGCTTAGAATCCAATAGAACTTTGAGCCACTACATCGGCTCATTTGATCGGTCGATGACGTCATCAAAACAACCGCAAAACATACCCAGATCATGACGTCATTTATCAAAAACCCGAAAACTTAAAATTTGTATTACTTCTCAACTACAACACTTCACACGGGCTTTAGAGGGTTTGAACAGCTCTCTAGCTCAATCTGCTGCCAATTTATGGCTAGCCAAAATTTGCCGTCAAAGGGCAAATCATACCTTTTGTGGAATTTTTTCAATTTTGGCAAATTGGGTTTCTGAGCAAAAAATTCGGTTCCAGTTATGCCAGCAAGCCAATCAAAGGCTCTTAGGACGCTGATTATAAACTAGTTCCCAAAAAAAACTTGAGCCAAAAAATGGCCGTTGGGTTGGGCTATGGACAGGTAAAATCGGCCAAAAATGTGAAACACACACACTTGTGTGACGTCACATTCGTGTTACTAGGGATGTTATACTTAGCGCGTCGCATGTAGCAGCCACCGGGCTGCTATATCACCCTGATCAACATTATCCCCGCCATTTAAACCGGGCCAGTGCTGGTCGGACATATTGTGGAACTGACTAACGTCGGCTTTAATTCGGCAATGCACCGACTGCCAACAGTCGAATGACGTGACCTGCCTGACAGTTGGCTGGGTACTGGCAGGATGTGGGTCCCGGCATTCGGGTATAATCGGTGAGTTAGGATAAGTGCCAAACAAAAATAGTGTTTTTTGCTGTTTCTGGTCAAATTTGTCTGCATGGAGCGACTTTGAACAGGGCGGACCTAAAGAGTGAATCATGGAACTTCCTGCTATCTGTTATGCATTTCAAATAAAATGTACTGCTACCAATTCTGAAGCAGAAATGTAAGAAAATATTTTAGAAACGTTGTTTGTGTTTTCCTATTAATTAAATTAGCAATTACCTTGACCAGAACATTGTTTTAAACAGGCTCAAACTTAGCTTGTTAGTCAACGATAGTACTGCGAAATGTAATGTTTCTTATGAAAAAAAGAAACTATCCACGATGGCGCTATAGGCATACACCAAACAATCTAGGTTAGCGCTATAGGCATGAAAAGCAAGTTTGTAGGCCATCGTTTCTTGAAGCAAGCCAAGAATTGCGTATGTGACTGATCTTTTGGAAGTAACGCCATCGCGTGCTAATTTCCTCACCGCCTGTTGGATTCTCTCTCTCTGTTTTTACCGGCGCGTTGTTTCAGTGGCTGAAGCAGTAAAGCCTCAGTGATCGTAAGTAGGCATTCCTGATGATGTTCCCTTTTAATCATTTACATTAAGTCGAGCTAAATTCTAGATTTTCCACGAGAACAGATTTCGACAGAAATTATCAACAACAGTCAAAAAGTTACCAGAACTATCATTTTGAAAGAAAACACATTTGCATGTGGTTAACCATCATAGAAAAATGTGGAGACAAGATAAGTCACAAAGGAATATTTTAAAATATTTCAAATCAGTACAAATTCGTCAATCAAGCAATCATATCATGGGCGTCAGTTCCATTTTAACACGTCTGGCGCGGATAAGACAAAACTTGTTCGTAACTTACGATGATACAGTGAAACATTTTCTCTCATTCAAGAGACCGAAATGTTGTGCATACATTTCTTGCATTTATCGTTTCAAAGGCGATGTTTTAGAATTGTTTATTACTGAGTTTATTACTTTTAAGTTTATTACTGAGAGCACCACAAAGACGTTTTTTTCAGAAGCATTTTTTGGTCAATGAATCATTTTAAACTGTTGGGATTAATTTGGTATTGCTATGCAGCGTCTCCGTAAGGCTACGTTTGCCATTGCTTCTGCATCACCCCAGGCCATATTAACCTTCCGAATCAACAGTGCAATTTGGTTTTCGTTTTGTTATTCAAGGCATTCTTTACAATTCTCAGAAAAAATAATTAAAATAGCAAGCAATAGACTTGCTATTTGGATCAAGGGGTTAAGTTGAACAATGGTTCAACTTGCACAATGTGAATGGTTCAAATACCCCTAACTGAAATTTCAACTTCGAAAAAAATTTACATAAAAGCAGTAACGTCCAGCTTTACGAAAAATGATGATAAATTGTAGTAGAGAAACGTCTTGAAGCAAACAAAATATCAAACAAATCTTTCGCACTATTAATTACAAAGGAGCAAAGTATACTTCCAAATTTTCACTTTGCGCTTACACAAACACGTTCAATCTGACTCCTTTCTGCACAAAGAATGTTTGAGTCAGAGTCATACATCAAAATGGCTTCCAAACATATTAAACGCAGTAGATTGTAGGCACAAATTTCTTGACTGCTTTATTTAGCTAAAACTAAGTGTTGTTCAACTTCCCCACCGGTTCAACATACCTCGTTCTTCTCTGACATTCTGCTCAAGCGATACAGCGTGAGCTTCAGCAATTGCGTTTAGGAAATAAACTGCAGATTAGAAATTCCGTCCATTGATTACAATTAAAATGATCACTAAGCGTCATTATTATCTCCCTACTCTGGGTTTGACAAATGGGCAATTTCAACTTTCAGGAAGGGAAGCGTGCTTGTCAGAGTGTACATTAGGGTGGGCCGAAAAGGGGGTCTTAAATCCTGGAAAACTGCACAAAAACAGGTTTTAAAATGAATTTCGGTGGTTGCCACTAGCAACCACCGTGCAGCCACATGATAAAGGTCACCAAAAGGTCAACATTCATAAAATTGGTGTAACCGCTGTAATGAATTGTCTGTTATCCTTAAACTGACCCATGCTGCATCAAACACTGCTTTTGATTTCATGTTTGTTGCATTCTAGGCTGACTATTGGTCTACTACTTTATCTGTGTATTGCATACGACCAAAATCTTATCAAAATGAAGATTTTGTGATAGATTTCCTCTACAATGTACAGCTTTTTTGTGTTTTGCAGGATGCGTGTAGTTATTAGAGAGAATGGTTACAAGGAGTACCTCTATTAAACTAACTAAGGTCTTGCATAGTGGGCATGTCTTTCACAGCAAAGAAAAATTATCCTCAGAAAAACTGCCAACCAAACGAGACGTAACTGAGCGTGTTCTGAATGAAGAAAATTTCCTGCAGCAATCTGCAGCAGGAGTGGTGGCAAAAGAATTAATCAATATTTGGATATTTTGCAGTGTTTACCCAGTAAATGAAATAACAGTAAAACAAAAAATTTTGCGCTTATGAAAACTTTCAGTTCAATCGATCGTTATAGCAAGAAGAAGCGTGGAAAATCTTTTCTTCAAAAGGAAGCAGAATTAATGAGAGATATGGATGAGCTCTTTGACATTTTTTGCTCTGACGACCAGTAGAGAAGACAGCTTGAAAAACAACACCTACTTCGCATGACAGACAAAGATTTCGAATTCTATTCTGACCAAAAAGGACCAAGGTTGATGAAGTGTTTCAATATAGTTGAGACACTAACTACCTCTGATGTAAAGTTTGCTGAAAGAGCACTGGGCCAACAAAAGCTATTGGATTCATCACTCTCATCAGTAAACGTAGGTGCTGGTGCAAGTATTTCTGCGCAAACATCAGACCATTCAGACTATGATGCTTCTCAATCTTTGTCAAAGTCTGAGTCGATGTCTTCAGAAGAGTTGTTTTCACAAGAACGAAATGAGCAAAACAAGATGGAGTGGCCAAATTTAGCTATGATGTCAGAACGTTATCAACTATCGGACAGGGCAAGTGCAGCTGTAGCTGTTGCAACCTTTCCGGTGGTGTTGCTTTCATTGTGTGATTCACCACGAACGGTATGTGCGTGAAGAACAACACCATACATATATGCGGCGCGAACAGGCAATAGCAGAGTGACCATGGCATGTGAACTCTATTGTTGCTTGCTGCCACGATGCAAAGCTTTGCGCACATTCCGATCGCATCATAGAAAATGCTGCACTGAAAGATGCTGGCTTAATTACGGATTTGGACAAAACCTATGTCATTGACAAAAACAAGTTGCGAAGAGAAAGAGAAAAATACAGAAACATAATTAGTGAAGAAGAAGCAATATTTTACAAGTTCATTGATGGGATCTACATTGATGGAAGAAAGGACGCTACCTTACTAGCTGAACACGACGCAAAAACAGACAAATATTATCATAAAACTGAACTCCAAGAACACATTGTTGTTGTTGGGGAACCTGGTGCTTGTTACTTAACGCATGTTTCTCCACAAGATGGTAGAGGAATTACCATAGCAAATGAGGTATATGTTAAGTGACACCCTAAAAGTTGTAGGAACAGATGGAACTGCATCAATGCCGGGGTACAAAGCTGGATTCATTAGGTGCTTGGAAGAGAAACTGGGGAAACCATTGCAATGGGTAGTCTGCCTTTTGCACTGCAACGAGTTGTCTCTAAGGCATGTTTCTTGAATTGGATGGAACAACTGAAAGTCCTGACAGTTTTTCGGGGCCATAACAATTTTGAAAGCATTTCATCCTATCCTAAAAAGTGCTTTCTAAACGAAAGTAAAATTGTTTTGGTTTTTGAAACCTTTCCTTGCTTTTTTTTTTAAAAAAGTGCCAGTAGCGAAATTTTGTTATGGTGGCACGCATATGCCAACACACTACAATTTCATTTTAGCTAAATGCTTCTATTAACAAACCTAACAAAGCGCGATTGGCGTCGTTGTATCCGAAACAGTGGGTAATGTCGCCATTAAATGGAGAAGTATTATATAATTTACGTAAAATGTTTGTCTCAATGCAGCAAAGAGAACTTTTTAGTTTCAAACGATAACCAAACACACACTAGGGTGAGAACATGATGAAAGGAACTTAAAATTCATGAATCTTGCTTATTTTCGTCCTAAAATGTGAAGAAATGTGGAAACCAACAACAACAACCCAGTCAACATCAGATTTGTCGACGAAGCATCAGAAATTTATCTGAGGACATAACATCTGATGTCATGTTAATATATCAGAAGTGGCAGCACTGGTATCAATGATCCCGAACCTCTAGTGCAGTTTCGAGGAAGCTGCAGCCGAACTGCACCTATGTTTCGTCATAAAGGGTAACGCGTGGTGGAAGCGCACTTTTCATCCGATGGTTACTATCGTTGTGT
>Ga0210059_1009651_pt1 | contig 15036 bp, 12 predicted proteins | sample Ectturendosymbi2_FD_188042 | JGI IMG/M metagenome (GOLD analysis project Ga0210059, IMG submission 188042) | Ecteinascidia turbinata endosymbiont from Florida, USA - Sample 2 (SPAdes) (version 2) | ecosystem: Host-associated > Tunicates > Ascidians > Unclassified | place: Key West, Florida...
TAATCACTGCTTTGCGTACTTCCACTCGTTTTTACTTTTAATTTACTTGGACTGAAGATGCCGTATGGCGAAATCGATTTCCATTAAATAACATCAATGCGTGCTGATTTTTGTTACTTGTGCAGTGTGCACAGACAGTGCTTAAGTCTATTGTCAAGGTTTATAAGTTTGCTTTGAGCAAGCACATTCATTTTTTACTTTCGCCATACCTAGGATCTTTGCCCTATGCCTGATGCTAGTGATTTTACTGTAAGCTTTTTCATATCTGAAGGTAGCAATAACATGGGCATCATTAACATTTCTTAGCCTGCAATTCTTTTCTAAAGTTATGTGGTAATAACATAAGAACCAATGCATGTTTACCAATGTTGTGGGAAATATCTATGAAACTAAATTGTTAAGCTACTGTTGTAAATCACTATTTGTTTGATGCATTGTAGGCAGATCGGAATGGTTCTCTGCTTGACCTGATACAATTCTTTATTCATGCGGCTGGGTGCAAAGGATCTGTTACTCCACAGATGTTACGTGAGGCAGCAGAAGGTTTTCAAGAAGTCATTAAAAAAATGACTGAAGAGTTTGATGAGGTAAGTCATGACCACTAGGGAAGAATACCTGCAAGCACATTGCTCTCAGACCAACATCCAACAGAAAGTATTTGTTGCAGGCATTGGTTATGTGTTTATAGTGAGCTACCTGTTTTCTCTACAATTGGCCATGCTGAATTTTATGGACAGAGCTTGGGTAAAATGCGAAGTCGATTGGTGAAATTATTATTCTAATGTAGCTTTCACTAGCTCTGCTTCTGCAAAAGTACGACTTATAATTAAGGTAACCAAAAGTCAATAAAGTCAAATTTTCTGCCGTTTCTAAAGCTTATGAAACGTCTACAAACCAAATTTCACCCTCATACCATGAGGGTATCCCAAGTTATTCGGTCAAAAAAAAGTCAAAATTTATCATTAGGTCAAAATTTATCTTTCAGTCAAACTTTTTTGCAGCACAGTTTTTTCTCTTAAATATCGATATTTTACTGAAACTACAACAACAGATATTGATATACTTTTGCAAGTTTAGTTGTAATTCTGTAATAATAGTGGGTTTATTGCGAATTCTAACATAATAATGTTGTTTTGTCCACTATTGGATGATTGAATAGTATGTGGGATAGGCATGGTAGGCGAGAAATGTGGTCTTACGGTACTTGTTTTGATAAATACTCAATCCATTATCTAGGCTGTAGCTACATTTAAGCAAATGAGGCACTTGCCTCAGTAAACTTTCTGTAATGCTGCCACAAAACATTTTTGCAACGCTACATCAAATCATATTATATTGTGCGGCTGTTTTGAAGAGTGGCACTGCAGCTACACTGTGTTACAATGACCAGATACACTACCAGCCTAGATTAAATAAGAGCAGGATGTTAGGTCTCCATAAACTACAATTATGAACATGGCCAACTGGGCACGTAATTAACATATTCGCCTCGGCAAAAATTTGACCCTGACTATGGCCATGATTATGCATATAGTATTTCAGCTTTATGATGTTCTCAGATTTGACTCTACTGTCGTTATTTATGTAGTTACCAATTTTTTTAATTTCGAAGCTTAGAGTGCATGAATACACTTCTGGATTAACCTCAACATCTAAGGATGAATTATTTTGCAGTTGCTAACGCTGAAAATTTATAGGTCCAAATAAAGTCAAAATTTGTAAATTGTAAAGTCAAAATTTTAAGTTTTTAGGTCAAAAAATCGGTTACCCTACTTATAATATATCTGTTATTCAGTGTTCCCTCTAAGATTTTTGTAAGTCGGCTGGTGTCCAAAAAGTGCCGCCAAGATCAAAAGAAACTTGGCGCCCTTTGTAAATTTTCCAAAAATGCGTCAATTTTTACCGAAAACACGTTTCATCAACCATTTTTGATGAATGACCAAGAAAAATAAAAAATGGTCTTCACTTTTTCCAACATGTACACACGCAACATTTTCTGATAAACAAACGAAAAAAACAGTCATCACAAAGGCAATTAATGAAATCAGCTGCATGCAAACTTCCTATCCAAATGTGAACCTTTATTTCTCAGACAGTGGTAGTCATCATATGGTCCTGAATGACTGTTCTTGTCTTTGTTGTACGTTGCTTACCCATTACAGCAACCCACTCTAACCCTACAACCCCCATCTAAAACTTGAATAAAGCAAATGTAGTACAGCTCTGTACATAAAATATCTGCCGGTGGCCCCTCCGAAAATGGTTCACGACCCCCAGGTTGAAAATCACTGCGCTAAACCAACAATACAGTTGAATCAGGCTGATGATGCTGCACAATTTCTTTACTTAAACTTTGCCAAAACGTAGCAACTCTGAAATCGAAACAAGAAGTTTCGGTCAGGCCGATTCGGTCTGAGCCGTTTCGATCACGGGACTTTTCGGTATTGGCCGTTTTGGTCTTGAGACATTTTGATCAGACGATGAAATCTTGCAGAAATCTTACATGCTAACGTTTTATTGCAAACGTACTTGAATCAACGAAAAGTTTTATTTAAAAAAAATGCAATCGTAATCCAACCGTTGATCAGCATCAACACATGACTTTCACGTTAAGTTGACTGCAAACATACTTAAATCAATTCGGTATAATGCCGACTAACGTTAAATTTCACCTGTCAGACTGTTTTGTCACTTCGCTGCAGCATCAAAGGGAGTTTGTATAACACCAGCTAGCGTGACATTTCGCCTGCCTATATAAGCATTTATTTTGACTAAACAAATGTTATTGGTTGTTTATGTACAGAAATGTCATGATCGAAATGTTTCCAGATCGAAAAGTCACGTACCCCTCAGAAATATTGACAAATTATGTAACCCAAATTCGGAACCCTGTCAGGTGCTGTACCATTCCGGGTCAGAATGGATCTGACAATAATGATGGTCAAGGGGTCATTCCACTCTTCCCTAACCAAATCCACCAACTGCACCGTGGGCCCATGATCGCCTGCAATGCCTGGCACTGAAACAATTAAAGAAAGTTAATTTCAAACAAACAAGATTTGGCACAAATCACTATGGCAATCACGGAATCGACACTAGAGGTATGCTGACTCATCTGAAACTAAAACATCATAAATCACATGAAATACGCAACAATGAAATATAATGTTCTTCTGAGTCAAAACCTTCGTTTGTGGCTGACATGCGTTTGAAGTCCAATGCGCAACGGTTCTTGAAAGAAACCCAGTGTTTATAGGAAAGCTGCGTGTTGTTCATATCGTTTTCTTTGGCCGTTATTTTCATTATGAATCTCCATAAGCTTGTCAGATTTTCAACTGGCTGTTTTTTGCTGCTACAGTGCATCAATTTATCCAGTTTCCACGTTTTGTCTGTTCTTAAACGAAAATAGAATTTCATGTAGTTAGTCGACTGTAGATGTGTGAAGCGTCGAGCTGTCCTGCATAAAAGATGCATACCTGTTTGGTTTTAATGATGTTCATCAAAAAGAAGCCTCTCTCACCTCCAGCATTGCTGGCTGTAGAAGTTGTCCCAATTGCAACCAAAACTCTGAAACCAGGAAACTCTGTTGCCCCCCTTCTAGAGCTCAACTCGACACTAATAAATACTTGCTGACCTTCAAAAAAGTACAATTTCACACTTGAAAGCTTTCAAACTAACATCAATAAGGCGGAGAGACTTGAACAAAGACTAGTGAGGCTGACATCCAACTGCTTTTCATAATAGCCGATTTGCGATGCATGAATGTTTACGACTGCACTGATATACCATTTGACAGATTTCCGGAAAAGAGCATAAAAGCGGTTTTCAAACAACAAAGGAATTTTACTTAGTATGTCTCTTTGCTTCAGATTGGTTTCGCGTCTAGCAGCTAAATCCTGCGTCCAAAATCTGAAAATGGTTTGTAGCATACTGTCTGAAGTATGACTGAATTAACAGTGTGTTGGTTAACTAGGAAATAGCCTAAGAAACAAACATTCCTGACCCACTAGCTATGCCACGAGACTTTTCTGTAAACCTTGCAAGCAGAGAACTTCCAAAGTGCGTCTGAACTTCGCAGCAAACGGTTTCGTTTTTGGACGCATAAATCGTGATTATGCGCCCATATCTTTTTCTGTAAACCTTACAAGCAGAGAACTTCCAAAATGTGTGTGAACTTCAAAGCAAAAACCTTCGTGTTGGGGCGCATAAATCGTGAAAATTCGTACAGAACTTTCTCCGTATGCCTTGGAGGCGGAGGACGTCCAAAATGCGTCTGAATTTCACGGCAAACAGCTTTGTTTGTGGACGCAAAAAATGTGAAAATGCGCTCAGAAATGTTTTATAAAGCCTGCACGGAGAAAACTTCCAAAATGCGTCTCAACTTCACAGCAAACAGCTTCGTTTTTAGACGCACAAATCGTGAAATTTCACCCATAACTTTTTCTATAAACCTTGCAAGCGGAAAAGTTCCAACATGCGTCTGAACATCACGGCAAACTGTTACGTTTTTGGACGCAGCAATCGTGAAATTGCACCCAGAACTTTTTCATAAAGCTTGCATGGAGAAAACTTCCAAAATCCGTCTGAACTTCACAGCAAACAGCTTCGTTTTTGAACGCATAAATCGTTATAATGTGCCCAGAACCTTTTCTGCAAAACTTGCAGGCAAAGAACTTCAAAAATGCGTCTGAACTTCACGGCAAACAGCTTCGTTTTTGGACGCAAAAATCGTTATAATGCATCCAGAACCTTTTCTGCAAAACTTGCAGGTAAAGAGCTTCAAAAATGCGTCTGAACTTCACGGCAAACAGCTTCGTTTTTGGAGGCAAAAATAGTGAAAATGCGCCCAAAACTTTTTATATTGCTCGCAAAGCCAAAACTTCCAAAATGCGTCTGAACTTCACGTCAATTAAACAGCTTAATTTTTGGACGCAAAAATCGTGAATATGCGCCCAGAACCTTTTCTGCAAAACTTGCAGGCAAAGAACTTCCAAAATGCCTCTGAACTCCAAGGCAAATAGCTTTGCTTTTGGACGCAAACGTCGTGATAATGCGCCCATATCTTTTTTATGAAGCTTGCACGGGGAAAACGTCCAAAATCCGTCTGAATTTCACGGCAAACAGCTTCGTTTTTGGACGCAAAAATGGTGAAAATGCGCCCTGAAATCTTTTTATAAACCTTGAATGCGGAGAACTTCCAAAATGCGTCTGAACTTCACAGCAAACAGCTTCGTTTTTGGACGCGAAAATCGTGAATATGCGCCCAGAACCTTTTCTGCAAAACTTGCAGGCAAAGAACTTCCAAAATGCGTCCGAACTTCGCAGGAAACAACTTCGTTTTTGGACACATAAATCGTAAAAATGCGCCCAAAACCTTTTCTGTAAATCTTGCAGGCAGAGAACTTCCAAAATGCGTCTGGACTCAACAGCAAAAAGCTTCGTTTTTTGGACGCATAAATCGTTAAATTGCGCCAAAAACTTTCTTCATAAACCTGGCAAAGCCACAATTTCCAAAATGCGTCTGAACTCAACAGCAAACAGCTTCATTTTTGGACGCAAAAATTGAGAAAATGCGCCCATAACTTTTGTATAAAGCTTGCACGGAGAAAACTTCCAAAATCCGTCTGAACTTCATGGCAAACCGCTTCGTTTGTGGACGCAAAAATCGTGATAATGCGCCCAGAACTTTTGTTATATACCTTGCAAGGTGAAAACTTCCAAAATACGTCTAAACTTCGCATGAAACAGCGTTATTTTTTGACGCATAAATTGTGAAAATTCCCCCAAAACTTTCTCCATAAACCTCATCAGGCGAAAACTTCATAAATGCGTCTGAACTTAACAGCAAACAGCTTCATTTTTGGACGCATCAATCGTGAAATCGCGCCCGGAACATTTTTACTACAAACTTGCAAGCGGAGAATTTATAAACTGCGTATGAACTTTTTTTCACCGCTCACTGCTGTTTATCCATGCTGTGACCTGAGAACGGCTTAAATTGTGAAAATGTGTAAAAAAAAATATATATTTTCGAAAAAATAACAAAATTTTGTTTTGTGAAATTTTCTTCTGTGCAAGAAATTGCGTCCAAATTTGCAAATGCTGATTTTCAAAAGTTTTGTCAGTTGGCATCCAAAAAATATGCCGAAAGTGCCAGTTTTTTCAGCTTAGAGGGTACACTGCTGTTATTATGAATCAAAATATGTTTTAAAACTACTGTGCCTACAGTCAACAGCCTACATGTTTGATGGAATTTAGATGCTAGTTTTACTCTATGTCTGCTGTTTTTGTTGAAACACTGCAGTGACTTTTGTCACCGAAACATTTCAGTCATTTGTCCCATTCAATGTAACAGTATTCACTATTCTATATTTTCAGACATTGCGACTGAATTGACCTAAAAATTCTTTCAGTCATAAAAAAATTCAGTCTACAACTGAACAATGACTGAAAAAATCTAGTTTTATGCCAGTCTACATGTTCAAACTTGTGGCATTCTAACAGTACTGACTTCTCAGTTTGCAAGTGTTAGTGATTTCAGTCCACATGTCATTTTTGCAGTTAGTTGTCATAGAATCTGTTACCCCACAGAAGCTATAATTGATAAAACTTCAATTGCTTTGAACTTGTGTTGTCATAAGAACTCTGCTTTCTATACTCATAAGCAAAAGCCTATTAGAATGCTAATTAAATGTGTCATAAAAATCACACAAAGCTTCAAAATTACACATAATTTTTTTAAATTTTTATTGCTTGATTTAAATCAGTTAACCCTGTCCTAAGGTGACCAATTAAAATACCAAGTCAGAGTGAGACAGTATTTGTAAATTATGCCATCTAAGTCCTGAAACTATGGACATCACAGGGAGAATTGCAAAATAGCATTTAAAGCCTAACAAGCTGATATGTATGCAAACCTAATTCTGACAAAGAACTTAACTGTATGTGAACATTAATTGAATTTAGTTTCAGTGGAATGAAATTTGCAGTAAAACAAAAATAGAAAAGGGTAATGATGGAATTGTACACTAGACAGTAGTTTACAAGAGGCTTGTACGCTGACAGTAAGATTGACAAAGAAAAATTGCAAAAATCAAAGCAAAGACATAATACGCATATGCAAAGAAAAACAAAGGTTGTTGATCAGAGGTTTTTACTGGCAAAAGTGGATCGGTAGAACGTAAAATGCATAAAATTTTACAGTGAAATAGTTTTCTGTATTTGCATAGACCTAGGCCAAAGTTCCTTCCATTTTTTTGTTTATTGAATGTAATGCATCGTCTTTCAATGTGTCTGAACAGTTGCATTTTTCCTCATTTGCTGTGGTCCAAACTTTCAGAAGTTACTCATATGTTTCTCAAATTTGTTTGTTTGTGTCTCATACGTTTGTCTCAAACTCAAATTGCTCTGAGGGCCACTTGAGAACTTACTATAAAGTAATGCATCATGACGTTGACACAACAATGGCGCTAACTGAACCTTACTAGAACCAGCTTTAACAACTTATTTCTTGCAAAAGGTACTGTAAGTCATTGGCAAATCATTTCTAGTTGTCTCTACGTTTGTTTTAAAGGATCTTGTTTGTTTGCTAGCTGAGCACTTTCAAACACTGGTGAATAACTTAAATACTGATTATTTGAAAATTCCCAAGCATCAGGGACCACACAAAATGCCGTCGTGGGCCACATGTTGGAGATCTCTGGCTTAAAGTATTTTATTGCATTGACATAGAATTTCAGTACAAGCTACAATGATTATAAAGTGTAAAAGCTCCATTCTGATAAAAGTTGTTGTCAAAACTAATCAAAAAACTGAAATACTTCATCTGCTTGAAAGTTATTGCTGAAAACATTTCTTCATATGTTTCAGGACAGTGGAGATTATCCACTGATTGCAGCTGGTTCCCATTTTAGGAAGTTTCGATCCAGTTTTTGTGACTTTGTTCAGGTAAGATAGCTTTCTAGCTTGTAACTGAATTGTGCATGCTTTATTGTTCTAGTACTGATGTTATTTGGTGAACATGATTCTAACAGAGATATGGAGCTTGGTACTCCCTGTGACTTCCAATATATTTAGCATGGTTTACATAAGACAGGGTAAAAGTATTACCCCATTGCTCTGGTCCATCTCAGCAGGTTTTATCTGGGAATTATTTGAATTTTGCATATAAGTTGCTGTTTTTGTTTAACAAAAAAAGAAGCTCGCATGTTTATTCAGCACCATGTAAATCATGCAACTGTTGTGTTTCCCTAAATTTTGTGAAAGTACATGGAATATTTTTTCCTCTAAAATTTCGTGCTTAATCAACGTTTTTGAGACGGTTACTTGCGGTACGTCTCTCATGCTTTATAAAAACAATAGTAACGTTTTTTTATTTTGATTAATCTCTGCTTTTTATGTTCGCTGATGTTTTCCATTGTCTGCCAAAAATCTGCAAGAATGGTCAAATCAATTCGTGTTTATGAAAATCATGTTTTAATCATTTACAAGTGATTTGATGCCAAATAGGTTGTTTGAAACTAATATTTATTATATTTTTGTGATTGCAGTAAGAATTAGTCAAAAATTCCGGCTATTTTGAACGTTGAAGTTTAAAATTTTATTTTATTCTTAACTTTAGCCTAAACATATTCAACCACCAAGTTGTTCCTCAGGTTTCCTTTTAGGCATTCGGTTATCGCACGAGCTGTCAACTGTATTTTTACTGTTAAACACCCTGTTGATAATTACCTTCTTTTTATTGCCACAGTCAGGGTTGATTGATATGTGTCCCTCTGCAAAGATCATAAAAAGGCTCCTAATTTTCAGAAATTGTCACAAAGTGCAAGGTCTTCAATTTTGAAGTGCCATTTCGTACATTGTACAACCATAAAATATCAAAAAACTTTACAAAAGTTTTTAATGCTTCACAAATTTCCGACAAAATGGTATGCTCATAGGATGCAGGATCCCCTAAGGAAGGCGAGCAGGTCAAGTAGCATCCATGTTCAGTGTTTTCAAACTGTTCATGATGTAGATGCACGAAAATCCATGCATTACAAACTACCGTGCTCTTTTAACAGGCCTTGGTACGTCAGTGTCAGTACCAGATCATCTATGATCAATTCATGATGGACAACATTTTAACTCTTTTGACAGAGTTGAGTAATTCCCAGGTTCGAGCTTTCCGACACACATCAACGTTGGCTGGTGAGCGTAGAAAGACGAATGTTAACGTTATTGATTTGGATCATGGAGATGGCTAGGTCTTCATATGAACAATTGATACAATTTTTGATTAGTTTGCTTAGCGTTTTGTATGATGTACGTATAACTTAAAACACTCATCCGCATACATATTGTAAAGTCAGGCTGACCACTCAATACCTTAATAATTAAATTTTACTAGAGCTATGGAGCTTATTTGAAGTTCAGAGCTTTGGGATTTGTGGTTTTTGCCAACACGTTAATTTTGACACGAATTTAGTTGGTTCAGTCATGATTATGAGAAGATAAGCTAGTTTTTGAAAAGATGTGCTTTCAATTATTGGTAGGCAGGAGTTACGAAAACGCGTCAGACATAGAACAGTTTTACAACAAAACTTCGTCTTTGATTGACAATTGACAAGTTCAGATTTGTTGAGCTTTCAATCAGCCGACTAGGATCTACTTCACTTTGCGATGATTCAAACTTGCACATTTCTGTATTCAAGTAACTAGTCTCCACGAAGGCGACTGAGCTGAATCCATCAAAAATTTTTTTTTAAAATTGTAATGAGATTTCAGAACTGAATAAAATCCTATTTGAATGAGATTTCAGGACTGAATAAGATCCTATTTGAATGAGATTTCAGGACTGAGGATGCGCAGTGTTATGTGAAATCGATTTCCTAGCTGATCGATTCAACTCCGTCGTCTTTGTGAAGAATATTTTATTTTCTTTGATATTTTTCTCCGCAAGTATGTCTTTCAAAGCAGGAAGAGTTAAACTAAGTACACCCCATCAACTGTTTTGTTCAAAGTCGCCAATAAAAACGCTGTTCAATAGAATCAATGCATTGATTAGTGGCTGACTTTACCTGAAGACAAAGGACATATGATTAGAATTACTATCCGCCCCAGTGCATGTTGAGGCCAGACATTCTGATCTACGGCAGACTTTGTTTGTCATCAACAACCTGCTGAGACAATCGTTCAATAGCTTTCACTTTTTATTGATTGGCGAGATGCTTAATTTTGCATACATCAGTTTCCCTGGTCCGATTGAATTTGAGAAGCGCTGATGTAACGAATGCAATTTGCTAGTAATTAGTTATTAAGTTACTTCTGCAGTTATGTTGTTTTATTTAGTTAGTGCAACAGAAGTTAACCAAGGTGGCTTGGTCAGAGGTGCCTGGACACAGACTTCCCCGCCATCTGCTTTATCATGAGCTTCCCAAGGGCCGACACATGGTGGGGTCAGAGGAAGCGTATCAAGGACCACATTTAAAGTCGACCTTAAGTAAATGTAGGATTCCTTACGCCAGACTGGAGGCATTGGTCAGGGACTGAGACGAATGGCGTGTAGTTTGCGACAAGGGGCTGGCAACATTTAAACAGCAATAAATTGATGTGGCAAAAGAAAAGCGTGTGCGCAGACACTAGAGCAACCCACCCCCATCAACTAGACGGAGGCATCCGTCTGTACAGTACGTGGCCGTGTTTGCGCAACAGCCTTCGGGCCAAGGAACAACATGCGCCGACTCAAAGGAATGCGTTGAGCAGCGTCATCGTCGATCGACGGACAAGTAAGCGAGAGACAACAGAAAAGAGAGTGTCTATTGCGTGATTTTTGTCATATTTCAGCCTATGCAAATTTTTTTTCATTTTGTTAGTTGCCAACTTAAATATATTTTCCCTGTATTTTGGTTGACTTGAAGCACAAATGACCGCACACGCAGTGCATGACTAACCTGATAACGTTTGTAGAAAACGGGAGCGGTGACGTCAGTGCTCATTTAGAACATGTGCGTGCTGTGCTCTCTGGGAGTTGTCACCAAGGCTGTGGAGCCGGCATTCAAATTTTAGATGTTGGAGCCGGAGCCTGAAATTTGAATGCCGGCTCCACAGCCTTGGTGACAACTCCCAAAGTTTTTGGCTCCAGCCATCCAAAATCGCTTAGGCTCCGGTTCCACAGCCCTGGATGTCACACGTAGCACTGTCGACACAAATTGTTGTTTTTTTAAGCGCTGCACCCGCGATTCATTTGCTTACTTAGTAGCCTTTAACTTGTTCATCGTTTGAAGGTAAGTGCAGGCGGTTTAAGCAGTACGCATCTCTTGTGATTTTCGTTTTTTTGGAAGTTGGTGGTAATTCCAATATTTTCTGTTTCAGCCATGAAGCTCATGACAGGATTGGTCAATGTTGCCTTGCAACTAAGTGTCAGTCTGGATAATACCCAGCGTCAGTATGATGCTGAAAGAAACAAGGCGATGAGTAAACGGGCGTCAGAAAAGCTTGACATTTTACTTCAGAAACGGAAAGAGGTGCTTTCTGGTGTTTTTACTTTTAGCTGTTCAACGTGGTTGAAACTTCAAATGTTTTGGTGAATTTTAGCAGCTTCTTAATCTTTAGTTGTGTTGCAATGTGCCGTTGACGTCTATTTTGAAACCAGCGATATTATTCTTAATTGTATGACAACTTTGCAGTGTCTTTTGTTTGTACTAAGTACGTTAAGTCCTTTTTCAGCTCGAGGAACAACAAAGCGAAATTGAAAGCATGCTGAACGGAATATTCAAGGTTTGTTTATTGCTCTACTGATCTGGCTGTCTTGTGGTCCCTCCTCCCACTTTGTAAAGCGATGAAAATATAATATTGCTGTTAAACTGGACTGGTCTATATTTGGTGTTGGGGTGTTTTTTAATAAATGACGTAACGTGTTAGAGATTGACCAAATAGTGACCACTGGATTTTCTAAAGCACGATTTTGCCTTCTGCGCACTTGAACGTTTTGCATTGCATTTAAAGCACTTGCGTCAATAATGTTTTGTTTAGCTGTTCGGGCAATCAGAGGTGTAAAAATATTTGGTAAATATGTGAGGCTTGAATAGCTGCATTGAAAGGTGCCCGTGTGCTTAAGTTTTAGTTAGCTATCATTCTTAAAGTGCTTTAAAGCTGGTGAAACTACGTTTCAGGGTATTTTCGTTCATCGCTACCGAGATTACATCGCCGACATACGAGCGCTGTGTATGGAGGAGATTGGAATTTGGATGAAAATGTTTCCTAAAGTATTTTTAACGGACAGTTATCTGAAATATGTTGGCTGGACGTTGCACGACAAGGTAAGTCCGTGTACAAACCGACACGTTCCCACCGATGCGCAGTTGTTTCTATCACAGTGTTAAAATCAATATTTTACTGAGCAAAAGCTCTTTTCAATCTACCCATGAAAAAAATGCACGTAGCTGGCGTGTAGCCCTGGTGTTTCTTGCTTTCTGTTGCTGAAGTTGACTACATTTGTGTTTTTGCAGCAAAAGGAAGTTCGATCTAAATGCCTGAACACCCTAATCGGCCTTTACAGCGACACAGAAATGACAAGAGACCTGAAACTGTTTACCAGCAGATTTAAAGATCGCATAGTGTCAATGACTCTAGACAAGGAGTATGATGTTGCGGTGCTGGCCATAAAGCTGCTTGTCTTGATACTGGTGTAAGTTTAAGCTAATTTTTAAAATTTTGTGTCAAGGATCGTGCAAACCAGCGTTCTTATTCAACAAACACTCAAATTTAATCCTAAAGCGTTGCTTCGGCATTTTTGGCCGTTGTGTGGCCATCTTTTTCTTCCGATAATTCGAGTTGTGAATCTTTAGACAAATTGTCGGCACTTAAGTTGAAGTGAGTCGGTTGACAATTGTAATGGCGATTTGTAAACTCGCGGTTTCGCCGTCTTCTTAAGTTTAGATAATTTTGCTCAAACATTTTAAAACAACCCTGATGCAAAGCACCAGATAAACTGCATTTACTTCAGCATAGTTTTGTGTTTATTTCGCTGCAAGCGAATTATGCAAACGTGAAGGTCTGAACGAAAAGTCAGTGGAAATAATTTTTTGAGCTAAAGCGTAAAATGTCATCTCATTTGCGACATTGGCAGCTTGTTAAAAACAGCGTTTGATCTTGTTTGTGCTTCTGTTTGGATCCCAACGTCGGAAGAGTCAACGTCTTACAAGATAAACATGCTGTTTGACTGGTGCCAATTGTAGAAGCAACTGACAAGAACAAATGCGCTTTTTCACTGAAGCATCTCTTGCTTTCCTCAAACTTTTTGCTTGCAACTGCGCTGTTGTCATATAAGTTTCCATATGACCATTGATGTGCGTTGTGTAAGGCAGTGTCGCGTCAGACATGTTTGTCTTAAAGACGCCTCGCTTCTTCATCAGCTGTTTTTTCTCTTAGAAATTGTGGCTACGACACCCCGGTGTTGACGACCAGCGATTGTGAAAGTGTTTATCAGCTTGTCTTCTCGTGCCATCGCCCTGTTGCTTTGGCAGCGGCTGAATTTCTCAACAAGCAGTTATTCATGGACAAGGTATTTTCATTCGTTTTTCTTATTTATTTTGATAATTTTAAACCTCAGTGGGAAACTGTTTAGGATCGCTTTTTTGTGTTTTTCAAGACCTTGAAAAAGTATTATATTTGGTTGAAATGTACATAAAATATTGGGAAACTATGGAAATTCTAAATTCAACCATTTGTTCATTCAAATTTTGTTCTTCACCACTGATGACAGTTCTGCAGATGTTTTTACATTGTGTTCCATGAGTAATATTTTCAAAAAATGAAGCTAAATGATGGCGTTAAAATCTTTTAATTTAGTATTGGAAAGGTATTGAAAAAAGTAAAAAAGTAAAAGTTTATAGAATTCCGACGTCAAGAATTTCCCGACGGCGGAATCCGAGCCTGGTCGGGAAGAAGTCCGAGTCCGGTCGAACGATTCTGAAAGATCCCGATGATGAACCAAAATGGTGTCTTAACTGCTGGACTGGTGCGGCGAGAAAAGTGATGACTCTTTTAGTCACCACCCTTTTGCAGAAAGTTCTTGTCTCGGTGCGACCTCCACACCCGCCACGCATTTCCTGCACTGACCATTTTTCAAACCGGAAATTCCAAAAGCATCGTGATTTTTGGAAATGACCTCTAAGCTCTCTAGGGCCGTTATGCGAAAACGTTCATAAATGTCGTGCGTGCTCTGCCACAGTGTCTGTTATCTGCTTTCTGGGATGTACTCGACGCATGGTTTACATTAACAGGAAGTCACGCCTGGTTATACCAAGCGTGGGAGAAGACGAAGCCCAAACGCTCCGCTTATTGCCGATCTGGTCATGTTCTTCATCGAGAGTGAGGTGCGCAGTGTCGAGAGTTCATGAAAAGTTCGTTTTGCGTCATTGCAATCACAATGACGACGCCAAAAGCAATTTCAGTTTGCTGTGGTTCTGCCTGGTACTGTATAATGGAAATCGTTCGCAAACTTCCTTTTCTTTTTCAGTTGCACGAACACGCGACATACCTGGTCGATTCATTGTGGGATGTCGCCAGCGGCATGCTTAAGGACTGGGAGTGCATGTCTGACATGTTGCTCGAAGAACCGGCGAATGATCGCGATGCTCTCGACGAGCGACAGGAAAGCGCGTTGGTCGACATCATGGTCTGTTCAGTGAAGCAAGCAGCAGAAGGTGCACCGCCGTCCGGACGACAGGGTTACAGCAAAGTAAGAGCTTGCAACTGTTTAGGAATATTGCAGCGGGTTGCGACCTGTTCCGCCGCTTTTTGGTCGGTCATTGTAATAAAAAATGCCTCAGTTTCTCCTCCTGCCAATGCAAAGAAGCACCGCCAGTGGCCGGTGAAGGAAGTAAAGTGAAGTAGTGAAGGAAGGGCGGTGAAAAGAATAGAGTGGAGCAATGAAGGGAGTAGGTGGGACAAGGGAGAGCGAAACTACGTCTAAAATAAGGTGGTGCAGTGAAGAAAGTACAGCAAGATGAATGGTGCGGCTTCTGACGGGAGTAAGATGAGGAGCGAAACTAC
>Ga0210059_1009652_pt1 | contig 15036 bp, 13 predicted proteins | sample Ectturendosymbi2_FD_188042 | JGI IMG/M metagenome (GOLD analysis project Ga0210059, IMG submission 188042) | Ecteinascidia turbinata endosymbiont from Florida, USA - Sample 2 (SPAdes) (version 2) | ecosystem: Host-associated > Tunicates > Ascidians > Unclassified | place: Key West, Florida...
CGGTGAAGTTGTATGGTCGGTGTGCCACGGAGCCTCTGTTTCTTTATTAATTAGGTCATATGCTTGCAAAGGTTGAGTACCCCTGCCTTAGAAGATGTCGAAATAGGATTATAGGATTATTCAAAGCAATGTTTCATGAATGTCACTAAGAAATTACAACACATTTTAACCAGTTCCCACACTCAAAGATAATCAACGCACTCAAATAAGTCAAGAACCTATTGTTATAACTAGGGCAACCAATTTTTTGACCTATAAATTTCCTGCATTTGCAACTGCAAACTAATTCAGCTTTGTGTGTTGTGGTTAACTCAGAAGCATATTCATGCACCATACCTTGAAACTTTAAAAATTGGTTGTTTAACTTTAGGGATGATATATTGATCAGTACATTAATAACCACAGTAGAGTAAAACCTGAGAACCTCATGAAATTGAAACATTATATGCATAATGGATTGAGTATTTATCAAATCAAGCGCTATGAGACCATGTTTCTTACCTTACCATGCACAACCTACGCAACATTTAATTGTCCAGCAGTGGGAAAAACAACATTATTATGTAAGAAGTCACAACAAAGCCACTATTATTACAGAATTGCAACTAAACTATCAATATCTGTTGTTGTAGTTTCAATAAAATATTGATGAAGAGAAACAACTGCAAGATACGTTTTACCTAACAATAAATTTTGACCTAATGATGAATTATTACTTTTTTGACCTAATAACTTGGGAGTCGCTCGTGGTATGAGCGTGAAATTTGGTTTGTGGACGTTTCAGAAACTTTGAAAAAAGCAGAAAATTTTTGACTTTTGATTGCTCTAGCCAGTGGCGTGCAAAGGTCTGGTGATGCACAGGATGATTGCTTGATTATATGCCCCCTTACCGAATTCTAGTATTGTGCAGTGGTATATGGTGGTCGTTGCTAGATATATGCTGTTCGTGACATCCCAGATGACATCATATTCAAGTTTCTAAACCAACGTTTTGGCGAAGTTTGTTGACCCAACATGCATATTATTCTACATACACCCTCCTTACTCATTGTTATACAATGTGTCACTGTAATGAACATAAATTATCAGCGCTCAAGTTAGCCTAAGTTAGGAGACTGGAGCAAAATACAGCACTCAACGCTAAGACAGAGCAGTTCATAATTGCAAAAATATCTGGCAATGTGTTAAACCTTTAACGACCACACTGGCCATTGTGATGGCCTCTACATTTCTGGCCATTACTTGCCAGCTGCTAGAGTTAGAGAGCTGTTCAAACCCTTGAAAGATCCGGAAAGTCTTCTAGTTCTGATTTTTTAAAATTGGAAAGTTTTTGATTTCAGGTTTTTTTCTAGATGATGGCCAGAATTGTAGCGGCCAATATAGTGATCGGTGCGGGCGTTAAAGGGGAGTAGAACACACTCAGTGCTACCTCAGTGCCGTTCACAACTGCAAAGATATAAGCCTGCGCATTAAAACAGTGGAGTACAACACACTCAACGCCACTAAAGGGCAGTTCACAACTGCAAAAACATCAACCTACGTGAATGTCTTGTTGAGTAGCAGTTGAGCAGAGAAGGTATGCAGCTGGGATGGTGGATAGATACCCTGGGTTGACAGTTTCAAACTTGTGAACTACACAAGAATTGAGAATGCGCATAAAGTACTCAAGAAAACTTTCGTTTAGTATGTGGCTGTTATATGTATAATGACTGGGGTCAGAACAGAAGCAGGCTTGTGTGAGCTGTTATGATCAATCTGCCTGAACTGCCAATTAATGACGAAGCTCGAAATGATGCACATATTGCAAGCACAGGTGTGCAGCTGTAGTAGCGCACACCCAGGGTTGCCACATCAAAAAATGAAACAGGAAAGTAGTGATGCATCAAAAAGTCAGCTAAATCAAGCAAGTTGAAATACGACAGTTTTGAAATTTGGCACAGAAAATCAATTAAATGTCCATAATCATCTTTCAATCCTTTTTTGTGATTTTCCTTTCATTGCACGATCTGGAAAAAGTCACGCCACTATCAGTTTGATTGGTGTGCACCGCACACCTAGTGTATAGGTCCCTGGTATTGGAGAATGTGAGAATTACTGGCAGTTATACGTAAAAACTAGTGTTGCCAAAAAAACAAGTTTCGAAAAATTCAATCATTGCAGCATATGTTAATAGCCTTACAATAGGAAAAATCATCTAGTTACAGCATTTTAATTTTTGTAATTTCACTCTTTAGATGCCTGGGACCTTTGCCCCGTTCAACCCCCACCTCTGCACGCCACTGGCTCTAGCTATAACATCGATTCACACAAAACCTTTTTAGTTTCACTGTTAGTGAGGTAAGGAACACCATATAAATTGCGGATCTAGTACATACGTCATATGTGGGTGACTTCAACCTGAAGTGTTTGATGTGGTCTGCAATACATTTAAGTCATGATGTCCAGTATTCAAACACTTGTAAAAGAAATTGGTTTAAATGGTGTTGAAACTCAACAATGCACTTTGGTTTGTGTGTTTGTTTCACAACAATTATTTTTCAGGGTTGATACACTAAAAGTGATGCGGTTGCAGTAGTTATGATTCATTTTTCTGAATTATGTGGTTGGTTTGATCCGATTCTTATTAGTTTTTGTTCATTCTAATGCTTATTGGGCAGGATAATGCAACAGCCTTGAGCAAGAGAGAAGGTGTTAAGAATTTGCTTGCTCAAATGCTTCCTAAATTTCGGCGACAAATTGACAAGGAACTGGAAGAAAAGAACAGGTGTTCGTATCATTGCACTTTTATCTACATACTCAGATGTGTTGTGTGTGATTTTAAGCATATTCTGTGATGTCATCTGTAGTTTATGGTTTTCACTGCATCACCAGTTTAACTTTTATGTTTTGATAAGCAGGTTGTTGCAAATGGACCCCGAGCTTTTTCAGACGTACAAGGATTTGGTAGTCAGTGGTATCATTACACCTGAAGAATTTTGGACGTCGCATTCTGGTGTAAGAAACTGATGTTACCTATCGGTCGAGTCTTGAATTACAGTTGGCTTTAATTTATTTTCAGAGCGACCAACTGATAATACTTGTTTTATGCACGTTATAGAAACTATCGGTTGGATCCGGCGCGGTTCAAAAAGTGGGCGTATCGGCATCTTTTCTTGCTGATGTTAAACCTCAAGCTGATGGATGCAATGGCTTGCGATACAATCTTACTTACGACACTATACAGTCCATCTTTGTTACATATCCCGCAGGTGAGGTTTTGAATGGTTTCAGTTTGCTTGCAACTGACAGTAAACTGATTTGCAATTTTTCAGTAAAGAAAAAATATTTGGAAAAAGTTCCTGACAAACTTTCCGAAAAGGAGTTTTGGACAATGTTTTTCCAATCACATTATTTTCATCGAGATCGTGTTAATCAAGGTGGTAGTAGCAAGGACATTTTTGCTGACTGCGTAAAAAAGGATGATCAAGGTCGGTGAATAATTGTGTTGCTGCTGACTGTGTGTTGCATATCTTTATTTTTCATGTCTCTGCTAATGCTAAATTTGCAAAACTTCAGCGAATGTTTTATTAAACATTCTGTCAACCTGTATACTTTTCGGATTATGCTTTTTTGGATTCTTTTGGAAAGTTTAGTGGCTGACCGCTGATAGTATGGATTACACTTCAGAATATGAGTAATATTTCCCAGAAGTATAAGATCCATAGTCGTCAAGTCAAGATGACATAACATGGTGGTTTTGTTCAAGCAAAGCCTGTTTTCTCGGCAAAATGTAAAGCGGTGTAAAATGTTTTGTACCACACGTTTAGCTCTGTTTTTATTTTCGGATAGCTTGCTACATGTGTTTCAAGGATACCAAATGGTATTTTGGTGAAGCCTAATTTTCTGTCGTCTGCGATTAGGGCAGCGATTACAGTGCGTTCGGATATTTGGCCAATTCTAAAACGAAAAAATTGCACGTTAGTATCATCCTCTAGTCTAGTACAGGGGTTCCCAACCTTTCTCTTAGCATGTACCCCTTGAGCTTTTCAACAGATGAACATGTACGCCAAAAATTCTTCTGGCAAAATATTTTGTCATGATTTTTCAAAGACATATTTGTCAATATTAAGCATATAAGATTTTTTGAAAAATATGTATAAATATTTGGAAATAAATAATATGTAAATATATTTTCTCTTCTGTTGCTAACCTTAAATGTACCCCTTCAGATTGGTAAATGTACCCCAGGTTGGGAATCCCTGCTCTAGTCATTTGACCCTCGTTCCGACCTGGTACGGCATTCAAACGAAGTAACGGGAGTTCGCGCAAGAGACGCCTTCTGACAAATATCAAGTCATCAATAGTAATTCGACGTTCTCACTGAAGCGTTGCTCTATACTGTCTAGATATCCTTGCTCTTCTGCGCCGTGGAGTAAGAGATGTTTTCAATGATTTGACATACTTTGATGACGATGACAGTGCAAGAGATGAGGTAAGCAGTGTTTTTAAGATGTTTTTGAGGGACCGAAACGGTCTCTCAAAATACAATAGAACCTCGCTTCACTGCCATCATCAAAATACACTAAAGCCTTGCTTTACGACCATCTCGGTATTTAGCTAAAATGGTTGTAGTTCCTCAAAATGACTTAGCGGTCACCAAGGTCAAACCTTAAAAAAACTGGAGGTAAGTACAACGAACTCATGTACTACTTGCAATAAAGGCTGTTTTGATAATTCTGCTCTCACCAAATTTGTTGATTACGTTGTGCACCAAAGGTGAAATCAAACCGATTGTCATTAATAGTTAGCATTTGCATGTAAGAAGCCAGGTACGTTATTTTGATTTAGCGTATTTCATGACGTTCATTCTTTCATTCAGGGATACGGCACAAACGTCGATCGAACTCTTCTCACAAAAGGAAAACAGTCCAGTACACAGTTGATCAATAAAAATATTATAAAGCGGTTCAATCATCAGAACGCCATGGTGCTTTCAAGCAGCAACAGGTTGGTGCAGTATTTCAAGTTGCGTTGTTTTTAAACAGTGGTTTCGTCGCATAATCTTTTCATGTTTGACATGCTGTTGTCGTAACGTAATAAACTGTACGTAAATGGCATTGTACCATGCTTGACAGGCCACTTTTTGATGTGGTTGCCAACAGGGTTGCAGAGTCGGAGGTGAAATGTCCGACTCCAGCTCCTAGCTTCCAAAATTTTCCGACTCTGACCGTTCCAAAATTTTCGACCCCTTAACATAACGTGAAAGAAATTTGGCTGTCAACAATGGCAAAGAAGCGAGTAGCAACTAGCAATCATTGGAAATCGTGGTGCACAGCAAAAATTATCTGTTTCAGTAAGTTTCAAAAGAAATTGTACCATTTCAAGTTGAAATATTGAAATTTTCAACAGGCACGTGCTAGGACTCTTAACTTAGGAGTGCGATGTAAAAAATGATGCAATTGGACTTCCGTAGTCGGATCATGGATCCGACTCCTAGTGGTCTTAGGAATCCGACTCCACCAAAAAACCTCCGACTCCGCAACCCTGGCAACAACCAGTTGCACGCGAATGGTGCTAAGTTGCAAACTCGTAATGATTTTTCATTTACAGAACAGAAATTTCAGAAAACAGTGTTGGCACATCAGCGGAAGATGGTGAACCACTCAGCAAAAAGGTTGGTTAATGCCATGACTAAACGTTTATACAGAAAACGTCAGATTGAGAATTTTACTGCCAGCAAGACGTACTGCGGCCACGTTCGTCTCACGTCGTCTTTTCCGTCTCATTTCATGGGCTCATCGCGAGTTTGCGGCATCCTTGACACCCGTGTAAAACTTCGTAAAACTTAAAAGGCAAAGGTTTATTATTTTAAATATCTTAGAATTCAAAATAGTTCTCTTATTGTTTTGAAGCTAGTTCTCGTGCGGTATTAAAGATAATTAACAGCTCTAAGAACTAACTTTGAATTCATTTGTTTTGCCTAATTTATACATATTAGTCCAGTAACTTGATACAAGGTGATAACAACAATTGCCTTTGCAAAGCAAGAAGGAAAATTTAAAATTAATGCAAGTCATGATGGCTTTATCACCAATCTGTTACAGGCATTGTTTGCATGCTGTGGTGTTAACCAACGCAAGCAAAACGCTGAATAAGCCAACAGAAATGTGTTGTGCGTGCAGGTTAACTCCTGCCGTTGCGATTGATATATACTTTGAATTGCGTTCCTAGAGCAATAACTTACATTGTTTGTATTTGCAAACAGCGTTTGAAATGCTTCACTACTCAATTCTAATGGCCTTATGGTAAAGTTTAAGTGCCTTGGTACGTGATTCGCTTCCAGTTTCAGGTCACATTTATCGAAATTTGCTAAGAAAGTCACCTTCGTGAGATTATGCAGAAAATCTTGTGTTTCTCGGAACAACAGGATGCTTAGCTATTACAAAGGTTCACGTTGTTGCTAGCAACAACTTCGTAAATATGGATGCAAATGCAGGTAGTAAGGCCGTAACAGGGATAATGTAGGGAATTGAACAACATCTGCGGTATTGATAAATACGCCGTTTATTAAGACAAAACATCCTAAAACAAAGTTTGCTTCCATAGAGACATCCAAGTAATTCTCTGACTGGTCGGTTCTGCTTCCAAGCTAATCGATAACATGCCTGATTTCACTGTAAAAGAGCTGGTGTGGTTTTGTGTATGTGTGCTCATGCTTTTGCTGCTGATATGCTATATGTGCGTAAGTGCAAGAGACTTCTTCTGAGCCTATGAGTTTGCCAGATAGCGGGCGTTCAGACGTTGGCTGAAGAAAATAACGTTTTATTAAAAACCCCCAGAACTTACTAGTTTGGTGTGAAAAACCAAAACCTGAATCAATGGAACAAGGTAAACGTGTGTGGACGTTTTAGACAGATGTTCAGCAAAGTAACGAAGATATGTTCCGTATATGACAAACAGCGAAGTCAAAAATCTCTAGGAATGAAATTTAAAGCTATTTATGCGCTCACTAAGCAGGATTATTCAGTTAATTGTGTGGACTTTTCTGGACTGACCAGTGACCACGTACTTCGTAATTTTTATCCTGTTCTGCCGTGTGCTACTGTGTGTTTTATATTTGGTGGCAGAGAATGGCAAATTCGGCACTGACTTGTGGTCTTTGGGGCAGACCCATAGCCAGGTTTAAGGTTTGGGGACAAAATACATTTTTAGGGGGGAAATATTTTTGTTTTTAGTATATTTGAAACAAATTTTTCTGGACACAACAAAATTTGAGGGGGCACAAAAATTGTGGGGGAGCACTGACCCGAATGTTCCCCCGTGGCTACGCTGAGCCTGTTTAGGAGTATTGCCATTTTGCATGTAAAGGTCTAAATATTATGAAGTAATTTTTCACAAGTAAATATGTAACAGCATCACATCATGGCTTTGCCTTCCATGCATATGCGAGTTACAGTATGTAACTACAGATGAGATACGTTCAGAGACATTTTTCAGATTTCCAATCCTGGTGTAGTGCTAGTGACTGCAACTTTTCTAAAGATTGGTAAAATCACAGCCCTACTTCTGTTTTAAGTTGGAAATACAAAAATAAGTTCAATTAAAATGTTGGATGTGCGGCCAAATGAAAAAAACACTTGAAATTTTTGTTTAGAGAATATGAGATTGTTTAAAGGGATCGGTCATACTACGCGCTTCTTATGTCGATATGAAATAATGTCTAAGAAATTGTTTCACCTCCAAGCCCTTTTTCTCTGTTGGAACATTTGTGGCCATACCGACAGTATAGGGTAATTGTCCTGAGTTAGTAATCAAAATCTCTAAAAGAGCTTCTAATCTTGACACAGATCACTTGTTTCTTGCAAAACTACGTTGTCGTTTCGCAATATGTCCTATGTTTCCCCCTGAACAAAATAGTGGTGTGTTTTGCCTATGTGCTGGTATTTTTGTTTGTCTCTTTGTTAAAGCACATATCATCATCAGTGGCTCACTGCATCATTGATGGTAGTAACATATGGTAGTAATGTTTTATTCCTTTTTTTTCGATCTGCTAATCTTCATGGAATACTTCATCATTTTTCTCCAACAATTAATATTTTTCTCACGACTGGTGATTTAGGCGTAAAGCTGTAACCCTTGTTTCGTCAGATGATCGTAACACCTAGTTACAATTGATACGGTCGTTGCCTCTGTCCATCTGTGGCGCTTTTTGCGCTGACAGGAAAATCAATGTCTGTCCATGCTCAACAAAAAATGCTTTTGCGTAGGTCAAGCTGAAAGAAGCCACAACCTACAGTGACTTGGTGGAGAGCGACACCAGACCCGCCCAATCACTACACTTGCATCGTTCCGAAAGGTACAGCCTGCGAAGCGAAACGGTAGTCTGGGCCACCTAAAATTTCCAGGAGACCGTTCGGAAATTATATTGTGAAATTCTAACTTAGATATAGCCATGGACCAACAATTGTGAAGCAAGTGCACCAAGAACTGAACGGTCAGAAGGTTCGTGAAGGAATGGAAATCGTCTTATCACAATGTAGAAATTACAAGCCCCGTTTGGCCCAAGTGAGTTCGACCTTTCTCGTCAAATTGCTTCTGTATCAAGTTTCAAACGAACCGTTGTTATGGTTACTCAGTTTCTAATCTCCATTTTGAGCTGCTTCAGGTCTGCGCACAAGTGTTGCTGATGCTGAAAGTCACTTCATTTTCGTTTGTTAAATGCGTCTTTCATGACCTTGTGGCAAGTATGCCATGTTTTTGTGATGTGGAAACCGTTCCTGTGCGGCCTATGTCGCTCCGAAAGAAAAGACAAATGTATGTGGCACTAGAAGATCGTGTCACAGAAAAATATTTTCGCTTGTTTGTCAAAAATTAGCTCCGCGGATTCTTGCCTCCAGGTAGATTGCAATAGCATGTGGTCGCTTGGTTTGCAAAGGACGTCAAAATTAATCGTAGACTTTCAAGATATGACGATTATCTACGTATCAACCCGTCGCGTCTCCTTCGCATAACTAAAATTTTCGAAAGAGAAGAAACAGTATGCTTTGAAACTTATTGAATACTTTGCTCTTAGAGCGTTATTGTAGAAGAATAGAGGATGTATGTTTCATGGTTAAACTTTCTTGCTTCGGTGAGAAATAATGCCCCTGTCGGTTACACAAGAACAAGTGACAAAAGCGAAGGCGGTTGTTTCAAATGTCGCAGTCTCATGTTGGAAACCGATGCCGAGGTACACTTGGAGTTGAAATTAACAAAGTTAATTTGAATTGGACGTGAATTGCAACAGCTAATTAGTGAATAATGATTTATGCTTGTTTCTTATTTTAAGTGACCGTAAATTAACAAACGCAGTAAAATCTTGACCAACACCGAAAAGTCCAAAAACAGTATTTGAAAGTTTTCTCCAGTTCAGGTGTTCATATTCAGGTAAAGCTGTGAACGGGTCGCTTTCGACCTGAATCTGCCTCAAGTCGTTCTTCTGTATGACTCGAAGCTTTTGGGAAAAAGAATGACTTACTCAAGTCACATTTTTTCCGAAAATCTCTACTTGAATCGAGGCGGCGATCTACACGCGCGAAATGTGTAGTGTCGCTACGACCTTATTTCTACTTCTAGACAATGGATTCAGGAGGAGCTGCTGCTGCGTTGTGCGATTTGTCTCCGGATGCAAATAACGCGAACCAGGTTCAAACAAACATCGTCCAACGTACACTCCCGCCTCCTCAGCAGGAAAGCTTAAAGCAGTTGTACATGTCAGCCATTGAGCTTTGCCGTCATTTTTGGTTTTGCTTTCCCGCGAATTCAACTTTTCTGCAAGAAAAGGTTGGCGATCGGTGTTTGCATGAAGTAGCAGTTGACACTTTCACTGGAACTGACCTCACTCATGATATGTTCAGGTTGTACGAATGTGCAAAAGCATTGAAACGTTTCATCAAACTCGCGTCCGAACTTTTCAGGAAGAACTGAGAAGAAACATGGTTCACGCTAATGTAAGTGGAATGCGTAAGCTTGATGAAGACTTCTCGATCTGCTTGATCAAGTCTTCCGGTGTTTATCAGCGCACCACAACCCAACAATTGGTGCTTGTTTGTTGAGAGCTTCACATGTGGCACTGTGTGCTTTGGTCTGTAATGTCTGAGTGGATTTAACATGATTTTTAAGGAACTCACCACAAATTTATTAAAACAAATAAACACGATGTCAAACTGTGAATTCGATTCGGATGGATTAGTTACAGTAAACCTCGGTAAATCCGGATTCGATTTGACCGACGATTTTATGCGGTTTAGGCGAAGATCCGGATTAACCGAAGATGGTTGTTTCCAGTCTGATGTCATCTAAGTACTGAGATACGGTGAAAATCTCGTATTTTGAGCACATTTACGACCCAACAGCAGTCTTTCGCAGAAACAGAACGAATTTATTGATGTATACAATGGTACATCAGACTAGTAAATGCCATATCCAGGCAGTTATGAACAATCTTAAGTTCATGATTTTAGATTGCTTAGCTGCGAAGAAATCTGGGATTTTGGAGTGACGCAGATATTTCTGCGACTGGTCCGTAGGCAGTCACTCTGTTTGAAAGGAAATACCCTTTAGACATCTTACAAAGGCCTACAATACACTCGGGCGTAGTGCTCTACACACGAATACTCAACACTGATCAATAGATTGAAATCGTGGTGCCGCGGCGTGCCTTGAGCGGTATGTTCAAAGTGATATGTTATGCCCGTGTGTGACGTAATAATCGTTTCTACGATACGTCGAATGTTGCGGCAGTTGTTATCATAATTCTAAACGTTCGTTGTTGATCGTGAGCACCCTAGTACTGCGTCTGAAAGCTGCCGAATTTTTGTTGAGACAAGTCAGTGCACTTAAGAACACAACAGCGTGGAAGTGCACAAAAATCCGGATTACGAGATGTGAAAAGAGCAGATCTTATCCGGTATTGGCGAAGATCCGGATAAACCGAAGATTTTTATAAAGAAAACGCTAGAAATCATTCGTACCACCAGTTTTATCCGGTTTTGGCGAAGATCCGGATTAACCGAGGTTTACTGTAGTTAAAAATTGTTTATCTGCGGTCACAGCTGCACACCTGGCCCAAAAGCTTTTCAGTATTCAGTTGTCTTGCATATGAATGGAATGACGGACGAGGAACACTTGCTTCCCCTTGCAAAATGTTTGTACTCCAGCAGCACAAACGTGTCTCGCGAACTGAAAGAATCTGTGTCGATCGTTATGGAACTTATTTGCAGATTGTAAATCGTGAGGAAGGTCCACTCCAACGATTTCATGTAAATCTTAGTCTTTGCGTTGTTTCTTCTACGACTATGCAGGCCTCAATCCTTTTCATACTTCAAAATTTGCAAACGTATGCCCAAAACGGAATATTTTTCGCCAGGCTCCTGAAAACGTTGCGCGGGTGGGAATATATAATTTTTTTAGTATTTTAGAAGGCGGGCATAGTGTATGTTGTCACTTCCTCAAAATAGAAATGGTGATAGTGATAGCTGAAAAACGATTGAGTTCGAAGAACGTCATGGATTGGGTAAAAACCTTGATTGATGCTCATTACTCAATCGTGTATTTAGTCGCTTCATTCTTTCACTAACGTCCTTGCGGTAAAACCCCGGATGCAAGAGGTTTCAGAAAGAAACCTCAAACAATGTCTTGTCAGTGTGTGAGAGCTAACCTTTTGTATAGGACTAGCGATGAATAGCCCGCATTCTGTTTACTAGTAAACGTACTGAACTTGTTTCTACTTTATTTATGACGAGTTGAAAATACATTGCAGGTCACAGAACATCTGGAAGACATGTTTAATGCAGTATACAACAAATTCCACAACTGGCAGTCCAAGAAAATCAGAAGATGACATTTCGGTTAAACTTTTGAGTTTCTTTCCTAGGGATTTTGCGTTACTGCCATTCTTTTGTTCTTCTTTGCAATAAAAAGCGGAACTTCAGTATCGATCAATGGGGTGTTTACGCCCGAAGTGTTGTGGTTGTAATTTCGTTTGTACAGTAGAATTTGGCTGCATCATCACTTCGCCTATAGTGACGCTTTTTCGTCGCCCTTTTGTCCGTTTACAACAACCGTTGCAAGTTTTCTTTACACTTTGAAGTATAAGACTATGTGGAGCCACCACGCAAATCTTTTATTCCCGAATGGGAACGCAGTTAATTATGCGGCGAAAATTTGAACCGTGATGTAACAATGATATCAAGGATTGCTCCATCAGCAGCATTCGAGGCAAATCGTTACGTGAGTTTTACTGTAGGCATGGGCGTCCGCAGGGGGCCATAAAACGAGCATTTGCCCCCTCTTAGAAATTGGGACTAGGAACCAAAATTTTCTAGAAAACCTGAAGTTAGCAGCTAAGTTCCAATATAGGCGTACGAGGCGGGGGGAGGCTGCCTCCCCACCAGCTTGAAAAATTTCAGGGCAAGCGCAAAGTTGCTCAAAAATCCTGAATGTGAAAAGTATATCCAATGCAGTGAAAAATTTCAGGGCAAATTCTGTTTTTCAGGGTGAGGGCAAGTTGCTCAGAAATCCTATACGGTGAAAAATATTTCAATAGAGTATTCAGTGTATATTCACTTGGGGGTGATCCGTGTAGTGTGTAATCTGGACCAAAGTCATGACTGGTTATAATGACTTTTATCTGGACCAAGCCCTCGTTTTGTGGAAAAATCGAACAATAAGATGTCGATTGATCAACAATTTGAAATGAGAATTTGGTAACTCTTTCTTTGTTCGTTTTCGAATTTGCGCTGGGTAGAGGTGCAGGGTGTTAAGATGATGGATTTTTTTATTAACAGGAGTTTTAGTACCAAGTTTTTCGTGCTTTGTTCAGAACTCTTCAGTTATCTGTTGCAGCATTGATCTTAGCATCAATTTTTAGCTGATTGGCTGAGGTAAGAAAATTTTGAATTAAGTTGTGTGAATGCAGTGTGAAATTTGGGCCAACCCTGGTGGTGGTTTGTGTTATGTGGACCAGTGGTACAAATGACAATACTTGTATAAAGTACTTGAAGAGTGGTTTGTAGGCCATCAATTCTTTGTCCAAACAATTGACTAGCAAGGTAACTATAAAACAGATTTGGCAGAGGTTTCAGGCCCCATTAGGACAAACTGAATTTGTTCAGATATTAACTGAAACTTTCTGGCTGTCAATGATGGTGTTTTCAGTTGATTCACTTGGAATCACTGCTGCGGGAAAAGTGGCAGTCTGAAACATGCATGTAAATGTCTATTACAGAAATGTTGAGAACGTTCTTTGTTTCTTTCCAGATATGTGGTAGGCTATTCGTAATTATTACCATGCCAAGGCTAGGGCCGCACGGACGTGCAGATTGCTTGGCCCCTTTGAGTGCGCGCGTCTTTAAGTGCCTTACTCAAGCGCACAGCAACAATAACACAGGCAGGTGTAGGGAGTCAGACCCTTCGAGCCGGAACCATCGCGTTGCGCGATCGAAGTCGCGTACATGTTTGCATCAGCAAAACTAACTGCCATAAAGTTTCTTGTCTGGGAGAACACAACACGCAAGGAACTTCACCCCTTGAGTTGACAAGCAAGGTAACTGCATTGTCTAAAACGGCACCTCTAGGGGATTGCATAAAGAACGTTATTGCCGAATTGACGTTGTAAGCGAATTGAAATGCATGTAAAAGATGCCATCGGGACCGAACAAAGTGTAACGTTATAGGCGAAGTGACGTTACAGACGAAGCCGTTGTAAACGAATTCAACTGTATACAACAGATTTACAAGAGGTTTCAGGCCCCATTCGGATTGAACTAAAAAAGTTGGTTTCAGGGCAAGTTGTTTATTTTTAGGGCAAATTGTTATTTTCAGGGCAAATTTTTTCCGCCCCCCCAGTAAAATGCCTTCCCATATGCCTATGGTTGCAGTGACAGTTTATTTGCCGGTATGACACTGCACAAGGGCCAGGTTCATTGTTCATGGCGTCATGCAGTGATGAGATTGCAGTCCGCTCATTTACCTGCAGAGACAGATTACGAAACTTGCTATGGGATTGTTCTATATTGGTCTTTACTGCCTAAAAATAACACGGCAATAAATCTTCAAACGTTCACTTCAAATTACGGTAGTAGGCGTTTTTCTTTTAGTCGACCTGGGTGTCTCGGTCTTGTTCTGAAAAACCGCGTTAAATCTGGGTGTTTTTGAAGTGATAAATTCATCAGCATCTTTTAATGGGTTCAATAATATAAAGATAACTTTATGACTACTGAAGGGGCGGATCCGGGAGGGGAGCGATCGCTCCCCCCTAAAACCTACAAAAGTAACTTTATTCACCATAATTTTGTAGAATTCCGAGAAAGGCATTCGCGACATAAGACCATTTTGCCGACCATTGTTTTGTCACAGCGTAGTGTTGTGAAGCATGCTTCATCTCTCTTACAGTATTGGACCCGTCATGAAATTTACTACCATTTATTACTGAAGTCGCCCCCCCTAACTTTACTGGCTGGATCCGCCCCTGTATTACAATGTTTACACTTTACATGCGAACAACAGGTGAAAGATTACGCACATAGGATGAACCAGAACGTGTTCAATCGGATTCATATCCTCATATATAAGATCATTGTCGGAGTTATGACAGGGCTTCTCAAACTATGGGTCGCGAACAAATTGGCTTGACAAATCAAATATACAGTAGTGTAAAGGTTTTTGTTATCTTTACAAGAAAATTAAAAGTAGGCCTGTAGTGAATCTATTTCTACTACATTTTTAAGAACAATAGCGTGCTTAATGCTGTAAGTTCTTTACTAGGATGTCTGCCTGAGGTATCGAATGATAATAGCACAAGTTATGCGTTGATACATGATGATTGTTTTAACACAGCGTGGTCCAAACACGGGCCGCATGCGGCCCGCGGACAGTTTTTGTGCAGCCCGCAAACGCTTTCTGTGTGCCGTATATTACACACAGGGGCGCAGCCAGGATTTTTCTAAGGGGGGGGCTGAAGTTATGGAAGCAAAAGCCTTGTAAAGGAAAAATTGCTTGTGATTAGAATAGTCAAGA
>Ga0210059_1009654_pt1 | contig 15031 bp, 9 predicted proteins | sample Ectturendosymbi2_FD_188042 | JGI IMG/M metagenome (GOLD analysis project Ga0210059, IMG submission 188042) | Ecteinascidia turbinata endosymbiont from Florida, USA - Sample 2 (SPAdes) (version 2) | ecosystem: Host-associated > Tunicates > Ascidians > Unclassified | place: Key West, Florida...
GTCCTTGATGATTTCATTCGTCCAGAGTGTGGTTGTCTGTCAGTGTCTTTACGATTGAGGTTATGCACAGTCCCATGGGTTCTGAACTTGTTGACCCATCTGTAGATCATTGAGTGGACAGGGAATTCACGACATCCGAACCGTTATTTGAATTGCAATTGAGCTGCGTGGATAGACCTCTGCCGAAAATATGCCTCAACTATAAATATCTTTTGCTCAGTAGTCCATGGCATCTCGAAGGTCAAATTTGGTAGACTATATACCGCATGGCTGAGGGGGCACTGTGTGGGACCTCCTGAGAGGATTGGCGCTGTTTGCGCGCAGACTAATTAAAGGCCAGCTGAGAAGCAGACTTCGACAAACAATAACGTCAGTATGGAAGCAGATTTAGCTGGTTTTGTTAAGATCACGCAACTGTTAGCAATATGTTGTATCAACTCATTTGAAAGAAAGCAGAATAAAAAAATGCATGCAACTGTACTTTGGCCGCTTTGGTGCAGAAATGGGTTTATAAATAATAAGTACCAAGACCAACAGTTCAAGTACTCTTACTCGCCGTACGATCGTTTCATATCGACCGTTGGTCAAAAATACCAGAACCTGTTTGAAAGTATTTTTGCTGCCCGCTCCTTTACAAGTGGGTTTCAATCGTTTGCGTTACATCGTCGTCGTAAGCATGGGTGGCGGAATCTTTTTCAAAGTGGGGGGGGGCACAACTGCACGTCTAAACAACTATAGAAAAATTATGTGGTTTGAATTGGAAACTTTGACGTCACGGTCATTGAAATATGACGTCATTGTTAAGACACCAAACGAAGGTCTAATACCCTATTTTAGACAAAATTACACCACTGTGAAAACGTATCGGTGAACCACATGAAATTCAAATGGGCTGTTATAGGGGCGACCCAGGTCAACAGCGTCACTCGGGCTCATCATATGATTTATTCTGACTGAGTAAAACCGTTCGACGCCTGCGTCACTGAAATTTCCATTTGCTTTCATTCTATAGCAGACATTATCGTTGCTCTGTGACGTTTTAATTACGTCACAATAAAGAACAAGTTCTTATGATAACTTTTCAATTGTCAAACAAACGTACGCCACAGAACAATTACGTAACACCAGCTAGTCCTCTGCTTACTATGCTCATTTACGTTAGCCCGAGTTACTGGACAATTTATCTTTCGTTTCAAATTGTTCTCGAAATGGGATCTCTCCACTGGTTTGGGCTTCAAATCCAATGTTCTATACCAGGGTTTCTCAACCTGTGGGCCATGGGCCACTTAATTGTGATGGGAATGTTGAAATAAAAGTTAAATGGAGTTGTTTAAAATGCAATATTCACCTGAGTCCGAACAGGTTCTTTTCAATGGGTAATAAGTCTTTCCCTTTGTGGTAGCGCAGAGGTGAAGTTGAATGGTTTGTCCACCGTTTATAAATGTCAAAGTTATTCCTTTTGATAAGATCCAAACTTGAAAGATTTCCAGTCCGCTTTCTTGTAGGCATTCTTTTTGTTTGTTGTTCTGTCTTAAATGTTTCTTCAAAATGACTTGTTTTATGTTGGGAAGATATGTTTGTGAAAACATATGAAAGGCAAAGGGTCTCAACAAATGTGCCACGGAAGAATAAGAATATTTAACGGACCACGGCCTTGCATTATTGAAATTAATTACGCTTTGCAAGATGAACCTTTAATCAAAAACGTGGGTTGCTTCTGAGCTTATAGGCTTAGCCTTCGAACTGATTGTAGCGCACGTTACGTTATGAAATGGTTTTAGTTATTTTTTTCTGCTTTGTACATGGACGACAGTTGTCGCATTAGTGAAGTTGTACAGTCTGTGGGCCACGGACCCTCTGTTTGTTTATTAATTGGGTCACATGCTTGGAAAGGTTGATTAAACAAACCCATTGCTTCAAAAAACATTCGGTAGGGTGTGAATTACGCTTCAAAAATAGCCTACTTAATTACATAGGCCAGCTCGGTCTCTAACGGATGAGCCCACGTAAAGCGCGAGCGAAGGAAGTGGAGAGAAGACCTACTACGAACGATATTGTTTTATTCAGGTCTCCTGCAACATGAACGCGAAAGGCCAGACATGGAACGAAAATATATGAACAGTGACAAGGTCCAAAGAAAAGAGCCCGAGTTAACAGCTTAGTGAAGTGAGACCGTGGGTGGTGGCCCAGCTATATGCTGCAAAGCACACAAGCTTGCGTTCTCCGATATAAATCTTAATCGAAGACTGGGGCAAAGCCCAAGAAGCACGGGCGTGTACCGGAGTCGCCACTGGGCTGTTAAAAACACCAAGAACACAGCTTAAAACAGGCAAAAATGACACAGCAGTGATACCTGTCTTAAACATATTCAAAATCACAACTTTTCCACACAGAAGTAGCATGACTGAATAGTCATTCTACAACTGCATTAGAAACCGGAATACAAAGAAAAGACAAAGTATATGTAGCAACTAGCAAGTTGTCTGTGAGGATGCCAATTGTGTTGCCAATCAGAAAAATAAATATAGCTATTTAATGTTGTCAATGCAAAAACAAACACACAGGTGAAAATGATCTGCCAAATACTTGATTTGCGTATGAGATTCAGCAACATTTCACTATTTAGAATGATGTTAAAACGCTTGAAATTGCACCAATTTTTAGTGGCGTTGCCATGGGCATCGGAAGGGGGGCCAAAGCCTCCCCTGGATTTTGAAACGTTTAGCAAAAAAAGGTTGTTTTCTTAGTTTCGAGTGGGAAAAAGCAAATTTCACCACGTTTGGCCCCCGTGGAAAAATTTTGAAAAATCGCCTAGTGGCCCCCCTGAAAAAACTCCTTCCGACGCCCATGGGTGTGGCACGAACTTTTTCCTATACAGAAGTATGGGTGTCGAAAGAGGGGCAGGAATTTAAAAATTTCATCTAAAAATGGTGTTTTCTCGGTTTCGAATAGTAAAAAACAAATTTCGCCACTTTTGGCCCCCCTTAGAAAAACTTTTGGAAAAATTCACTAGCGCCCCCACTGGAAAAAATCCTTCCGACGCCCACGCACATAACAAGCATGTAAAATTACGCCATTTTTTTGTATTACACCATATTGTAACACTGTTCAACAATACCAATGCGGTAAGCAAGCCATCGCAGGGTGACAGACTGTGCACGGTGTATTCTGCCAAACAATTACGAAATCCTGCCAAATTCACTGCCAAATAACAAATAATATATTACAAATAATATTGGCAAAATACTACCAAAATTCTACAACATTTTTCATTAAACGATTTACTTTAACAATGGACTCAATACCAAAAGTGTTACTATTTAGGCAAAAATGGAAACTTAACACTGGGCGGGCCAGGCCCATGCCCCCCCCCCCCCGGTTCCACCACTTATGGTCGTAAGTCCTTCTCGCCCAAATTTTCACATTGCATCTGACAACCATGGCACAAACTTTCTGTTTTTGTTTTTTTCTGAAAATCAAAACGCTGTCGAAGGCTGACCATATTACACATCAAGTCATAAATGTTAGGAAAAGATGTGGTATACCTTACTTGCGACTGGTGTCGGCTTCCGAACCTTCATGGAAATGCATATGAATGTCTCAGCATAGCTCTAATGACCTAAAGTGGCAGATTTTAGGTTGCTGTCTGCCTCCATACAACGGTAATTGTACCCAAAAAAGTTTAGGGCTTCGATATTGATTTGTATCCATCAAAAGCAATGATAATATCTTTATCTAGTCCCCGGACTGTACACCCCAGTCTACTTTTTTTGAATCGTTTGAGAGTTACGCTTTTTCAAACTTACTGAACAAAGCGATAAACTAAAGTCAGGTTTAGCTACTTTTTATGAAAGCATTGTGCTCATCACGTTAATATTCTTAAATGTCATGAAGAAACAGAGGATGAAATGGCACGAAAAATATATCTGATAAAACCTATCTGTCAAAGCAATGAAAAATTGAAAAAAGAAAACAAAAATCTCCATGTACAATCTGAAAACTACATCTAAGCAAAAGATCGTCGTGTCGGAACAAAAAAATCGCTAAATGCTGTGAAGTGCATACAAGCACATGGACACCGCCTTGTGTTGCTGTAGTTGCAACAGGAATCCTAGTAAAAACGCTAAAAACAGAGACACATCTGCATTTACTAGTAACAGCTGGAACAGAAGTCATAGTGATGGTTTGTACGATAATAACAACGCTACGGTAGTGTTTTACTAAAAAAGCAGTCTTGATGAAATGAGTCTATGCCATTAAAATGTCCGAAACACGTACCGCGTAAGAAGCGTTGAAAATGAGATAGATCAAGTCCGCCACGGCGATGCTGAGGACGAGGCCATTGTAGACTGGTGTCTGTATGACTCTTGGACTTGTTAAGCTCACGATTATGATCAGAACATTACCGACTACTCCAACAATCATCAGAGTTGTTATGACGATTGGCACAACAATTCGGCTTATTCGTTCAGCGTTGATAAAAACAACTGCAACAAAAATAGAAAAATGTCAATACAAACTTCGTTCGGTTTCACCACAAAACACGTCGTACCTGTAACACATTTTTGCTAACTTTACATATTTAAACCAGTGCTCTACAACGTTTTTACCGTGGTACCCCTGGTGTAGTAAATGGGGGATCAGGGGTGCAAGGTCATCCCCAAAAGTTTTGACTTTTCGAGAATTCGGGCAAAATCTCAAAACATTGGGCACAGAAGTTCCAACATTTTTAAAAAAATTAATGAAATTATACTTTTTTGTCATTAAGTGTAAAAAAATTTGTAAAGTCATAGAAAATACATTAAAGATAGGCTATAGTATGTAAAATCGACAAGGTGTTTCTAGAAACTTTGTATTTTAGTTTGTGAGAGTTGATGAGCAATCAAAAGCTACAGAAAATTTGTACGGGAAGGTTTGTGGCATAAAAGTTTTTCGGGCACATTTGGAGAATTTCGGGCAAAAATATCCTTCGCATCTCTAACAAATTGCCTGCTCGTACACCTATATGCAAACCTTCGACTATTTTTCAAGAACCTTCTATACCTCACCAAATGTTTATTACCAGTTTATCCCCCCCTGTTTTGTTCCATGCTCTGTAGATTTTCAAAAAATGTACTATCCACCACGCTTCACTTCATAGCTGGATTGAAGATGAAGTGAAGAATAAAAAATTACTCCAATTGTTAACAAATTTTTATACTGAATCAATAAAGTCCCATCAAAATGTTGCCAAAACCCATCTTAGACTGCGCGCTAATATGCTTATTAGGGTGCATCAGGAGCCCTCGACTTTTTTCAAACTTCTACCAAGTGTTAAACTGTTGCATTTTGGTAAAAAATAAGACCTCTAAAATTTTATCGCAATTGGTTGATGTTTAGGGGTGCATCGGGACTCCCAAAATTTGAGCCGTGGGACGAAACTTGCAAATAATCAAATTTTGCCATAACTTAGTAACTACTTGGAGTAGGAACGTGATTTTGGTGTCTAACCCTACTAAAATACATACCAGCTATCCATTAAGCTATCAGAAAGACCTAAAAGGTTAAGCAATTTCCATTTGCAGTGATTTTTGCTAAAAGATATCAAAAATTTTGCGTTTTTCACAAGAATGTTCAAAAGTTTGTCATGTATTTTTCTTCTTGGACAAGTCTTAAGCCCTGGTGGTTTTGCCGGTGATGTGTTTGAATCATATATGTCGAGTCACAAGATCTTCGAGTCGGTAGTGCCCAATGTTGTTTCAGCACGTTTGTTATCAGGTTACTTAGATCTAAATATAAGTTTGGTGAAAGCAGTTTTTTAGCTTTCATATTAGTTCTCTTCTTAACTCTCAGTCAATTCACACAACTGTAGCCTAACCCTGCTGCAACAAATATAGCCTATCTCCTTCTGTGGCACATGCCCCAACAAAAGACTCAAAGTAAAAGTATGAGGCGACTGCCATGGTCGTGATATGTAAATACTTCATTAAACCACGATGTATTGTACAATGTGTTGTGTGCTACTGACCCCTCAGTGAAAAGCTGAGACTCAGCTCTAACTCAGTGTTAGGTGGAACACTTAATCCAGAAAATCTAGCATAACACCTGCCACGAGGCATAGTCAAAACAGAAAATTGACTCCAGTCATGTTATCACTGGGTACTGCTACTACCGTTTTAGGTGAAATAAGCAAATATATGTGAAATTTCATGAGATATAGATCAGTGTGCAAAATTGCAACAATAAGACAAGCAGTGTATGACCTCCAATGCCCATGCTGAGGAAAGGAAATATAAAAAATTGACATAATCATCAACGCTATACAATTGTCATTGCTGCATTTCTTCTGTGTCACAATACACAGCAAAAAGACACAAAAGTTCTAAATGTCTTGGATGTTTTATTGTTTCGTTCCACCACTTGTACGGAATTCTGTTATAAGAACCTTGTAATGGACTTTTCACAGCAGATGATTATCTTGAATTTGTTGAGCTTTGTCTTATCTTGAATAGGAAAACATTCCTTTCAAGAGATCAAAGGTCCAGAAAGCAAGATAGACACGTAAGATGTTTTATGCAAGTAAAATATTTTTGCTTGAAGCAAGGATCCTATAATTACCCCTAGGCACAATCACAACAAGAATGCAGCTGCTACAGCAAAAGATTTATTTTGCTTGTCACTCTAATTAACTGTGTGATGGTTTACCAGCAGTTGTACTGTTGACATTCTTACAATGATTTGCTACTTTGCAAAGATCTTCTGTTGTATCAGCATCAGCCTGTTGACAGCTCAGTTTCAAATATTGCTGTCAACGCATTTAGTCACCATCTTTGGTATCTTACTTTAGAAATGGTTCCACTCTCATTGTTTAGCTGCAAGTTGAAAGAGATGGAGAAACTACTGTAGAATTGGCAGATTGCTTGTTAGCTCTTAAGTCAGAAGAACCAATCCCCTTTACTCAATGCCAAAATAGTAGCCTACTGGGTATGGTAAGCGAAGCTTCCCAGAAAAATATTGACAGCTACCCTACTTTGGCACACTTACTTATCTTTACTCTCTTAAACAATGATCATTCCTTTCTGGTTGAAGATGTTCTAAACTGGCCAAATACACCAGTAAAACTATCGCAATGCTCTTGTCAAACTTGATGCCATCAATATGATATATGACTGTACAGACACCGCGACACTATCAAAATATCGTAAAAGTGGTGGAACAAGACAGAAAAAACATCCAAGCTTGCGTCAACCAAGAAATAAGAAAACGACAGAAAATTGACATCTTTTTGCTGTTCCAAGTCTTGTGACGCAGAAAAAATACAATAGAGACAATTTTATCGTGTTGATGATTATCAATTGTTTATTGTCGGCATGGTCATTGGAGGCCCTGCCAGTGGTGTATCCAACCCAAAAGTTTGGGGGGGAAATATTTGACTTTAGGAAAACAACAGCACTTTTGTTTGGGACGCCACTCATCAAAGCACAAAATGACTAGATATGCTAAAATTTTGGCCGCATGACCCCCTGGGCTCCCCCTGGCTGCGCCTATGTGTCCTGCACTGCTTGTTTTTATGAGAATTTTGCACACTCAGCTATTTTTTACATAATTTCATTAATACATGTTTGTTTCACCAAAATTGATATTAGCAATACCACCAGGGCTTGAAACTTGACCAACAAGAAGAGTACTGAATACAAGTTTAAAATTTTTGTAAAAAACACAAAATTTTGATTTCGTTTAGCAAAAATCACTGCAAATGGAAATTGCTTAACCTTTTAGGTCTTTCTGATAACTTTAATGGATAGTTGGTATGTTTTTTAGTAGGGTTAGACACCAAAATCATGTTCCTACTCCAAGTAGTTACTAAGTTATGGCAAAATTTGATTATTTACAAGTTTCGCCCCACGGCTCAAATTTTGGGAGTCCCAATGCACCCCTAAACATCAACCAATTGCGATAAAATTTTAGAGGTCTTATTTTTTCCAAAAATGCAACACTTTATCACTTGGTAGAAGTGTGAAAAAAGTCGAGGGCTCCTGATGCAACCTAACGCTTACGTAGAAACACTGATAACACAATGAGCCAGCCAAAATCTCCAAAGTTCAGTAAGTTGGTGAGATTATTCCACTGTAATTTCACTTAAACCCACGATAAGCTATTTTGCAGTTGCATACCGTATTGAACAATCCGTTCACCGGTTGGTGTGCGGTGTACTCGGTTGAATAGGATTGTTTCGGATTATTATCATACACAGGAACAAACATTTTATTGAGGCAAACTGAAAGCAACTGCTATTTTTGAACCCTGCAACTTTCTTAAAATTAAGCCCATTGAGATTCTTATGAAAAGCAATTCAACTATTGTTCAAAAAATAAGTTGTTCCATTTATTTAGAAAAAAATAGCAAGAACTTGTGCTTGAACATTATCAAGTTTACAAACAGCAATATAGATGTCAAACCAAAGCTTGTTTTTCAAACAACTAGCCTATAGCCTTACCACCGATTTTTAATAAAATAACCGCAAATCATTTACAAAATTCTGAAAGATTTTGGTGCAAGTCACTTAAAATTGGTTGAAAATCCTGTTTGAAGCTTTTGCAAAGCTAACGCAAAATCAATTATAGACGCGGTGAGAGTTTCAAATAAATATTTTATAAATGTTGTTGCTGTTGATCGTTGAAAATTTTTTTTAAGTTAGAAACTTGCATGTCTTAAAAATTGTTTGCTTCAACATGAACAATTCAGCTATATCTGTTCCCAGTTTGATAAAGGGTTTTGAGTCATTACATCTTCATCTTTTTCTTTTTGCAACTGCTGCAGTATGGAGGTATCTATAACTAGTTGCTATATGTGCATTTGAAACCCAGCCAATACACTGTATTCAATCGTCAGTATCAAGATTTCATAAAACCTCAACGCTATGCATAAATAAGTTAACTTCAATATTTAATTCGGAATTTTTTGTTAATTTGCTGCATCTCACAACATGATCTCACAAAATTCAGATTTTTTATACGGAGAAAACAAACCATGAACCTTGGGATGTTATTGGAAAAACCAAAAGTATCTCATAAAGACCTGAATAGTTTTTTTTTTGTTTCCTTGTACTATTTTCCATAAATTCTTTGCCAGAAACTTTTCAGGTGTCTAAAGTTCAGTTGTAGCGATGATTCCATTTCCCCTCACCGCTATTCCATTGTTTTCGTTAACTCCTCAACCCAAATGAACCTGAGCGCCGTAAACAGAAGGTTTTTAGTACTTATCTTACTGGTAAGAAAAACTTTAATGTTTCTTCTTAAACAGAAACAAGATGGTTTCTTCGTCAAAACCTTGTGCCTTATGCACGAACTTGCGACTTGCATTCGGCTCCAACCACGTATTATCGTTTCTCCGTTTCACGTCACATCTACATAAAAGCGCTATGCGGTCTCACAAGGTTAACCGCTGCCTCACCTGTGCTTGAATCAATTAGAATGTCATTCTGACTGTAATTATTCCATTCATCAGCAGTTCCATTCATCTTTGAAAAAAATATCTAACAATAACAGCAAACAGCAACTAGAAAACCTGCAAGAGAAATCAAGAACGTCAACTCAATAGCTTTTGGAGCTCACAGAAAAAGTTGTAAAGAAGATGGAACGACCTGCAAAGGCTTTGACTACACTAGCGTCCTGGTAACATTGCATGGAAGTTTCTTTTTTCTTAGACCTAGTTTCTATTTCTCTCCAATCATTCGTCACAGAGCCAACGCCCCGCCCATGTCTTATAGATGACCTTTCTAGCTAAAGTAATTATCTTTTCAAAAAATCTGCTTGCTGCCCAAATAACCGATGGTCCCTCACTCACATTGCTGTCTTAAAAATTGTTTGCTTCAAAATGAACAATTCAACTATATCTGTTCCCAGCTTTCTCACAAAAGTTATTCACTGCAGCACAATGTTAATCACTAAACCTCGTTTGCATGTAAAGTCCATTAAGTTCCAGCGTCAAGTATGAATGCATTAAATCATTTCATGGCAAATGTTACTGTAGAAAAGGAACTGCATTAAACCTACCCTCACACAGTGGCTTAGCTATCCACTGGATATATCCAAGGGTGGCAGGATTGGCAGAAACGGCAAAATATGCTAGCTGCAGTAGAATCCGTTTAACAACGCCAGGAATAATAAATTCAAGACCTTAATAAATATAAGATACGCCGTGACGGACGGAGATTTATAGAGCGGATTTGCGATAGCATTCTTTATAATGATTCTCACCGTGTGACATGACAGATAGATTGACAACAAACTTAAATTTATGGCAGAGTGCGGTGTACAGTTAACGCGATTTTAGGCTCATCGTAAGTTTATAATTTCGTTTGTTTGATGCTACAGTTAACGAGACTTAGTTTGCTTAATATTTATCGCTATCATTGAAGCATTTTAATCTGCCGATGAAGAGAATAAAAGAAAGTGGAGCTTCATTCATAATGGAAAAGAAATCTAGGGAAGAGGAACCAAGCCAGATTGAAGTAGCTCTCTTGAAATTCATAGACATTTCTTCAGAACCCACTTTGGCCAACGAAAGGCAAGAGGTTAGCAGTTTCAATAATCGATACCGCCAACAGAGGCGGAAGAGACCGTTGACCTCGTGCAAAGTAACAAAGAAGCGGCCATTCAAAGATGTTGGCCTGTCAATAAAGTACCTCCAGCCAAGGCTGGAATCGATGATGTCACTATTTCTCACGGCGATGTGCCAACCTGGCCTGAGGTTGCAGTGCAAGTCATAATATGAGAATTGAAATGGACACAGCAAACTGTCAGAATAACGGAAACGTCCAACCAGGGGAAGGATAATTAAGGAAAAGGAACTGTTAAGCTTTCTGAGCAGGAAGTGCTGTTTTACAAAACACAAAAAAACGGTGAAGAAGTTCTCAGAACATGGTTGCTTTATTCCAATACCGATTCATGATTACATTGTTTCTGTTGCAAGCTGTTTCGATCGAGACATGATGTTTATCTGTACCCAATCTCGTCGTTAATTTCTAGAATCTAAATCTTTGCCCTTCATCACGAAATTTCACGAGTTCACAAACAATGCTTTGATAAATGGAATGGACTTGCACTGCGACTTCATGTTCTTCAAACAATTGATAAATGCTGTAGATGGAAGATCTCACGTATGAAGAGAAAATAAGATGGAGAGAAATTCGTCAGAGTGCAACTGATGTCATTATGTTTCTAATCAAACAAATTCTTCCTTTTCGTGGCCTTTGTGAAGACTCTACCTCAAGAAACTGGAGCAATCTTGAAATTTTGAAACTCGTTGTACTATAAAGTATAATCCTGTCATCAATGGGGCAAGACATCCCAATTGAGGAGCGACATGTTGGACAGAAGAAAGAATGCCTAGCGAACATGCAGAAGATGTAGATCTAACTAGTTTTGAAGAAATCAAGCGATGCATGTTAGAAGTTGTGGAGCCATGTTGGAGTGAAAAGAAATGCAGTGAATTTAATATGTAATACAAAATATTTCTTTTTTTAATTGCCCATACATTGTTGCAAAGTGGATTCACTGACACAGATATGAACAAATTTAAGAGCATGTATGCGGATGACGATATTTTTCCGCGTTATCAACAGAAACCGCTAGGTTCAATCGGCTGGTGCAAACGACATATCAAACCGATGGCATGGTGTTGGATCTGCTACATTAGTTAACAAAGTATTGTGTAATTCATTCAATGTACATATTTTTGTTATTTTTTTGCCTGAAACTTTACCTCCCTGTTGCTGTTTCTATTGCAAGCTACTACAGAAATGTTTCAAAAATTAGTTGTTAAAATCGTACTGAAGATCTACTACAATGTGAAGGAAAGTAGGTTGTCTGCGTTATCGATCCTATCTATTCAAAAGTGACTTCTTCCAGAAAGTATCCTCTGATGATAAAATTTTGGAGTTTGCTTCAGTAAAATCTCGACAAGTTGATCTTTGAAAATTTGATGAGAATAACTAATAAACAATATTTTCGAAATTAATGATACATGTACATCACTCCCCATGAACTGGTATCTTTCGGATTGTGAGGAACTTTAAAATACTTCAAGCCTACTGTTGAGGAAGTACCGGTAGTGGTATTATATGGGGTGAAATTTTCATGCTACTACGCCACTGCCTTCACCCTGTACCAGCGGTCCCAAAACGTTTTGGAACCTGGGCCAAATCCGCGCTTCATCAGCGGTCGTGGGCCGTGAAAAAGCAGCTATGACGTAACAATGGTCTGTGCCTATGTTTACTTGTCTGTGTTTTTCGCAAAGTACAATATCACAAACAAATGGCCTAGGTCAGTGTTTCTTAACCTGAGGTAAGTTTACCCCCAGGGGTAAATTTAATCTTCCTAGGGGGCAAATGTACTGAATGATAAAACATGACAAACATAAATTTACATCAATTTTTATAAAATGTTATATATTGGATTATTAGGGTAGTTACTTGCAGGACAAAACACAAAAGTACATCCGATATTGTTTTGTTAATAGATTGGTGAGGGGCAGACGCGGATTTGCCATTAGGTTAAAAAGGCTTAAGCCAAGGTTTTCTTGGGGAGTAAGGACAATTTCCAGCATTTCTGTAAGCAATTATATTTGTATTTTTGTTTTGGTTCAACGCACGTTTTTTTACTACGCCCCAAACAAAAGATCTTTATATAAGAATGAGCGCGAAAGATTAAAGTGAATGACGATGAGCATTCTCTTTTTATGGCGTTGAGAAGTGGCTATTGTTACGTATAATCTTTGGAACAAAACGCCTGAATCCATTTTTCAAATTACGCAAGGCCAATAAAGTACTCAATAAATATGTAATGTGAGTGTGATCAGATAACTTCATTGCTGCCCTTTTCGTTAGTTTCATTGTGACTGTTTTTGTTCCTGATATGGAGGTTATGCCTTCATCAACATTTTGCAATAACAATTCTTTCCAACCAGCAACACTCAAGGTACTGAGCCAGCCTGAACATCGGTAAAGCTGCGAAAGATATGCATTCCAAGCAGTGGCGTAACTAGAGGTTTGAGCCTATGGGGAAACTTAGCTGAAGGGTGCCCAGTATCCAACACTCAGCAACAAGCTGAGAAATGATTTTGAGTCCCGATGTGGACGTGTTTACAAAAACCGGAAATCTTCTGAAAACACCTCGAAAAACTAAAAAAACAACAACCTATACCAATCCAAAAATATTAAATACAGAAATATGAGCTAAATGCCGGCCCGTTTTTAGCATTTAACTTTTAAAAACACACCTTTGCCCCCACGTCAGTTAAGCCACTGATTCCAAGAAGCCTGAAGTTTTCGCTTCTATCTTCATAACCACCAACAGCGTTAACGATAGTTTTATACAAAGACGGAAACAAGCGAAAATCCGCCTCCGACATCATCGGATGTAAAAAAAGCATATGCTTTAAATGGTATCGGGACAACTGCCACCTGGACAATTGCCACCCAGGAGAACTGTCACTTATGACAACTGCCACTTAGGACAATTGCCACACAGGACAACTGCCGCCCAGGACAACTGCCACCTAGGGAAACTGCCACCCCATGGTTGCCGTGGGGCGGGAACATGTTCCCACACTTGTTTCATGTTTTTCTTTGTAATGCAATGATAGTGAACACATCATTAAAAACTGATTCAAAAATTTGTTTGAAGTGTTGTTAAAAAATTGCTAGTTTTTATGTGTGTTTCCACACTTCTTATTTAGCACCACACACTGTACCACCCGGACAACACCCACCTAGGATATTGCGTTTTACGCATCACATACAAGCTATCAAATTCAATTTGGTATATCGCGTTGCAGCACGTAAAGGACTTCTCGCGGCAGAGCGCTTGTGAACCTCTGGTTGTTACAATGATATTGCTTCAACCAGTGGTGTGTTTAGGGTCCGGGGGGGCCGAGGCAAGACTAAAAAGGTGACCCTCTGATGACGTCATCGTACTGGCAACCGTGATAATCACTTTTGATTTGCCTAAGATACGGCCACCCAAGGGTATAGTCCTGAGATTGAGGCATAACTGAAATAGCTGGAGAAAATGCAAATGGGTGTTCACGATACACAACTTTGAAAACACTTAAAGTTGGGAAGACACGGCTGGCAACACATAACAGTTAGGCAATAGCAAGTTGGCATCGCCCCCACTTCTTTAGTTTCGCGCCCCATTTGTCTGCATTCACCATCAATAAACTACATAATTTAGGCTACGCTACTTCTAGGCCAAATGTTTTTGCTGCTGGTAAGAGGATATCAGTGGAGATTTTGGTAATGGGGCTGCACGCATGATGCCCAGTTGAATTAAAAAGATTTGTAGCTTTTTTCAAAAAACGGAAATGTGCAAGAAAATATTTATCGTCTTTGTAACGTTAAGCGACTTGAACAAGACATCAAATCGCGCTGTAACCGACACTTATAAAATGCATGGAAACTGAAGTGTTCTACTGTAAAAGTGGTATGCAAGGGCGATCAAAGCGATTCAGCATGTTTTGGTCTCCAAGTGACAGCTCTGATAAAACCTAATTGATGTCTTCTACCATATTGCTGTGCTTGTTTACATCCAAATACGATATTAATGGAAACAGGCTGAACTACAGTACCGTGTCCAGCAACAAATTTAAGTATATCAATATGTAAATCATCTGCAAGGACAAAGCAAAGCGTGATTAGTAGGGCAACCAAAAGTCAATAAAGTCAAAATTTTTCTGCCGTTTCTAAAATTTCTGAAACGTCCAAAAACCAAATTTTCGTTCATACCATGAGGGAATCCCAAGTTATTAGGTCAAAAAAAGTCAAAATTTATCGTTAGGTCAAAATTTATCGTTAGGTCAAACTTTTCTTGCAGCAAGGTTTTTTCTCTTTATCGATATTTTATTGAAGCTGCAACAACAGATAGTGATATGCTTTTGCAACTTTAGTTGCAATTCTTTAATAATAATGGGCTTGTTGCGATTTCTGGCGTAATAATGCTGTTTTGCCCACTACTGGACGATTGAATATTATGTAGGATAAGCGTGGTAG